>Ga0209511_1000119_pt1 | contig 103688 bp, 79 predicted proteins | sample SSSSmetaG_FD_184141 | JGI IMG/M metagenome (GOLD analysis project Ga0209511, IMG submission 184141) | Glacier valley bacterial and archeal communities from Borup Fiord, Nunavut, Canada, to study Microbial Dark Matter (Phase II) - ​SSSS... | ecosystem: Environmental > Aquatic > Freshwater > Ice... | reverse complement strand
CACCTCTTCCCATTCCGAACAGAGAAGTTAAGCCTGTCCACGTCGATGGTACTGCCGCAAGGTGGGAGAGTAGATAGCCGCCGTTTTTTAAAAGCCCCGCATATTCATTTATGCGGGGCTTTTTTTTTGTGATTGGTTGACTTGTTGATTGGGTAATTGGTTGATTGGTTTCATCTAAATTATTGATGATTTATTTCAGCTTGAATAAGTTTTTCTATCTCAAGGAGCTTTTCGAAAGGAACGGAATGAAGGGTTCGGGTTAAATCCATGACTTTTTCGGTTCGAATTAAAGAAGCCAGTGGATGAATAGTGGTGTCGACATCAGATTTATCGGGAGTCCATTGTAGAAGGTCGTTTGGTGTACAAAGTAAAAGCTCGCATAATCGTTCAACGTCATCGAGATTCAGTTTTCGGTAACGATTGTGTATTACCGAAGTGGCAAAATTATCAGAAAAATGATGATTAACCAGATAACTGAAGGGTTTATCAATACCCCTGGCTTTGAAAACACGGGTGAAGTTAAAGTATAACATAGTGTATTTGTGATTTTAAGGGTTAATATTTTAATTTAAAACTTACGTTATTGACACTTTAATTATGCGGGAACTTTTTTAATCTGATAATATTATGGATTTCTGAGTAATAGTGCGTGGGTTTATAAATTAGACGTTTAGTGTCTTGATAAACACGTTTGGTAATACAACAAACACGTTTGGTAACACGATAAATACGCTTGGTAAATCGACAAACACGTTTGATAATACAACAAATACGCCTGGTAAATAGATAAATACGTTTAGTATCTTGATAAACACGTTTGGTAATTCGACAAACACGTTTGGTAATTCAACAAACACGTTTGGTATAACAATTCATACGTTTATTAATACTTGGAAGTCACTTATTATTATACTTAAGTCCTTAAAAATAATTTATTAATCGCTTATTCTTTTAGAAAAGTCGTGTTATATGACAAATAAAACGTTTAATTTGATTTTGTAGATGCTTTGTTTAAAAAAACATTCGTTTGTATTAACAAACAAGTTGTGTGTTTTGTTTTAAATCGGACTTTACTTTATAATTGAAGTTGTTTGTTTTAATTCCCGGGATGTGTTTTTATGCCGCAATCCATCCATATTTAGAAAGAGCCGTACAAATAAACGAATTCAACAGGACATAAAAAGACCTCTGCTACGTATTGTAACAGAGGTCTTATTGTAAATGAAAAAGTAAATGATCAAACCTGAAACATCAAACTCTTCAAACTTTTCTTTTTATTTCTTACCAATGGTAATTCCCGGCCAATCATCCGTGCGGAACGGAGAAGCCGGTAAGTCGGCATTATTGTACAAATTGCAAACCGGATTTTCGGCCCAGGCATAACGGACAGCAATAGGATTAATCATACCTTTGCATGAAACAATCACATCATTGCCTTCGATCATGGCATCTGCCCACTGGAATTTATGATCGGTTTCTGCAATTGCAAAACCTTTCAGTGTAATGCCATCCTTTGTTTTAAGTCCACCATCTGTGCCTTTGAATTTGATGCGAATCGTGTTTCCTTCAATAATATACGAATCATATACTGGTCCCTCGCAAACGATTTTTTCGCCATAGGTATTTGCTCTGGCTAACAAAGAAAGCCGGCGGCCTACTTCCTGTTTGTTTTTGGGATGAATATCTTTCGCTTCACCAATGTCGATGGTGACTGCCATACCTGTATTCTCAAGATGCAGTGTCTGCAGTTGAGCTTCACGCAATTCGGCCCAGGCAGATTCTACCGGTTGGTCAGGCAAAGCAGTATAGTTTGCCAGCTGAACGAAGTAAAACGGGAAATTGATATTCCATTTCTGGCGCCAGTCTTTGATCATCAATGGAAATAATTCACGGTATTGATACGCTCTGTCTGCATTACTTTCGCCCTGATACCAGATAGCACCTTTGACAGTAAAAGGTACAATCGGATTAATCATTGCATTAAACAATACAGATGGTCTGTTGGGATCATTTATATTTTTGGGGGCCGCCGGAATTTCGGAGAGACTAAAACTTTTTTTATATATCCACATGCCTGCCAATTGGATTGTTTTTTCCGGAGAAAGACTTAATTTTATAAGTGCAGGATTCCCATAAATACCTCCACCACCGACTCCATCATACACCCGGACAGTAATCACTGCTTTTCCGGCTTTTACTAAAGTAGCAGGAACAACATATGTACGCGATACGCTATATCCTTCGGTATGACCAACTTCAACGCCATTGAAATAGGTAACATCATTATCATCAATCATATCAAGACTCAGGGTCAGCAAGTTGTTTTGCCATCCGGCAGGAATTTCTATTGTTTTCCGGAACCAGACCACACCATCAAAAGCCGTGAGTCCCTGATTTTCCCAAAGGTCGGGTATATTCATTGGTGTCCAGTCCGATTCATCCAGATTCTTATCGGCCCAAACCGGCAGACCCTTTGCAAAACCGATATCGGATTTTTCAATCTGTTTTTGCCAGGTAGCCAAATCCTGTTCGTATTTTACTTTCAAATCGATGGTGCTGAGGGCAGCTTTTTCCATATCCAACGCAGCTGCAATGAAATCGGGCATTGTTTTCAGTGTGCTTCCACTTGTCCACGCCTCAGCGATGGTCCCACCCCAGGAGGTATTTATGAGTCCTACAGGTATATTTTTATTTTCGAAAAGATTTTTACCAAAGAAATACGCCACTGATGAAAAGCCTGCAACCGTATTGGGAGAACAAGGCACCCATCCTCCCATGTCAACTTTCATATCGGTCAAAGGTTTGTTGCTCGTTATTTTTTCTACCTGAAGCAGTCGTATATTCGGGTAATTGGCAGCCGCAATTTCCTGCTCGTAGTTCAATACTTTGCCCCAACCACCTACCGGCATTTCCATATTCGATTGGCCTGAACAAATCCAGATTTCTCCTATAAGTACATTCTGCAGCAAAAGTTTTTTACCGTCAGAAATTTCAATGGTAAAAGGACCACCATAGGCAGGAGTAGAAACGGTCGTTTTCCATTTTCCATTGGCATCTGCCTTCGTTACAGTGACTTTATTGTTCCATGAAGTTGTTATTTTAACTGTTTTTTTTGGAGAAGATTCACCCCAGAAGGGAACGTCAGACTGTTGTTGCAACACCATATTGTTACTAAATACTGCCGGTAATTTTATTTTGGCTTCCAAATTCATGAAAGTGAATAAGCCAAAACAAATCAATAAAATCAAGTAATACTGTCTCATGATAATTAGATTTATAAATTAGGTGATGCAAAGTTAACTATTTATTTACAAAAGCGCCTGAAAGTGTTGAACATCTTTCAGGCGCATTTGAATTATAATTGATATTAGCCTTTTTATTCAACAGCTTCAACAGTCACTTTTGCATCTTTCAACCAGGGTGCGGTAAACTTCAGATTTATTTTACCCGCTTTGCCGGTTGCCTGTACATAAGCAATTAAACGTCCGTGATAGACACGCTGAACATTATCGTGGTAATTGCCCATATCCGAATTGTTACTGGCTTCGAGCCCTAATAATTTAGCAGGACCTTCGATGGTACATCTGATTTCATCTTCAGAAATCATAACCGGAACACCTTTGTCATCTACAACCTGTACAACTACCTGTGCTACACCGCGGTCATTTTTAATGGACGATACATCCGATAGAGCGGTTATGGCGTAAGGTCTGCCGGATGTTTGTAAAGTATAATTACAGGTTTGGTTATCATTTTTATCCAGACCAATGACCTCCAGTTTCCCCTGCTGATAAGGAATATCCCAGTATATTACACCGGTTTTATCGTCCTGATACTTAATTTCACCTACCTGATTACCGTTTAAGATCAGTTTAGATTTTGCAGTATTTGAATAACATACAACGCGGACCATTTCACCTTCTTCATAATTCCAGATGGGCCACGCATCAGTCGACAGACGGCTTTTGTTCTTTGGTTGAGGATAAGTTCCAATATAAGTTACCGGTTTTTCGCTCCATAAAGCCTGACGGAAATGTCCGCGTGGTTTCAAAAATCCACCAAAATCGATAAACCCTGAATAAAAACCCCTGGATGGCCAGGCGCCTGATTCGCCCAAATAATCAATACCCGTCCATATAAACTGACCGAAAATATAATCATTATCCCGCACCGCTTTCCATGATTCCATGCTGTGGCCGTTTTCACTGCCGTAAATTACACGGGTAGGGTATTTTGCATGATCCTGAGCATACCGGTCTTCGGTGTAATTATAACCTGCAACGTCGAGTGCATAAGGGTAATCCGTTTCGTTTGACATAACCACGCCTGCCAAAGCAGCTGTAACCGGACGGGAAGTGTCCAGGCTGCGCACGATAGCTGCTAACCGTTTAGCAATATTCCCCAAACGTTCTGCTTTGGGATGATCGGGTAAATAACCACCCTGAACCGGTTGGTTTATATTGGCATGGTCAAGAACCGGATGAGAATAAGGATCGTTGGGATAATCGACTTCATTACCGATACTCCACATAAAAATGGATGCGTGATTCCGGTCTCTCAGCACCATATCCGTTAAATCCTTGTCGCTCCATTCATTGAAATAGGAAGCGGCGCCCTGAAATCCCGGAACACCCACGTTCCAGCCTTTTATCCATTTCTTTTTGGCAAATTCCCATTCGTCAAAAGCTTCATCCATCACCAGCATACCGATTTCGTCACACAATTCATATACATCGGGAGCCTGCGGATTATGGCTCAACCTAATCGCATTACAACCCATTTCTTTCAGGGTGATTAATCTTCTTTCCCACACTTCACGCGGAACAGCTGAGCCCAAACAACCGGCATCGTGATGGATGCAAACGCCTTTTACCTTTGTCCATTCACCATTCAATGCAAAACCTTTATTGGGATCAAACTTCAGAGACCGAAGCCCTAATTTTTGCTCGTTTTGGTCAATGATCTTTCCGTTTTGTCTGATAATTGTTTTAAGCGTATACAGATTTGGATGTTCCAACGACCATCGTTTGGGTGCGGGAATTACTAAAGATTGTGTAGAAGTAGCTTTATTATTTGCCACAACTTTTAGATTCTTAGAAACCGATGTTACTACTTTGCCCGATGCCGGATCAATGATTTCGTGCGAGATTTGCACATTTGCACCTTCAGGCAAACTATTATTCACGGTCGTTTCAACAGAAACATCTGCATTTTTATTGTTAATGCCGGTTGCTTTAAAATAGACACCCCATAAATCGAGATGTACCGGTGAAGCATAAACAAGATAGGCATCGCGGTAAATTCCGGAGCCGGAATACCAACGGGAGTCGGCATCCAGCGTATGATCCACCCGCACCGACAGCAGATTTTCAGCGCCAAACTTCAGAAAAGGCGTCAAATCGTACATGAAGGAAATGTAACCGTTTGGACGTTTCCCCACAGAATTTCCATTGATAAAGACTTCGCTGTGGTTATAAATTCCTTCGAAATAGATATAAACTTTTTTCTCTTTCTCTGTAACCGGAACCGTAAAATTTTTCCGGTACCATGCTATTCCACCGGGCAGATAGCCGGTAGCACTCGCTTTGTCGGGACTGTAAACACCCTCAACCGTCCAGTCGTGTGGAAGACTGAGTTGTCTCCATTTCGAATCATCCAGGCCGGGTTGTGCACCTTCTTTTACATCCGAAAGATTAAAACGCCAGTTTTCATTAAATAATACCGCCTTTCCGAATTGAGGTTTGGCCTGAAGGGTAGTTGCTGTCAAAAGGAAGACAGCGGCTCCAAAAAAAAGTTTTAATTTCATATTATTTTTTCTTTATTCCAACATAAGTAATAACTGATCGGGCGGGAATCTTTATTTCAATTCCGTATTTTATTTTTTCCAATGGTTGGAGGTTCATTCCTTTTTCATTATTTGTACAGTAAGGAATCCATTCCACAGGCGTATTTCCTTTCCAGATTAACTCAAAAGTTCTTTCTTTATCGCTATAGTTAATAACGACAAATATAGGTAAATTATTTTTATTATTATAGGCCGAAATCATTAAAGAATAGGGATCAGTATCGCCTTCAGAAACAATTTTATTTTTGCTGTTAAACGATGAAACACCCAATCTTGTAGCACCGGGGCGAATAAAACGGCTGTAATTTCCGAGTGTCCACATCAGTTTTGAATCGTCATATGTTCCGTCCAGGAGCGTTTTGTCAGCATTTGCATAAATCAAACCATCTTTGTAGTCGCCGGTTGCAACCGATCTCCACCATTGCCAGGCGGAAGCATTGGCATAAACCAGATCGTGATGAATAACCCGGGCAATATACAAGGCTGTTTTCATGGTCAGATCTTTTCCTCCACCACCACCAATTTCTATGTCGTTGCTCATAATACAAAGCTCTGTTTGCCAAAAGCGCACCTTACTGTTTTTTAATTCTTTGCTCATTTCCATTCTGATTTTACGCAAATCTGTTAAAGGTGTATTCGTCCAGTAACTGTGAGCGGCCATCAATCGGGGTACGTTCGGCACATTCCCGATATAGGTTGAAGTACTGTCAGGTGTAAAGAAAGATTGAATCTGATAGCCACGGTCAGGTTTTACATAGGGGTGAACACGATACATGCAATTGTAATCGAAAGATTCTGAAACTAAAATTTCGGTTTCGATTTTTCGTGATTCAAATTCTGTTCCAAGCAAACGTACAGTTTTGGCAATTTCCTGATTTGTAGCAGCTGTTCCTTCCTGCTTTGGACCTACCCAATTCCAGTGGCCATCCGGTTCGTTGAACGGGCAGATATAATTAAGTTTGATGCCATCGTGTTTTTCCAATCCCTGAATCACGTCGGCTGTGAAACGTGCAAAATCATCGTACCTGTCATTTTGAATATTGAAAGTTGCCCCTCTACCGGTATTTGTAGCCAACCCATTTTGAGTCCAATAAACCGGAGCTGAAAGTATAAAACCCAGAAATTGATTTACGCCACGTTGTTTAGCCAGTTGCATAAAATTTCGTTGACCTTTCTGTTTATTCCAGTCGTATGTTCCATCTGGTAATAAAAAACACTCCGAACGTGTCCATGGACTTCCAATCTGGCTTGCCTCGCCTTGTTCGGCACTACCGGCACCAATATTAAAACGCCATAACGACAATCCGATTCCTTTTGGTTTCCCAAGTGCATCATTTTCGGTACTAAAAAGCCAATCAGCCATTTTTTCCTGCTTTTCTTTTGGCCACAGGCCTATAAACTGCATACTCCAACCATCCGAAGCACTGAAATTATCAATGGTTTGATATTTTACAGCACTTTCTACCATGAATTTACAGACATCGGGCTTTGAGGGTGCGTGTTTGCCCAGTCCAATTTCTTCAGCTTTGATTGCCTGGGACATGAAGGTAATAAAGGCCAAAATTAAGAAATTTAGCAAATTACGAGACCCGTCAACCTTTTTGAACTTAGTGTTTTTCATTATTATTTGAAGTTAATGTAACATGTTATCATAAGTAAGCGTTCAATATTTTAAAACATTTGTATCATAAGCTCTGAGTATCTCAAACTCAAACCGCAGATTTATTTCATGCCTGCGAATTTTAAATTTCCCGATTCCTTCTTCACCCACTTGTGTTCTGTAATCGTTCAACCGAAATTATATCCATAGATTTTTTTCAAAATCTATTTTTTCAAATTCTCCAATTTGAATGACCGGGTTTTTGATGATTAGTTTACTTTCCAATTGCAAATTTCGTAACAAATAAAGATTTCCACTTTAAGTATTTGATTTAATACTATTATTATTGTAACATATTCATGATATTCTATCAATTTGAAATATATTAAGCATTATCTATTGCCAAATTTATTTGAATTTCTTTTCTTTGTGTAAATATCGCTTTTATATGAAAAATCAATTGCATTATTGTTCCAGAATTTCAACATTGATAATTTTTTTGGGAATAGCCCTTCAAGCTTTCTCACAAAAGATTGAATCGAATTTTATTTACAAAATTTCCACTGAGCAAGGACTTTCAAGCAATGTAATTTATAATATATTGCAGGACAAATATGGATTAATCTGGATTGCTACCGAGGAAGGATTGAATAAATTTGATGGTAAAAGTTACACCCACTTTTCAACAAAAAAAGGGAGATATGCTCTTTCACATAATAGAACCCAAACTATGCTCCTGACACCGGATGGAAATGTTTGGGTCGGAACATCGGATGGGCTAAATATCTACGATTATAAATCGGACAGTATCATAAAAGTAAGAAACAATACATCTCCATTGAAATTGGTTTATAATGATATAACTTATTTGACTTCTAGTATTGATAAATCAAAAATATGGATCGGAACCTATGGAAATGGGGTGAATTTTTTCGATTGGAACACAAATAAATTTTATACCCTGGCTTTGCCAAAACTGCCCAATATTGCTACTCCGCTGAATGTGATGAGTATACTGGAAGATGATAACAAACGGCTTTGGATTGGTACACAACACGATGGACTCTATCGTTACGATTTGGAAGAAAAAAAATTAGAGTTTTTCAAAATGCCCGAAAATGGTCGCTTTATTCGGACTATCTATCAAGACAGTTTTCGTAGAATCTGGATCGGGACTTCAAAAGGCTGTTATGTCTATAATGAAACCAGCAATCATCTGGATTTGGTTACCTATCCGGAGTCACTGACATCTAACTCAATTGGCATTATCAAAGAAGATAACAATGGTAAAATTTGGATTGGTACAGAATTATTTTTAATGAATTTCTCAGTCCGGTCATTTTCTTTGGCCGAAAAATTTGCATATCAATCTATCAATCAGGGTGAATCTACAACACGATTGAGCTGTGCATCTATCAATTCGCTTTTTGCTGATGTGGACAATAATATCTGGATAGGAACTGCATGGGGTGGTGTAAATATGTTGAAAGGAACGACTACTAAATTCAAACTTATAAAGCATGATTCCGAAACAGAAAACACTTTACCTAATTCACCGATTACTGCCATATCGACAGATAATTCCGGGGATTTGGTAGTTGCAACCATGGGAACTGATAAAATTGGATTGTGTAAATTGAATATTCAAAACGGTAATGTTTATGAACTTGGGCTAAACAAGAAGTTAAGTGGTTATATTTATCAAACAGTATTTGTAGATTCGGAAAATATATTATGGCTAGGTACTTACAACAAAGGATTGATAAAAGTAGATAAGAATGGGACAGACTATAAACAATTTTTATTTGACGGTAAAAATCTAAATTCTATCCCCGGAAATGATGTGCGGTGTATTTGTGAAGGCAAAGACCATACAATCTGGATTGGAACGAATACAGGTTTAGCCGGATTCAGCAAAACAGATCAAAAATTTTCGCGTATTGAAATTTTGAATAATAGAATGGTGGGAATTCGCTCCATCAAAGAAGACGGTAACGAAACGCTTTGGATAGGAACTTATGGTGCCGGTGTTATTACATATAGTATTAAAAATAAAAAAGTTAACGTTAATCCAACAAACTTAACGCTTCATGTTGTAAGCGATATATTGATAAACCACGATAGTATTTGGATGGCAACGCAAGGTGAAGGTCTTATTCTGTATAATCAGAAAAATAAGAAAAGCGATGTGTTTAATGAGACGAATGGATTATCAAGTAATTATATCAGTTCTATTTCGCGAGATAAAGTGGGTAAAATATGGCTTGGATCCAGTAAGGGGATTTCAAGACTTAATCCGAAAACAAAAGAAATAGAGACTTTTAGCTCTGGTGATGGTATTCAAAGTCGCGAATTTTCAGAAAGGGGAGCCTTAAATCTGCCAAATGGTTTAATGGCATTTGCAGGATTTGGAGGTATAAATATCTTTAATCCGTTAAATGTAACAAAGAACGACAAATGTCCACCGGTAATATTTACCAGACTCATGGTATTCAATGAAATAATGACACCTTCGGAGGACAGGCATAAATACTCTCCTTTGAAAGAAAATATTACAATTGCTGATAAAATTGAATTGAAATACAATCAGTCTGTTTTTACTATTGAATTTATTGGTATCAATTACAATGCAAATCAGAAAATTCAGTACGCATATTTTCTTGAAGGTTCCGATAAAAAATGGAATCTTTTAGGATACCAGAATAGTGTTACCTTCAGGAATCTTCAACCCGGAACATACGTATTCAAGGTTAAAGCATCAAGCCCCGATGCAGTGTGGAATGACTCAAATATTGCATCAATAACCATTGTCATCCGTCCTCCCTGGTGGGCTTCCTGGTGGGCTTATATCATCTACTTTATTCTTTTTGTGATCATTCTCTATTTTGTTTGGTTATTCGCTAAAATAAGAATCCAAACAGCAAACCGGTTGAAAATTGAATTTGCAAAAAGGGAGAAAGATGAAGAATTACATCAGGAGAAATTGCAGTTTTTCACCAATATATCCCACGAATTCCGTACCCCATTGACATTAATAATCGGACCGCTCGAGAAAATGCAGTTTGATGAATTGAACGAAGAGAAAAGGTCGAATTTTAAATTAATGCTTCGTAATGCTAACCGACTATTGAGCATGGTAAATCAATTACTTGATTTCCGGAAAACAGAGCGTGGTCAAATGAAGTTAAGAGTTCAAAATTCTGACATGATATTGGTTGTCAGAGAAATTATGCTTTCTTTTGATGACTTAAGAAAACAGAAAAACATTCAATTCGATCTAATTCATGATCAGGAAACTGTTTTTGCCTGGTTCGACGCTGAGTTTCTGAATAAATCGTTGATGAATTTGCTTTCAAATGCATTTAAATTCACACCCGATGGTGGTAAAATCGTCATTCATGTTTCAGTAAAAAAAGATCCTTTTGAAAACAATGAGGTGGAAATATCAATTACCGACAACGGAAAAGGAATACATCAAAAAGATATTCTAAGCATTTTTGACAGATTTTATCAGGGCAAAGAACAAAGTAACCTGCAACAAGGCTCAGGCATTGGCTTGCATCTGACCAAAAATCTTATAGAACTTCATCATGGAACAATTGAGGTTGAAAGTACTCCAAATGAACAAACAACCTTCAAAGTTACACTTCCAATAGAGAAAAGTGCTTATCTCAAAGATGAGTTTATGGAATTAACGGAATCATTGCCTAAGCATGAGACAATTAATATTGACTTCGAAAGCAAAGATAATCTGAATGAAAACTCAACAGTTGAAAGTTATAAGAAAGAATATAAAAAGAGAATTTTAGTTGTAGAAGATAATGCGGATATCCGCAATTATATTCGAAGTATTTTAGGATCAGAGTATACAATTGAAGAAGCTGAAAATGGTGCTGTAGGACTTGAAATAGCAACACTTCAGGACTTTGATCTTATTATTAGCGACTTAATGATGCCTGAAATGGATGGACTGGAAATGTGCAGACAGATTAAAAATTCAATCGAAACAAGCCATATTCCAATTATTTTACTCACTGCAAAGTCGGAAATAGAAAATAAAATTGAAGGTTTGAGCATTGGCGCCGATTCGTATATAACCAAGCCCTTCCACCCACAGCATCTTACAGTTAGGGTAGCTAAACTTATTGAGCTCAGGGAAATGCTAAAAGTGCGTTACAGCAAAAAAATATCATTAGGAGAAATGCATAAGCCCAATGAGAAATCAGACTCACCTGATGAACTGTTTCTACAAAAATCAATTTCAATTATACTTGATAAAATGATTGAATCGGAGTTCAACGGCGATGCACTTGCATCTGATCTGAGTATTAGTAGAATGGGTTTGCACCGTAAAATTAAAGCACTTACAGGTCAAAGTACCGGTGAATTTATCCGAAATATAAGACTGAAAAAAGCTTGTGAATTACTTCGTGTGCATGGCAAAAATATATCTGAAGTATGCTATGATGTAGGATTTAATTCACCGTCCTATTTCACCACCTGTTTTACTGAAGTATTTAAAATGACTCCGAGTGAATATGCTAAAACAGTGAAGAATTCAAACATAGATCAGGACAACTTATAGCTGAAAATTATTGAAATGAATATCCGGAAATTGCCCTGTAAAAGAATAATTAGAAGCTTATTGTATTGTTGCTTATGTATTTAATTGTTCTCGGGAGATTAAACTATTTGCAATTACAAAATTTATTATAACCCGGATTTCTACATTACTTCTCCAATTATAAAGAAAAAATGGAATTAAAAGATCAAAGCAGATCTTTTAATTCCATTCTATTTCCAAATAAATTGAAAAAGATTTATTCCACTTTCACGAAAATTGGAATGATCCGCTTATTCATATTTATATCAATAACTGTAAGTACAATTTTATGGTACGATTGGGTAATTTTCATCGACGAGCCATCGTTGAAATAATAATCCTCGAGCCATGGAGTAGTTACAGCATCGTTCGGCACCACGACCTGCGCTGTAAAAGTATAACTTTGAGGCGTTTTTGGTATATCACCTTCGGGATTGGTAAAATTGATGTATTTTGAAAACAACCACCCCGGATAGCTTATTTCAACGGTTTTAAGTGCCACATTATCACTGATTACCACACTGATATCTAACGTTGAGCCCTTGCTGACAGTTAAAGTCGGAAGTGTTATTTTTTCAAGGTTTGTCTGGGGTACTACGCCCCACAACAACAATGAAACTATATTGTCATCAATAACCTTTGTCAGTCCATTTGAAGAAAGGGTTACTGTTCTGCAATCGGGTACCTGGTGGTCGAGACCATTACTGATATCTTCAGAAGTTTCGCAGGACACCATTCCCAAGGCGATGACCAAAGTGGCGATATTTATTATTTTTCTCATATTATATATATTTCTTTGTTACTAAATATACTGTTAACCATAAACAGTCAGTAATGAACTAATTACTATTCCCATCCGGGATTTTGAACAATTGTTTTACCCGCATTTCTGTATTTCAGGATTTCTTTTCTTGGAATTGGATACCAGTACATTTTTTCCTGAAAAACACGTGTGTCAGCATCAAATACAGTGTAGGTATAGATACCGGCATTATCTCTGGTAATCCGTATGCCTTTCACAGGTTGGTTCAGGACAGTTTCGGCATCTTTCCAACGGCGTAAATCCCAGAAACGATGTTCTTCGAATGCGAGTTCAAGACGACGTTCCTGTTTGATGTACTTTCGCATTTCGGCCTGATCTCTCAGCAGTGTTTTGTCCGCTGTGTCAAAGGGTCTGAGATTTGCCCGGTTTCTTAATTTATCAAGCTCGGTAGTGATGGCTGTAAAGTTTGCCACATTGTCATACTCGTTCAGTGCTTCAGCATAGTTCAGAATGATTTCAGCATAACGCATAAATACCCAGGCACGTAGACTGGTATTCCCTTTTGCCAGATCCAGAGATTGATCAACAAACTTGCTCATGTAATACCCCGTTTTTGTAGCTGTTGGCGAAGAAAAAAGGCCATCTTTTCCACCAACGAAGGTTGCAACGGTGGTGTCTTTGAGTCTGCTTGAGTTGAAAAAAACCGTATACCGGAGTCGGTCTTCCCTCTTCTTAGTATTAATCAGACTGTACGGATCCGCAGGATCAAAATCAACATTACGATTCTTGTAGGTTTTTGCAGTCATTCCATAAGCTTGTACGAGATCTTCGGTTGGATTCATAAAACCGGATCCTTCAAAACTTACGGGATAATTGTATTTTTCAATATCATTTCTGTTAACAGCTTTGCATGCAAAGATAATTTCAGGATTGTACAATTCAGAAAAAATCTTGCTAAGACTTGGCAGGCCGTATTTTTTGGAATCTATAATGATTTTTGAAGCATCAGCTGCGCGTTTCCATTTACTAATATCGTTTGTAGGATTATTCAGTGGACTTGCCGCATACAGCAAAACGCGCGATTTGAAAGCTAAAGGTGTCCAACTGATTGGACGACCTTTATAACTGTCATCGGGATAGGCAACCGGCATCAATAGGGCAGCAGAATCACAATCAGCAATAATCAAGTCAACGGTTTGATCGTAAGTAGATTGAGTTCCTGAAAACAATTCTTCCTCATTAAAAGGATCAAGTACTTTATTCACAAAAAAGATATTCCCGTAGCGTTTCAGCAGTTCGAAATGGAAGAAAGCCCTTAGAAAAAATGCTTGTCCTTTGTAATAGTCACGCACTTTCACACCTTCTTTCATCACCGGGATACTGTTTGTTTTCGTAATAATGCCATCAGGTTGCAATTCTTTCAGGAATATGTTGCATTTTCGAATACCCAGATACATATTATCCCATTGGTCATCAGGATTGGTGGTAGCATTGATCGCGTTTTTATTGAACAATTGAACAGGTGAACCCGCATCTGAACATACCGCTTCGTCGCAGGCAGCAGCAAGCATAGCACCACCAAAACGCGAGTAACCATCGGGCAATGTGTTGTAAATATTGTTCAGGAAGCCGGGAGCATAATGTACATCCGCGAATATCTGTTCGTAACTCAATTTTGTGTCAACTGTTGCTTCTTTATCCAGAAAATCGGTGCACGATTGCGCCATAAACGCAGTTCCGGCAGTCAATATTATTAGAATTAGTTTTTTCATATTTTCCATTCTATTTAAAATTTGAGGCTGGTGCCAATATTGATTACTCTAATTTCAGGATACAAAGTGACTCCGGCATTAGGAATCTCTGCACTCAGGTTGTATTTGCTCATGTTGTCGAACGAGAAAAGATTGTATCCGTTTACAAAGAAACGTACTTCGGTAATGTTTGCCTTACTCAACATTTTTTTTGGCAAACTGTAGCCTATTTCCAGGGTTTGAATACGTAAAAAATCTACGTTTTTTAACCAGAGTGAAGAGGACTGATAATTATGAAGATTCAATTGGTTTGTCAGACGGGGATAAACAGGGTCAGTGCTGACTCCCCAGGAATTCTGAGCAACTTCAGTCGTGATTTTATTGTTGTCCTGCATGCCCCAGAATACATTGTTCGAAATAAACATGCTCCGGTTAGCAATGCCTGTGAATAAAACATTGAAATCAAATCCTTTGTAAGCACAACCCAAGGTGAGTCCAAAGTTCCATTCAGGAACCGATGTATTACCCATTGGAATATAATCCTGACTATCAATTACACCATCATTGTTTTGATCAATATATTTGACATCGCCGGCTTGTATGGCACCGTAGGATGATTTTGCCCAACCATCAATGTCGGCCTGATCTTTGAAGAATTTATCGGAACTTACCTGTAAACCCCATTGTTGCATCACGGATTGACCGGTTCTGTATTCCCAGGAATTCATTCCCGCAACTTCTTCCTGTGCCGTAATTTTGTTTTTTGCAAATGATACATTACCTTGTATGGTATACGAAAAGTCGCCAATTTGATTGTTGTGTTTTAATGAAATTTCAAATCCCTGACTTAGAACAGAACCATTATTGACATAGGGTAAATCCTGTCCTATGTAGCTTGGAAGCGTGTTCCAACGTCCGGTAATGATCTGACTGCGATCGTGGCTGAAGAAATCAACATCCATGTCCAGCTTGTTTATTAAACCAATTTCTAAACCTATATTGGCATTGAGTGACTCTTCCCAGGTGATATTCGGATTGGCGATACGACCTTCATAGGCCCCGTCGGTACCTGCTGAACCAAAATAGTATCCGTTACCGCCATAGAATTTTTCCTCAAAAGGGTAACGATATCCTATACCAATATTTGAATTGCCCACTTTACCATAGGAAGCTCTCAATTTCAGGAAACTAAGCAGATCATTGTCTTGCAAAAAACCTTCATTTGAAAGAACCCAGGCTGCAGATATGGTCGGAAAAAATCCAAACCGACTGCCTTTCGAAAAATTTTCGGAACCGTTGTAGGCAAAGCCAAATTCTGCGGTATATCGTTTGTCGAAAGTGTAGGTGGTACGACCGAAAACGCCCTGATTGCGGTAATCCGGATTATCACCATCTACCGACATGCTTGATTGCATATATTTAACGTCGGCAGCTAAGTGGTTCATCCCCAAGGTGCGATCGTAAGACAGGCCACACATATAATTCAGCATCAAGCCAAAACTACTGTCCCAACCTGAATAATTCAAATCAATGCTTGATCCTTCTCCGAATTGAGTATATGTATTGTCCTCATTCTGCTGATAGACAGCATAATTTTGACTTTTAGAGCGTCCATATTGTTTGGATGCATCAAATCCGAATAAAGCATTGGCAGAAAGTCCTTTCATTATCATATCCAATTTCAGATCTGCAGTAGTTGTACCCTGAATGTAACGGCTGAATCTGTCTGCAAATCCGCTATTGGCAATCATTCCATAAGGATTGTAACGGTAAATGGCTGATCCGGCAAGAGAATTATCCTCATTGTGTATCGGTATAGTTGGTGACATTTTTGATAATGCTGACATGATGGCACCGGAGCTTGAATTTGGTGTATGGCGATTCTCAACCCGACCACCTAAATTCACGCCGACTGTAAGGTTCTTGCTCAGATTGACATCCACAACTGTTCTGAAATTATACCGTGAAAAGTTGTTTTGAGTAGAAAATCCGGGATTTTCATCGGCGAAATTGTAAAGTCCTTTCTGATCGACAACGCCCAACATTACATAGTATTGTGCAATTTCCGTTCCTCCGCGAAACGACATGTTGTACGATTGTTGTGGTGCAGTACTTTTTAAAGATGACTTGTACCAGTCTGTATTGGGATACAAATAAGGATTGCTGCCATCATAATTTGCTGGATTGTTTTTCGGATTGCTTAAGAAAAGCGCATTAAACTCTGTGTCAGATAGTTTGTTGTAATCATTTCTCAAAGCCAGGTTCCGATAACCTACATAATCCTTTGAACCTGCATATTCGGGCAAACGGGTAGGCGATTGCATACCATATTGAGCTGTCAGTGAAATCACTGATTTACCAACAAATCCTTTTTTAGTGTTCACCAAAATCACTCCGTTTGCTCCACGCATTCCATACATAGCTGTAGCAGCTGCATCTTTCAGTACGGTAAAAGACTCAATTTCTTCAGGATCTAATTGTGAAAAGTCGCGTTCAACGTTATCGACCAACACCAAAGGAGATACTCCACCACCAAATGACTGCACACCTCGAATGTAAATGCTGGGCTGATCCCAGCCCGGTTCAGCTCCTACGGTGCGTAACACGGTAAGTCCGGAGCCAAGTCCCTGAATTGCATTTCCAAGTGTTGAAACAGGTGCTTTTGATAAGTCATCGGCCGAAATAGTAGAAATTGCCGATGTAAGTTCAGATTTGGAACGAACACCGTAAGCAACCCGGAATTCCTGCTCAACGGTTTGTTTGTCGAGATGAATTACAATAGCAGCACGGTTTATTACTTCAACTTTCTTTTGCGTAAATCCAACTTTGCTGAATAATAAAATCTTGCCTGGTGCTGTTGAAATCGTAAAATTACCTGATTCGTCAGTAGTAACCTGCGTGAATTCATCGAGGACCGATACCCTGACATCGTTTATCGGGTTGCCCGACTTATCTTTTACGCTACCTTTAATGGTCGTATTGTCCTGGGCATAAGTAAATATCGAGAACAGGAAAAGCAGCATCATCAGCATTATTTCCGGTTTTTTCTTTATTGTCATCATAATTTTTAATGTTTTCAAATGTGACTGAATAGGTTTAATAACCGGGGTTTTGAACAAATAAAGGATTTTTGTACATTTCTCCCAATGGTATTTGATATAAATTGTTGTTTGGCTGATAAATCCTTGTAAAGTAAGATTCTTCATTGTACGAAACGTTGGTTCCTGATTTCGTGATTACCACCCGATTCATTGGGCCGCCAAACCATTTTGTTGCTAATTCACCTTCTTCGCCGGTACTCCAGCGACGGGCATCCCACCAACGATGTTCTTCAAAACAAAGTTCAATGGCACGCTCGCGTTGAATGCGGGTACGCATAGATTTTTTGTCACCGGTTAAATCCACCGGTATGTCGATCACCCCGGAGCGTGCTCTGACAATATTGATTGCGTCCCGTACCTGTTGCGTCGGACCTTCCACTTCATTCATGGCTTCGGCATAATTCAGGTACATTTCGGCCAGACGGAAAAATATCCAGTTATGATAAGAAGTTATCGTCGTATTTTTTTTAATTTCTTCCGGAAGGTATTTTCTTACAAAATAACCGGTGAGGAAAGTTCCTGCCGGAAACTGGATTGTGCTGGTTGACATGTCCATTGTTGCACCTTGCCACGTACTGCCCTGGTATATAATGATTTTGTAGAAACGGGGATCGCGGTTCAGGTAAGGTTTACTTGCGTCGTAAGTTGATCCGGCTTCATCGATATACTTTCCATTGGCCATTTCGAACAATTTTACAAAATTGTTGGTAGGTTGTACAGCTCCTGCACCGGCAAAATCGCCACTTGGCATCCATACATTTATTTCGTTGCTTGTAAAACCAACCGGAGCTTCGTGTTTATAGAAAATGATCTCTTTATTGCCTTGTTCTCTTCGTTTAAAAAACATTTTTTCATAATCATCGGCTTTATTGGCAGCTGTTGTCTGATATAGTGCATAAACAGGGTTTCCGTCAACATCTTTTAAATCAATCACTGCTTTTGCAGCTTCTGCTGCCTTCAACCACCATGTTTTACCATCTTTATCCATCCAGTCGTCGGTAGTACCTCCAATTCCCCAAATGCCTGTCTTTTGGCTGAAAAGCGGACTCGCAGCATACAGCAACATCCGGGCTTTCAATGCCATGGCTGCACCTTTTGTAGCCCGCCCATATTCATTGGTGGTGAGGGTAACAGGCAAAAAATCAATGGCGATTTTCAAATCGGACATGATGAATGCAAAACAATCGCGATAGGAATCGCGTGGTCGCATCAAGTCATCACCCGGAATTAATAAATCTTTTTCGGTCATGATAGGCATTCCACCGAAGCGTTTAAGTATTTCGTTGAAATAAAAGGCCCGGAGGAAATGGACTTCTCCAACCATTTTTTCTTTCGTTTTTACATCCGGATAAGGAATTCGTTCAGCATTTTTTATAAACAAATTGGCTTTGCGGATGGCTGAATAATAAAAATAGATATTGGCATCTACGCCATTATAATTGCCCATGTTGAACGATTTGGTACCGTGATAGCCTGCATTTGATTCTGATTCGTCTGATGCAGATGAAAGAGGTACAGGTTGATAGCTTCCGAGGGCGTTGAACCTGCTGGACAATCCGCTATAAATGTCTGCCTGAAAAGCTTGAGCATTGACAAAATTCGTGAAAACCTTGTCTTCGTCCAGGTTTACATCCGGTGCGCGATCCAAAAATTCATCACAGGCGCTCAATCCCAGGATTAATAACAGGATAATATATTTAAATTTCTTCATAATATTCTTCATTTAAAAGTTTACATTCAATCCGGCATTGAAAGCACGGGTAGCAGGCATCTTTCCACCACGTGTGTCGCGGTTGTCAGGATCGAGGTATTTCTCTTTCGCCCACATAAAAGTATTAACCGATGAAAGATAAATCCTGACGCTGTTCATCAGGGCTTTCTTAGTTATTCTGGCTGGTATAGTATACCCGATCTCAACATTTTTAATGCGTACATAGGTTCCGGATCCTGCCTCGTAGGTAGAATAATAACGTTCGTTGTTAATCCATGATTTCCCGTAGAAACGTGTAAATTGGGCATTGTCTGCAATTTCAGGAGCCCAATAATAGTTGTGTTTTGCGAAAACATTGTCGTTGTTTGAAAACGCCCACATAATTTCCCATTGTTTCATAAACAAAGAGTGGGTTGATCCCTGAAATAAAACCGAAAAATCGAATGATTTCCAGGTACCTCCCACCGTAACTCCATACTGCATTTCGGGGACAAGTCCATATCCCTGACGATATGCATCGTCCTGGTTAATAACACCATCCTGGTTGAAATCCTGAAACTTCAGATCGCCGGGTATGATTTCTATATCTCCCGGTATTCCATTATTACTTCCCAATTGTGTGGGGCTGCTCAGAATTTCTTCGTAGCTATTGAAATAACCGGTATTATTCCACATCAACGGTGTGCCAATAGGATAACCTTCTTCTTTTTGATAAGGCAACAATCCAAGCGGATCAGCTTTTTTAAGAATTTTATTCCTGTTGTACGTAAAATTACCCTTTACAAAATAGCTAAAGTCTTTGTTAATTCTCAGATTATGCTTCAACTCAATTTCAAAACCTTTATTCTCGGTTTCTCCAATATTGGCCACTTTAAATGCAGCTCCCACATATTCGGGTTTTACAGCATCAATAGTTGTCAGAATATTATTCCTGTATTCGTTGAAATAATCAAAATTTATCCCGAATAATCCCTTGAAGAATTCTGTTTCAAAACCAATATTTAATTTTCGGGCTACTTCCCAAGTCACATTTTTATTGGCAATAGCTCCTTGTTGAATTCCGCCATAATAATTATCACCCGTACCAAAAGTATATCCTCCTCCATTTGAGAACTGTTGTAAGAATAGAAACCGATTATCCAAATTCCAATCATCGATATATTTATCATTTCCAACCCATCCCAGTGAAGCTCTTAGTTTTAGATTTGAAATGATATTTCCAATAGGTTTGTTGGCAATAAAATCCTCGTTGCTTACCATCCAACCGAGTGCAAATGCAGGGAAAAGACCATAACGCAAACCTTTAGGAAAGTTTTCAGAGCCATTATATCCGACATTGAACTCACCGAAATATCGCTTATCATAATCATAAGTCGAACGGCCTACTAATCCCTGATCGGCAAAAGCAGGTTCGGCATTCCGGATCAGTTCATTGCGATTAGCCAAAAATGTACCTGCAACCGAATGTTTCCCAAATGTGCGGTTATAATTAAGTCCGCCCTCTATATAAAACTTGTACCAATTATTGTTTTTCTGAACGCCATTATATGACAGCGGTCTGTCTTCACCATATTGTTGGTAAGTATTGGTATTTTGATCGAATATATATTCTGCAGTTGAATTAGTCCACGAACGTCCAACTTCTCCCTGAGTATCGAATGATACCTGTCCTTTTGCAGAAAGTCCTTTGGTGATAAAGTCCAGTTTGTAATTTAAACTTAAACTCGATTCGAGGGTGCTTTTCACATCTTTGTAGATCGCCGCTTCTGATAAATTTTTTACAATATTATCTCCCGTGCCACTATACGAACCATCGGGATTGTAAATAGGATGCGCCCTGCCTGATATAGCAAATGCGCCACGATAAATACCCCAACTATTCCAAATAGTGCTATTGGGTGAATTCAAATTTTCGACTCGCGAACCTACACTTAAAGAGGCAGTCAGGTCTTTTGAAACATCCACATCCAGGTTACTGCGGAAGTTAAAGCGGGAATATTTAGTTAAATCATCGTTTTTATAAAATCCGTTCTGATTGATAAATCCACCCGATACGAAATATCTCACCGTTTTTGTACCTCCTGAAATGTTGACGTTATATTGTTGTTGGTTGGATTGTTTTTTCATGACATTGTCCATCCAGTTTACATCCGGATGCGTCCACGGAGAAGCACCTGTTCGCCACAATAGCAAATCATAAGCTGTGGTTCCTCCTTTTGTTTGTGGTGTCCGGGATTTATATTGTCCCCAATCAGCCAGATATTGAAGACTTGTGGCATCATAAGCTCCCAGGGGTCGTGGGATATTAATTGGTTCGGTAATGGCAGTTTGTGCTGTAAATGAAATTTTTGGTTTACCTAAAGAGCCGCGCTTGGTGGTAATGATAATAACTCCATTTGCACCTTTTACTCCAAAAACAGCCGTTGCCGAAGCATCTTTCAGAATATTGATCGTTTCAATTTCATTCGGGTCAATTTTGGCGAATTCAGCACGAACAATACCATCGACTACATAAAGCGGAGATGCATTATTCCATGTGGCCATTCCACGTACAAAAATGTCGGCCTCATCGCCACCAATTTCACCTGAACTTTGCACAACCTGAATACCCGCTAATTTACCGGTTAAAGACTGAGAAATATTCGAAACCGGTATAGATACCAGTGTTTTGTTGTTAATCGATGAAATCGACCCGATAACTGATTCTTTCTTCTGCGCGCCATATCCCACTACCACTACTTCATTCAGCTGTTTATTAGCATCACTCAGTTGTACATTAATATTAGTCCTGTTGTTGACCGGTATATTCAAAACATCGTACCCGACATAGCTAAATGTCAGTACGTCAGTGGTCGGATTGGGGACTTCGAGTGCAAAATTTCCGTTAATATCAGTGATTGTACCTTTGGTACTTCCTTTTATCATAACGTTTACACCAATCAGTTCTTCTCCGGTTTTCATATCTATGACCTTGCCACTTACTTTACGAGACTGTTGGGCATAAAGCGGCAACAATACAAATAAGGCCGTCAGTGTAAGAAATATTATTTTCTTCATAAAATTTTTCTTTTGCGGTTATCAATAGGTTTCTTTCCTGAATTTGAAAACATAGGTTTTCAGAGTCTGAAATTCTTTCCGGATAGTCCAATAATTCTGATCAGTCACCAACTTGGGTATGTAGTTTACACTTCCGGGAGTAACCGTTTTTAACTCGATAAAATCTGAAGGAGCAGGGGCGAAAAGCAGAGCGTATTTTTTCTCGCCTACAAAAGTTTTTAATCTTATTTCCATTTCAGTACCAGATAATTGCAAAATTGTGAATCTGGACTGAATGTGGTATTTCGACCATTGTTTTTGAACGCTTTTTAGTGTGTCAATTACTGTGATCGTGTCACCTGGTGCTCTTATAATTTTTTTATGGTCAAGATTCACTTTGTTGCTATCGGTGGACAATGTTGGAATAAACTGCCATTTGTCGGTTGTGAAATTAACCCATTTACCATCCAGCAGATTCCACGATCCATAGAATGAAGTCGGACCATTGCCATTCTTAAAGGATTTAAATGCTTGATGATAATACCGGTAAGCACCGTTAGCATCAATCAATAACCGGCAATTTTCCTGTTCTGGAGTCAGAACCATGGGTGTGCCATCTTCTGAAACGGAGACCTGTTTCCATAAGCCAACCATTGCGTTTTCCTCAAAGACTTCTTTCTCACACGAAGAAAGGAGAAACAAAGGGAAAAGTAAGATGAAAATTCTATATACTGTTTTCATTTCCAATTCTTTTTTATTTAATTTCCATATTAGCTACACGTTCAAACCTGAGAGTGGTCTTACTGAGACCTCCATCCTGTTTGAAGTCGATTCGTTGAAGAGTAAGTGTATTAGGTTCAGCAACAGGCGTCCATGATACAGGAAGGTCTATAGCTAAATTGAATAATCCACCCGTATAACTCCAATCGGATCTTTTTATGATAGTTTTGGCTTTTACGGCCGAATTTGTAGAGTCGCAGAGGATACAGATGTGGTCGTCGTTAATTTGCATTAACAGGCGCGAACTATCTTTTGTAATAGTGAGTTCATCTATAGTTTGGGAGGTTTGATGCCAGGTACCAATAATTTTCGTTGCCGGGTCATCGACCGGATCTTTTTGGCAGGATGTTCCCATAAACAGAAATAATATGGGAAAACAAACAAAAAGAAGGCTATGAAAGAAGTTTCTTTCGGTTGTGATTTTCATAGGTTTAACATTTTACAAGGGAAGTGAGTAACAAATTAAAAATTAATAATTTACAATTAATAATGTACAATTAATAATTATCTGATCGTTGAGGTGTTATTCTCAGGGAATGTGGAATCCTAAAATGAAATTCTGATTGAATAAAAGGGAGAGAAGTTTTTCCTCTCCCTTTTAAAACAGATGAACCAATTTTTATTTTATTAAAACTTTGGAGTTGTAAGCGTTACCATTGACTGATATGGTTTTCACCAGGTATGCACCGCTTTGATTTACCGTAAGCATTGTTTTGAAACCTTCGGCAGTAGCTTTGTTTACCAATTTACCCAACAAACTGTATACTTCAATAGAAGCAACATTTCCTTCTACCACAATATTACGGCTTACTGAATAAATTTTAGTATTATCCTGGTTTGTAGTAACAATCCCGGTTGGAGCGTTCACTACTAAGCGTTGATCAGCACTATTGTCAATGGCAGCTGCATCCAGATAAAATACACCTGCAGGAGAGTTGATTAGCGCATCTAAAGCATCACGACGAACATCGAAACGAACCGAGAATTCAGAAACGTAGCCTAAAGTAGTGACATCCAGTACGCAATCAAGCCATTTGCCTTTATCATCTGCCCAATATTTGATGGCATCACCGCTGTCTAATTCTTTTCCGGAAAAGTTCTTTGCATTAAGTTGAACTACATAATAATCCTTACCAACTTCCATATCTGGAATGTTTACCATAACATGCAAATAGGAAGATGCACCATTTTTGCCAACCTCGAAAATTCCCGGGAATTTCACATTCACACCTTGCCACCAGGCTGCATTTGCACTTTTATTAAACTTCATAACCTGAGTGGAGTTTAATACAGCCATTTGAGTGGTAAAAGGATTGGCGACAATCTCGGAAGTGTTTTCAGCATTTTGGAGATCAAGTTTGCTTACCCATTTAGTGTAGGAAGCAGTATTCCCCATAAAGAGTGACATTTCTGTATCCGGAAGAATATTTGCTCCACGTGGAAGCGGGTTGTTGTTCAATACAATTTCGTCAAAATAATAATCTCCACCCGGATTATCTTTTGCACCATTCCAATCCATAGAAACACCAAACATAAATTTTGTCAAAGGTACACCTGCATCCATCAATTTTTTCATATCGATTACTACATCTTCCCAAACACCTTCTTTGGTATTTTGACCATCTGAACGATAAGTATCTTCGGGCCAGTCGACATTCAGACATACCATCCATGAATCATTCAATTTTGAACGATAATGTAAAATATGCAAATAACGGTTCGCTTCGGTAATGGTAATAGGATCTGTCAATCTAAAGTCCAAAAAGTTAGCCCACCAGTCATGATTGGCATCGAGTTTCACCATGTAACAATTATTGGTGTTGTTCATGGTTTCGTCTTTTACAGCATTGGCAACTGCTCCTGTAAATAATACAAAGGCTTTGGGTGGGGTTTCACAGAATACCGTTTCCGTAATGAGTTCCTGACCCATGGGCTTTTCGTAAGTGGCAAGGACAGTTTCTGTCAGTACCCGACTTGTTGCAAACACGCTACATGCTAATGCAACCATTGTTGAAATTGTGAAAAGTTTTTTCATGATTGTAATTTTATTAAGTTATTTGTTTAGAAAAAGGAAATCTTAAATTGGATATGCAAAAATAAGTATCTTGGCTGTTCTGTTATTTCATTATTGTATCAAAAACTATTATTTGTGTATCAAAGTTACTTTTACAGGAGGTAAATTAAAATGCCAGTATTTTTTTAGAAATCACTTTGTTGCCGGTATGAGCTGAAATGACATACAAGCCATTTTCTAAATACAAAGGCTTATCACACTGATTAGAACTTATGTGACATGTTTTTATCAATTGCCCTACTGAATTATAAATCAGAATATTCATTGCTTCATTATTGGAAAAATTCAGGTGCAAAATACCTTTGGCGTAATACATATTTTTTAAATTATCCTCAACTTCATTGATTGCTGAGGAAGCCTGATTAATCGGAATCACAAAAGTGGTTACAGATTCGGATAAGGCATCGTAAGTAAATGAATTTCCAGTCAGATTAAAAAGTGTGAGCGAATTTTTGACTGAAAATGATTCCTGAGCCCGTGTGCGGATTTGTTTTACTTTCCCAAATCCTGCGAATTTTGAAAGATCGATGCTGTACTTTTGTGTTGAGGTTTCTTTGTTGCTAATGACAATTACAAGTTCTTTTTCGTCGGGACTAATGGCAGTGATCGCATTGTAAGCCGAGTTGTTAATTACAGTGTACCCGACTTTGAGGTATCGACTGTATTGCGCCCGAATATAAAAGGCCATGCCCCGGGTAATGGGGTTAAAAGAATCGTTGTAAGCACCCACGATTAATCCCCAGGTCGGACTATTGTCTGCAGCTAATTGCCAGTCAATCCATGCTTTGCATTTCATTTCCCGCATATCAGTAATGATGCGGTCGGACATGACCATCATCTGGTATGCATTTGTTCCTCCAATGCCAATTGGTCCTGACTCTGATTGCCAGAGCCTTTTATTATTTGTTTTTGCCCAATTTGCCAGTCCAGCCCTATTATTGCCACCATAACTATGAACCGAAGCTAATTCAATTTTAGAAAGAATATCGCCGGCAGATTTATATGCATTCAGCGCACTTAATCCATTGTCCATATTATTAGCATCATTAGCAGTAATCTGACAATACGATAGCATATTTTTAGCTGAAAGTTTAGCATAAAGTTCACGAATCATGATCATCTGGTCATTCGTTGAAAAATAACATCCTTCCTGACCACCGAGCGCTGTCCACCAACCGCCATCGGGTTCGTTGAATGGTTCCAGGTAATTAAAGGTGATTCCCAGGCTATCGTGATAATGTTTTGCTACTTCGGTAAGGTAATTAGCAAAATCATCAAACATATCCGCTTTTAAATTACCTACATTCCCTTCGGTACTACCCGCAGAGCATCCACTACGGGTCATCCACCAGGGTGGTGAATTTGAAAACCCGACTATTTGAATATCATTTGTTCCAAAATTTGTTATGCGCGAGGCAATTAATTGTTGCAATATTTTTCGTTGATTGGCATCCTGATTCCAGTCATAAGCATCGGTTAGTGAAGCTTTATAACCCGGCATGGCCCCACCATCAGCACGCATGTGATTGTGTGCCGGATCGTCACCACCACCAATATTGAACCTGAAGACATTCATATTCAGACCAGTATCCGGATCGGTAATCCAATCGCAGATGGATTTTATTTTTGAATCAGAATAGCCACCCATAATATTGGCCCACCAGCAAAGTGACCCACCCCAACCATCGATGACCTGTTGTTTAATGGCCGGATCGATAGAAACCGGAGTTCTTGTAAGTGAAGTGGCATTGTCGGAAAGTAGAATCTGATCGTAATAATAATCTCCGGCATCGTCACCAATTTTTATAGCAATCATTTTCAGGTTTATACCCGTGGGAATGGGTAATACATAATCGATCCAGGCACCTGTTGTATTGTTAGGCAGCCAATTGTCAGGACTTTGACTACCACCATCCGGTGTGTAAGTAAGTGCAATCCGGGATGTGGTATTTTTAAAAACTAATACGTGTAAGTATTGATTCGCCGATGTAATGGGAATCGCTGTCAGGAGGTTTATTTCGAGCCCTATCCAGTATGGATCGCTGCTGTCTTTTCTTATTTTATAGCAATTCGCTGTACTGTTTATGACATCGGGTTGAGGATTGGCAACAGACCATGTACTGGCAGAGGGTCCTGAGTTAGAATAATTCAGCCAAGCTCCTACAGTAGCCGGAACTGTTGCTGATTCAAAATCCAGAAGTACTGTGTCAATTGCCGAAAGTTGAAAGGAGAAAATGAACGAAATGATGAAGAGTGATATTTTTTTCATGTATTTTTCTAGGTGTGCTTAATTTTGGAATACATAGTAATATTCCGGATTACTTTTCTTTTTAGCATCAATGCTAATGATTAAAATCTAATCTATATAAGCTGATTCAGGTTTATTATTTCAATATTTTGTTTCCCTAGTGTTAATCAATTTTCAATACGCTCAGAATTGAATAAACATAAAGTAAAAGTACAATCTGGGAAGTTAAAAAAGAATAGGGAATCTTACTATCAACATGGATTATATTCCGGAAATGTTAATAGTGAATAAGGCTGCTGACAAAATAGTGTTAAATGCAGAAAACGCTTTTAAAGAATCCCGAAAGTAGCCTTATTCACAGACTTTTAATTTATTGAATTTTTATTTTACGATGACCTTAGATGTTTCATTCCCGATTTTAACAAAATAAAGTCCGGCATTATTCATGGATATAATCTCTTTATTCCGGATTTGTTTGCTGAAAATGTTTTGACCATTTGCATTATAAATATTCAATTGTTTTTCACCTACATTATTTTCGATGCAAATGTTTTTATTTACAGCATAAATTTTGATTGTATTGTCCCGATTTATCAAGGCAGTACTTATGTCTACTCTCGGAGCAGAATTACCATCGATATAGATTTCGTCGAAATAGTAATCGCCGGCCGCAGTACCTGCCCAATTTCCACACTTGATTCCCATACCCGAAATGTATGCCATTCCTGATACATCCAAAACCACATCTTGCCAATTATTTGCAGTTGTGATGACTTTTACACCGTCGGCAATTATATTGGTTGCCCCTTGTTTTACATCAAAAGTAACGCTTTGACTGTCAGTCGGAGCCATCATCATAATGTGCAAGTATTGATGGTCTACATCAACCTGAACAGGATTGGCAAAAGTAAATGCAAATCCAACCCACCAGTTAATGCCACTTACAGCCGAACGTTTACCAACATTCGCAGATCTGTTTAATTTGGTGTTTTCAGGATTTGCAACCGGATAAGCAACCGGATTTCCAGCATCTGCCGAAGTGCTCACTCCGCTAATATTTGCTGATGTTCCAGCCTCAAAATCATACAAATTGTTCCCGGTAAGGAATGTGGTGCCCCTTGGAAGTGGACTATTGCTAAGTATAATTTCGTCGAAAAGATAATCTCCCAACGGTAATCCTGAATTACTCCAGTTATTCAGATCCGGATTGATACAAAACTTTGTAAGTTGTATGTTATTTGTAATCAGATGATTTAAATCGATCACAATATCTTGCCACGTATTTGCAGCAGATAAGTTGGCATCAAAACGGGTTTTACCTTTATCAGCATCAGTCAAAACAACTGCTGCATTAATATTTAAAGTATATCCGCCGCCAGTAATGCGTGGGGTTAGGTGTTTTATATGTAAATATCGGTTCGAAGCCGTTATCGTTGTCGGAGTGGTTAAGGTGTATACCACTAAGTTGTCCCACCAGTTAGGATTACTCTCTTCCTGAATACGTAATACCTTAGCTGTGGTGTTAATACCTGTTACAGCCGGATTATCAATAACACCGAATGCTCTTAAGTAAGGTGCATCCGCCCATTGCATCGCCCAGGTCCCTGATTGTGTAACCCCATCTTCGAAATTGTAAAGTTGTGTTTCTGTTTGCGCTTTTACCGTTGTGGAACACAAAAAAGCGGCTAAAAAGAAGGCCAGTGTAATTTTTGATTTCATAATAGTACTAATTTAAGGTGTTAATAATTAAAATTGATTTTATAGTATTATTCATTCCAAATGTTTGTGGAATGAACGATGCAAAACTATTCTTTATATGTGCAGCAACCATTATTCATTTTACCAAATGCTATAATTATTGTAACACTGTATTAAATTCTGAGTTAAACATTGACTGAGAAAAACTTTAAAAATAGAAGTTAACTCTTTAATAATAATAGAATAAGACAATCAATACAAAAAGATTATCAAATCCACAGAAGTAAATTCAACTTATTTATAAACTAAAAGTCGAGGCGTTATAATGAAGGAATCTCTGTTGTAGATAAGAGAAACCATTTTTTTATTTCATCTGCTACTACCTGATGACCATATTCATTCGGGTGATTATTCTGAGCCATATATTCCGAAAGGTTTTTCCCCGATTGTTTAAGTATTTTAAACGTCAAATAACTGTCAACTAATCCAACCTTATACTCTGAAGCCAGATTCCGGATTTGTTGAGCATGCGCTTCCAAAGGTGCATGCTCATTTAAAATATCTTCGGTCAAGTCGGGTGTAGGTGTCAACAGAATCAACTTACAACCGACATTCAGGGTCGCTTCTATCATTTTCCGCCAGGCTTTTTCTGCACGCAATAATCCGATATTCCGGTCGTTCAGTGCATAATCGATAAACAAAACATCGGGCTTCATAGATAAAACATCTCTTGTGAAACGCTTTTCGGCATCTTCAGCATTTTCTCCACCTTTCGAAGTTGTAATAACATTGACCACAGCGTATGGATATATTTCTTTCACGTTTGTCAATGTCAAGTGTGGATATGCCACCATGGTATTTACCACAGGCGTGGCAAAATAACCGCATGGAACGCTATGTCCATGGAAAACGATGTTTATAGTTCTGTTATCCGGCCAGGTTTTTAGCAACTCCAGCTGAACAGATTTCAAATATTCATTCCAATTGGCCTGCTGAGCTGTCACCAACGAATTGAGAATAAATAGCATGAATGATATTTGTAGAACTTTTTTTACTGTTGTAGCCATATAAAATTTAAATGAAATCTTTGTGATCAATTGTAAGTCTCCAGGTTGTCGATTTGATCGAATTACTGTTTGTGTTTTTTTCTTTTACTTCAATGTAACTATTTTGGAATCGGTTTTTTTAGAATTATTCCTTTACTAATAAATTAATTGCATTTTCATCTATCGTTGCTTCCGGTTTAAATTTATCCGATTTCATATATTCTACCAGACTGAAAAGAAGTTGTTTGGCTGCCGGTCTGTTTTCTGTATCCGTCAGTAAATCCATGGAAGAAAAAATGAGTTGTCCTTTTCCTATTTGCGCTTCAAAGATGGAACACAAACGACGGTTTTTCATAAAGTTATCCACATTTTCCACTATCGGTTTTGCTCCGGGGATGCTGTCAATACAAATAGTTTTGGATTTTTTACACAAATCCCACCACTGCCAGTTAGTATGCATCTCAGTTGGGAATTGGCTCAAAGCCGGATGCATCGGGTCCATCAACAAACCCATCGTTCCGGGTTGATCGGGGAAATGAACGGGGCTCCAGAAAACCTGTACGAATTTACCTTCTAAGCCTTTAATTTCTTCAGGTTTTGGGCTATACAGTACTTTTTGGCCCCGGGCTAAAGCTTTCAATGCCTCAGGCCGGTTCGCGGTAATAATCACATCGCCGGGTTTAATTTCTATACCTGAAGGATAGACCCATATCTGCCAATCATTTTTATAGGTTGTTCCTTCAATTTCGACTTTTATTTTATAAGAATTGGCCGTGTTGATTGCAGATAAATCTTTCGAAATATTTCCTGCTACCACTCTTACTCCAACTTTAATGAATGGAACTTCAAATTTCCCCTGAGCAATTGCGCTGTCTGACTTGTCGATAATACTCCAAATCAGGGTCTTTCCATTCAGCGCTGTTTCACCACTATTTAATATTTCCACTGCTGCTTTAAATATTTCATTGCTCGAATAAGTGGCTTTTCCATAACGAATTAAGGGGACTACGGGTGAACAAAACTGACGGAATGATTCAGCTGTGATGAGTCCTTTACTATCCCAGAATGCATCCAACAAACCGACTAATGCTGTTCCCTGACCCGGAAAATCATGTAAATCCAACAATTGAAAACCGCTGATTCCGGATGTTTTCAGGGCCCGTTCAATTTCTTCTTTGTAAAGTATGGCTGCGAGTTTTCCGGATGCCATCAGATAATCATCTGCTTTCGCTATCAAACCTTTTTTAATCAAATCGGCTTTCACGGCTTTGAAATTGAGCGGATCGAGCACGCCGCTGTATTTTTCTATTTCATTGATATTCGGATAAACAGCGTATTGCCCTATCTCATGAGTAATGATCGGAACCGGCATACTATCAACCGAAGCTGAATAATCTTTATTGAAAGTAGGTGATTCACTATCGAAAACTCCCTGTCCGCGAACCCACCCTTTTTTTGTGGTTTGGGTAATAAAAAAGTCATCGTTTTTTTCGGGCCAGGCTCCATGCCCTTTTTCGAAAGTATAAGAGGTATTGGTATACAAATGACGGGAATCTTTTGCTTTAAGTCTGTCAACAAATGCATTCAAAAAATTGAAATCAGGTTGCAATTCGTTACCGATACTCCAGAAACAAAATGAAGGATGATTGCCATATTCTTTAATAATCCGGTCAGCTTCATCGTAAAGAAAATTGTTCATAGCCTGATCCTTGTTCACGGTAAGCGACCAGAGCGGCAATTCAATCTGCAAATAAAATCCCATCTCGTCGGCTACTTCAAAGGCAGCTTCCGGTGGACACCAGGAATGAAAGCGAAGGTGATTCAAACCCCATTCACGGGCTGTACCGAAAACCTTCTGCCATCCTTTTTTATCCATTGGTGGATAGCCTTTGAGCGGGAAAATTGCACATTCCAGTGTGCCACGAAGGAATATCTGATTCCCATTTATTTGTAAATGAGCATTTTTATTGGTTAAGCTACGCATTCCAAATGTTTCGGTTTTCGATGATACAAAACCGTTTCCTTTGATTTCGGCCGATAAAGTGTAGGTGTCAGGATTAAATTCGTCCCACAGCAATGGATGTTGACCCATCGGGTAATCTATTACTATCGTTGTAGTCGATTTATCAGTGTGAAATGGAAGAGAGACATCCGGAAGTTTTTTATTGGTTTTATTCGAAGTAGCAAACACACGAAGAACTCCCCCGGAGGATTTGGTTGTTGTATTGCCAATATTAACTCGTACTTGAGCAATTTTTTTATTGACATCCGGAAAAATCTGTATACCTGCAATATGAATTCTGTCTTCGGCAACACAACTAATTTCACCGATAATACCGTTCCATTTTATCTGGGTTTCATTGGTATAGGCATGAGCCATTTCATTAACCGATATATCGTATTTTTTCCGGTTATCAACCCGAATGGTTATGCGGTGATTTCCTGGTGACAAATAATTTGTCAAATCGAAATAGTGAGGTGTAGTAAGACTTTCCTGATTCCCTTCAACTGGTTTTCCATCTATCCAGACACTGGTGCCCCAAATCACACGTTCCAGTTTCAGAGTGATTTTCTTTTTCTTCCATTCGTTTGGTACATTCAATTCGCGACTGTACCAGGCAACTCCTAAATAATTATTCTTCCGGGTAAGATGCAAAACCTGTGGTTTTTTTAATTCAGGAAGAAGAATATTGGGAATACCCAATCCTGCATCATCGGTTGTGCCTGGTAGATTTATTTGACCGGTGAATGATGTTGAGAACCATTTTTCGGAAATGCCAATGTCTGTACTGTCTGTTTGAATACTCCACACACCGCTCAAATTGAGTTTGTAAATGGTGGCATGACCCGGATGTACAGTCATTAAAGAAAATATAACTAAGATGATATACTTTGTAGTGGAATACCGTTTTTTTGGAATAAGAAAGTTATTATTCATGATGTTAGCAGATTATTGGATTTAATGTGACAAATTTATGGCAGTTTAGATTTGTATGAAATGGATTATTCTATTATTTACATGGAGAAAAATAACTGAAATAACCTGAAAAGTCAGCGTAATCAGACATGAAAATGTTATTTCCCATTATTGATTCGTGGCTAATCTAGTGGAAACTAAGATTTTGGTTTTTATAACTCTCACTGATAAATGTTTTCTACATGCATGGAGTAAAATGATAATTACCAGCTTGTGACCGGATTATAGAATGTATAAACCATTGTAGATTTCGTTTATTATCCCTTCTTATTACTTCTGTATTCAGTAGGTGATATCCCCATTGTTTTGGTAAAAATGCGGCTGAAGTAAAATGGATCTTCATACCCGATCAACATAGAAATCTGGTTTATTTTCATATTTGAAAAGTCCAGGTAATGACAGGCTTGCTGGATTTTGAGTTGTGACATATAATTTAAGGGAGAGTATCCGGTTTTTTTTTGAAACAGGGCAGAGAAATGGGAGGTTGAAAAGCCGACGTACTCCGAAATCTCTTTCAATGTGAGTCGTTTGTGTATGTTTTCGCGCATAAAGTGGATGGCATCGTCGGCCACATCACGCTCATTTTGTTTTGCTGAAAGGCTCTCGCGATATGCCCCCAGAAATTTCAATGATCCCAGAAAATGAAACAGACTTGAAATGCTATAATCCAGGTTGTTTTTGCTGTAACCGTTTTTAAGGGTAGAGAATATTTCTTCGAACATATTCAGGCGTTCCTCAATCCGGGAATCCTTTTCAGGACTCACGCGGGTTGGTTTGTCAAGATCTTCGGAGAAAAATCCGGCCTTTTCTCCATCGAAATGTATCCAATAGATAGTCCATGGATTTTTCGGATTACTCCCGTAAGCATGTACTTTCCCTTTGGGCAGAATGAAGAAGTGATCGGGCAAAACTTTTTGCCTGACGCCGTCAATTTCGAACCAACCAACGCCTTCGATGCAGTAAATCAAAATATATTGTTTTGATTCTTCCTTCGTTCTGGATCGAAAGTGAAAATCGGCTTTCGGATAATAACCTATATCAGTGATATGCAATAAACTTCCAAGCGCATCATTTTTCAATTCTTCAATAATTGGTGTTGGAATGATGATTGCTCTTTCACCTAAAAAACCGCTTTTAATTTTGGCCATAGCTTTGATTTTTTCAATTAACGATCAAAAGTAATTAAAAATTGATTTATATCAGTAAAATCGTATGATAATCCATGTAAATCATGATTTATTCTATATAAGTATATCAAAAAAATGCTGTTACTTTGCACCGTTAAACATAAATTTAAAATCATGAAGAAATTTAATGGCGCCTACATTTTTGGAATTTCAATGATATCTGCCATGGGCGGATTACTCTTTGGATATGACTGGGTGGTAATTGGTGGTGCAAAACCTTTTTACGAACGTTTTTTTGATATTGCCGGTTCGGCAAATTATCAGGCCTGGGCAATGAGTAGTGCATTGATTGGCTGTGTGGTTGGCGCTGTGGTATCGGGTATTGTAAGTGACCGGTTCGGAAGAAAATGGCCTTTGTTGTTCTCGGCATTTTTATTTACCATAGCTTCTTTGGGAACGGGACTTGCATCGAGTTATACCGTTTTTATAATTTTCCGTATGATAGGAGGCGTTGGCATTGGTTTGGCATCCGCACTTTCACCCATGTATATTGCCGAAGTGTCGCCGTCGCATTTGAGAGGACGTTTCGTTTCGCTCAATCAAATGACTATCGTTATCGGGATTCTGGCAGCTCAGGTTATCAATTTGCTGATTGCCGATAAAGTACCGGTAGGAGCAAGCGATGCATTTATTCAGGCTTCCTGGAATGGACAGATTGGCTGGAGATGGATGTTTTATGCCTGCGCTGTTCCGGCATCTTTGTTTTTTATTCTTGCATTTTTCCTACCCGAAAGCCCACGTTGGCTCATGAAAGCCGGTAAAGCAGAAAAAGCCTTTCCGACTTTAAAAAAGATTGGTGGCGAGGATTATGCCCGTGAAGAAATGAAAAATATTCAGGCAACCCTTGACGATGTTGGCGAAAAGGTAGACTTTAAAGCATTGTTTAGCCCCAGATTCAGATCGGTATTGGTTATCGGAGTTGTATTGGCCGTATTCCAGCAATGGTGTGGAATCAATACCGTATTCAACTATGCGGAAGAAATTTTTACAGCGGCAGGTTATGGCGTCAGCGATACTTTATTCAATATCGTCATTACCGGTAGTGTAAATCTGGTATTTACACTGGTAGCCATGTTTACGGTGGACAAATGGGGTCGTAAAAAGTTGATGCTTTTCGGTTCAATTGGATTGGCCATCAACTATGTTTTACTGGGTGGTGCATTCTTTATGGGTGTTCAGGGAATTACGGTACTCTCGCTGGTAGTAGTTGCCATTGGCATTTATGCCATGTCGCTGGCACCGGTTCTCTGGGTAGTTCTGTCCGAAATTTTCCCGAATCGCATCCGTGGAGCTGCTATGGCGTTAGCTACATTTGCATTGTGGATAGCCTGTTTTATTCTGACTTTCACGTTCCCTTTACTGAATAAATCGTTGGGCGCTGCCGGAACATTCTGGGTTTATGCCGGGATATGTTTACTCGGATTTATATTTATCCTGAAAAAATTGCCTGAAACAAAAGGAAAAAGTCTGGAAGAAATAGAAAAAATTATTTAAGAAGCCCCTGAATCGGGAAAAAGTATTCCTGGTGAAAAATGAATTATAACATATACTATTATTTGAATAACAATTTAATTTCCAGATTAATAATAAAACAAGAATGAAAAGAATCTTATTTTTAATGTGTTTAATGTCCTTAACTTTATTGACAATAGGTGCAAAGAATACACAGGGGAGAATTGATTTGGCCGGAGAATGGAAATTTGCCATTGATCCCTCTGATAAGGGTATCTCTGAAAAATGGTTTGATCAACAGTTAACTGATAAAGTAAACCTTCCGGGTTCAATGTCTACAAACGGGAAAGGATTTGATATAACCACAGAAACAAAATTTACCGGAGGGATAGCCGATAGTTCATATTACAAAAAGGCGGAATATGCCAAATATCGCGTAACTGGAAATATCAAACTTCCATTTTGGTTGCAGTCGGAAAAATATTATCAAGGGATGGCATGGTATCAAAAGGAGGTAAATATCCCCAAAGACTGGAAAAAACAAAATATTCAACTGGTATTGGAACGGTGCCATTGGGAAAGTCGCTTGTGGATTGATAATTTAGAAATTGGCATGCGAAATTCATTGGGAACGCCTCATGTTTATGATCTTACAGCCTTACTTAAACCAGGGAATCATGTCATTTCTATTTGTGTCGATAATTGCGTAAAAGAAATTGATCCCGGCGAAAACTCTCACAGCATTTCCGATCATACCCAAACCAATTGGAATGGTATTGTTGGTGATATTTTCCTCGAAGCACGCCCAACCCTGTTAATCCAAAATGTCCGGATTTTCCCGGATATCAGGTTGAAAAAGATTGTTGCTGAAATTAAAATTTTAAATTCAACCGCAAAAAAACAGAAAACAACTATTAACTTATCTGTAGACGGGATAACGAATCCTGAGAGTAAAAGTTTGAATGTGGTGGTTGCACCGGGTATTGATTCGGTAATGATAGCATATCCGATGGGCGATGAGGTGAAGCTCTGGAGCGAATTTCATCCCAATACTTATAATTTTAAAGCGGAGTTAACCAACAAAAAAACAACTCATACTTACCGGACCACATTCGGGATGCGTGAGATTAAAGCAGTAGGCAAACAATTGCAAATCAACGGGAAACCGCTTTTTTTGCGTGGCACGCTGGAATGCGCTATTTTCCCGAAAACAGGTTTTCCGCCTACCGATAAAACCGAATGGTTGCGTATTTTCAATATTGCACGGGCACATGGATTGAATCATTTCCGCTTTCACTCCTGGTGTCCGCCCAAAGCGGCATTCGATGCGGCTGATGAGCTGGGCTTTTATCTTCAGGTTGAATCCTCATCGTGGGCTAATCAGTCAACCACATTGGGCGATGGAAAACCGTTCGATAAATACCTGTACGAGGAAAGTGAACGGATGGTTGAGGCTTACGGTAATCATCCTTCATTTTGTATGATGTTGTATGGCAACGAGCCGGGAGGAAAAAATCAGATTCCGTTTTTGACCAAATTTGTAAATTATTGGAAAAATAAAGATGCCCGTAGAATTTATACTTCCGGTGCCGGATGGCCGAACCTCGATGTGAATGATTATCTGAGTTCGTCGGATCCACGGATTCAGGGTTGGGGCGAAGAACTGAAAAGTATAATCAATAAATCGGCACCCGCTTCCAGTTATGATTGGAATAAAAGAATCGCTTCATTTAATCAACCGATGGTAAGCCATGAAATCGGTCAGTGGTGCGTCTATCCAAATTTTAAAGAGATAGCCAAATACACAGGCGTGGTTCGTGCCAAAAACTTCGAGATTTTTCAGGAAACATTGAAGGATAATGGAATGGCGCAACTGGCTGACAGTTTTTTACTTGCTTCGGGCAAATTGCAGGCCTTGTGCTACAAAGCAGATATTGAGGCAGCATTAAGAACTAAAGATTTTGGAGGTTTTCAATTACTCGATTTACACGATTTCCCCGGACAGGGAACTGCACTGGTTGGTGTGCTCGATCCTTTCTGGAACGAAAAAGGTTACATTACACCGAAAGAATACAGCCGTTTTTGTAATTCCACTGTCCCTTTGGTACGCTTAAAGAAACACATTTATACTAATAATGATACCCTTTCTGCTACCATTGAAGTAGCTCATTATGGTGATAAACCCATTAAAGCCTGTACCCCGGTATGGAAAATGAGCGACGTTTCAGGCAAAACAATTTTTTCGGGGCAAACGGCTCAAACTGACATTCCGTTAGGTAACTGCATTCCGTTGGGACAAATCTCTGTTCCGCTTGCATCGGTTCAAAAAGCTACTAAGCTTATTCTTGAAGTGACGGTGGGTACGTTTTCAAACAGCTGGGATATTTGGATTTATCCCGCAAAAAAAGAAATGATTTCAGAAGTCGAAAAAATAAAAGTAGTATCCGAATTGGATGTCGCAACTGAAAAATTCCTTGAAAATGGTGGCTCTGTACTACTCACATTAAAAAAAGGAACATTAAAACCTGAATTTGGCGGAAAGATAGCCATCGGTTTCTCCAGTGTTTTCTGGAATACTGCATGGACGGGTGGACAAGCGCCTCACACACTCGGCATCTTGTGCAATCCCAATCAACCGGCATTAGCCGATTTTCCTACTGAATATCACAGCAACTGGCAATGGTGGGATGCCATGAGTCATTCCAATGCCATTATGTTTGCAGCAGTTTCTCCCGAAATTAAACCGATAGTACGTGTTATCGACGACTGGTTTACGAACCGCCCATTGGCTTTACTGTTCGAAGTGAAAGTAGGTAAAGGAAAACTGTTGGTTTCTGGCATCGACTTCAATCAGGATATGGAAAATCGACCGGAAGCGCAACAATTGCTTTTTAGTTTGAAAAAATATATGACCGGAAGTCAGTTCAGTCCAAATGTGGAAGTAAATGCAGGGGAAATTAATAAGATGATTATCCCTCACCTCAACAGAGAATAAGAAAATCCATAAGCATTGACTGAAAAATTATCCAAACATTTGAGAACTAATTCAATAAAAATATACCATTTATAACCGAAGTATTCCTGTTCTCCTTTAGAAGGGGCAAGGAGTTTTTATTATTAATATTATTATGAAAGTAAAAGTCTGGCAAGAAGATGTCATCATCCCAACTTATGAAATCGGAAACCCCGAAAAGAATCCGATATTCCTCGAGAAACGTGTTTATCAGGGAAGCAGCGGGGCAGTTTATCCATATCCCGTCATCGAAAAAATTGCAGATGAAAAGACCGATAAAGTTTATCATGCTGTTTTTATCGAAAATGAATACATCAAAGTGATGATCCTACCCGAGTTGGGTGGTCGTGTGCAAATGGCTTACGACAAAATCAAACAGCGTCATTTTATCTATTATAATCAGGTAATTAAGCCCGCCTTGGTGGGTTTGACCGGTCCGTGGATTTCGGGTGGCATTGAATTTAACTGGCCGCAACATCATCGGCCAAGCACATTTTTGCCGGTTGATTATACAATTGAGCATAATGCAGATGGAAGTGCAACGGTTTGGGTGAGTGAAATGGAAAAGATGTTTCACCAAAAAGGGATGGCCGGTTTTACCTTACGTCCCGGGAAAGCGGTACTCGAAATCACCGGAAAACTCTATAACCGCACCCCATTTCCACAAACATTTTTGTGGTGGGCAAATCCGGCCGTGGCAGTCAACGACTACTATCAATCGGTTTTTCCACCCGATGTGAATGCCGTATTCGATCACGGAAAACGCGATGTTTCGACCTTTCCGATAGCCACAGGAACTTACTATAAAATTGATTATTCCGCAGGGGTGGATATTTCAAACTATAAAAATATTCCGGTTCCGACTTCGTATATGGCTATCAATTCGGAGTTTAACTTCGTTGGTGGATACGAAAATGATACCCGGGCCGGCGTTTTACATGTGGCAAATCACCATGTATCACCGGGAAAAAAACAATGGACCTGGGGAAACGGCGATTTCGGTAAAGCCTGGGACCGCAACCTGACCGACGAAGATGGTCCGTATATTGAGCTGATGGCGGGTGTTTATACCGACAATCAACCCGATTTTTCGTGGATGCAACCATATGAAGAAAAGACCTTTACTCAGTACTTTTTACCCTACAGGGAGTTGGGTGTTGTGAAAAATGCATCGCAGGATATTCTGTTGAATATGGATAAAGTCGGTGACAAAGCTGTGGTGAAAATATTTGCAACTTCTTTACAGAAAAATGCCAGGATCGTTTTAAGTCGCTTAAATACCCTGAATGGGGACTTTGTGGAAACAATTGATTTATCGCCGGAGTTAGTTTACGAACGCGAAATCTTCGTTGGTGAGATTCCATTTTCCGATTTACAACTTACGGTTTTTGCTGAAAATGGTCGGGAACTGTTGAACATAAAATCCGAAAAGCAAGAAAAAAAGTCGACGCCTGAAGCGGCAAAACCTGCTTTTTCGCCCGAAGAAACCAGCACTTGCGAACAACTTTATCTTACGGGTTTGCATTTGGAACAATACCGTCATGCTACCTATAATGCCACGGATTACTATCTCGAAGCATTGAAACGTGATGCCTCGGATGTGCGGAATAACAACGCCATGGGCTTGTGGCTGTTGCGACGTGGAAAATTCGGTGAAGCTGAAAAATATTTCAGAACTTCCATTGAAACACAATTGCAACGGAACCCGAATCCTTATGATGGTGAACCGCATTATAACCTGGGTTTAGCTCTCAAATTTCAGGATAAGAATAAAGAAGCTTACGATGCATTTTATAAATCGTGCTGGAATGCAGCCATGCAGGATGCCGGATATTTCTCCTGTGCCCAGATTTCGTATATCGACAATAATCTGACTGAAGCATTGGCTGAAGTTGACAAATCGCTGATTCGTAACTGGCACAATCATAAAGCCCGTGCGCTGAAAACTGCAATTTTACGAAAACTTGATCGTGAAAAGGAAGCGCTGACATTTATCGAAGATTCTTTGAAGATAGATTTGTTTAATTTCGGATGCCGTTTTGAAAAGTATCTGATTTCGAAAGATGAAGCCGTTTTATCAGAAATGCACCGGCTTATGCGAGGTGAAATACATAATTACGAAGTGATAGCCCTGGATTATATTGCTGCCGGATGTTATGCCGAAGCGGTTCAATTGTTGGAAGCAGGTGCTAAAGTTTGTCCGACCACCCCAATGACTTATTATTATATGGGCTGGAGTTTGTATTTGGATGGAAAAGATAGTAGAGCTATTTTCGAAAAAGCAGCAGCTCATTCACCTGAATATTGTTTCCCCAACAGATTGGAAGCAATTCTGGCATTGGAATGTGCTCAAAAAATTAATCCGGCAGATGCTAAAGCGCCTTATTCTCTTGGAAATCTTTGGTATGATAAACGCCAATATTCAGAAGCCATAGCCTGTTGGGAGAAATCCGCGGAGATTGACGATACATTCCCAACCGTGCTTCGGAATCTTTCGCTGGCATACTTCAACAAAGCAGATCAACCTGAGAAAGCATTAACATATCTCGAAAAGGCATTTGATTTGGAAACAACCGATTCCCGGATTTTAATGGAACTGGATCAGCTGTATAAACGGCTATGTCGTCCACACGCCGAAAGATTGGCTTTCTTAGAAAAGCACCTTGATTTGGTTGAACAGCGCGATGATGTGTATCTGGAATATGTAACGCTCCACAATCAAACCGGAAATTATAATAAAGCAAAAGAACTTCTTAAAGCCCGTATTTTCCATCCGTGGGAAGGTGGCGAGGGCAAAGTTCCGGCTCAGTATCAGATTTGTCGGGTGGAATTAGCCAAAATTTGTTTAGATCAAAAAGATTTCACCGGTGCCATAGAATTACTTTCCGAATGTTTTGACTATCCACATAATCTGGGAGAAGGAAAATTGTACGGAGCACAGGAAAATGACTTTAATTATTTTATGGGTTGTACTTTTGAAGGACTGGGGCTAAAGGAAGAAGCGAAAAAATACCTGGAACTGGCCAAAGAAGGTAGTTCAGAGCCGGCAGCAGCTATTTTTTATAACGACCAGAAACCGGATAAGATTTTCTATCAGGGACTGGCTTTGTTGAAATTAAATCGTAAGGAAGAGGCAAAAATCCGTTTCGAAGCTTTGATTGCTTTTGGAAACAAACATTTAAACGAAACCATAAAACTCGATTATTTTGCCGTCTCATTGCCCGATTTGCTGATCTGGGACGATGATTTGACTTTCCGAAATAAAATCCATTGCAATTATATGCTGGGTTTGGGTTATCTGGGTTTAGGTGAAACAGAAAAGGCCAAAACTTATTTAAACGAAGCAGCACGAATGGATATTAATCATCAGGGTGTTCAAATCCATTTGAAAATGGTTTAGTAGTAAAATGATCTGATTTACAATAATCTGAGCATTTTCAAATAAAAAATCCCCGGCTCGTCTCTGAATGATAACAGAAACGAGCCGGGGTTTTTTATGTCTTTGAAATTCGGGTGATACTTTCTTTCCTTATTTCAAAAAACCTTGTTCTTTCAATACAATCAGGAACTTTTCAGAAAAGAATTCGTTGTTTGTCCGGGCGTATCGCACATCAGTAAAGACCTGAGCCAGAGTTTCTTTGTTGTTTTCGGCAACAAAATCTTTATAGAACTTGCTGTTTTCCTTTTCGGAATACAAGCGATCGATGTCTGAAGGGTTGAATTCGTGATAAGTTTCGTGATGCACCACAGCTTCCAGGGGCAAACGATCGGTTTGTTCCGGCATAAATTCAGGATAACCGACGGTAATGGTTGTAACGGGTACCACCAGTTTGGGTAATTTCAATGCATCAATAATTTCGCGTGCATTGTAAGTTGTCGTTCCGAGGTAACAAATTCCCAAACCTGCACTTTCGGCAGCAATGCAAAAAGTTTGAGCGGCTATCAACGCATCGATTGCGGTTGCCATAAACGATTGAAAATTATCGTACCCGGGATCGGCCTGACGTTGTTCGCACCATTTTGTGAAGCGGTTAAAATCGGCACAGAAAGTCAACACAACCGGAGCCTGCAACACCATAGGCTGATTGAAATGAGCCGGTGCAAGTTGCTTTTTTATCGATTCGCCGGTAGTGACGATTATACTGTACGCCTGCATATTACCGGTGTTGGATGTCCTGCAGGCCACTTCCAATAGTTGATTGAGTAATTCAGGTGAAATGGGTTGTCCGGTATATTTACGAACCGTTCTGTGTTGGTTGAGTAAGTCTAACATAATGTGCCAATTTGAAAATGAGACAATTTGAAAATGGAAAAATGAAGGAATTTGATAATTTGAAAATGAGAAAATTTGAAAATGGAAAAATGGAAAAATGGAAAAATGAAAGAATTTGATAATTTGAAAATGAGACAATTTGAAAATGAAAGAATGGAATTATCGTATAATGTTGAACGCAGAATTCTTAATCCGAAACACGGAACACGAAACACGGAACACGAAACGACAAACCTTTCGAACCCCAATCAACTAATTAACCAATCAACTAATTAACCAATCACCAGGTCTCAGTTAGAGCTGCAAAGGTAACGCTTTGGCCCCGAATTGCAAAAAAAAAGAGAAAACCCGGTTCTATCCGTTGCTTTCTCTTTTATTTATTTTTGAATAACAGAATGATTGTGTTATCAATAAGCCCTGATTATCAATGTTTTTAAAATTAGAATTCAGTATAAATCCGGGATTTCGTGACTCTTTAATGCGAACCTCTGAGCAATGAACAAAGAACTCAAAACGCGAAACTTTTCAAACCTTTCTAACTTTTCAAACGCAGAACACGAAACACAGAACACGAAACGCAGAACCTTTTTACAGCACTCCCTGTGACAGCATCGATCTGGCCACTTTCAGGAATCCGGCAATATTCGCACCCTTCATATAGTTGATATAACCATCGGCTTCTCGACCATGTTTCACGCATTGTGCATGAATCTCGCGCATGATCTGTTGCAATCTGGCATCCACTTCTTCGGCAGTCCAGGTAAGGTGCATCGCATTTTGTGACATCTCCAGACCCGAAGTGGCAACTCCACCGGCATTCACCGCTTTGCCCGGTCCGTACATGATTTTATGCTGAAGTAATAAGTCGATAGCCTGAGATGTACAACCCATGTTGGAAATCTCACCGACACAGATCACGCCATTCACTACTAACTTAAGGGCATCTTCTTCGTTTAGTTCATTTTGGGTGGCACAAGGCAAAGCAATGTCCACTTTTAATTCCCATGGGCGACGATCGGGTATGAATTTAGCTCCGAATTTTTCGGCATAAGGAGCAACAATGTCGTTACAGGTTGCCCGAAGTTCAAGCATATAATCGATTTTTTCACCCGAAATGCCATGCTCATCGTAAATATATCCATCGGGACCGGAAATCGAAACCACTTTGGCACCCATTTCGGTTGCCTTGATAGCTGCTCCCCAGGCTACATTACCAAATCCGGAAATCGCGATAGTTTTATCTTTTATGCTCATTCCGGCAGTTTCGAGCATTTGTTTTACAAAATATAATCCGCCGAAACCGGTTGCTTCGGGACGAACCAACGATCCCCCGAATTCCATGTTTTTGCCCGTTAATACTCCGGTATTTACATGGGCCAGTCTGCGATACATGCCGTACAGATAACCTATTTCACGGGCACCCACGCCTATATCACCTGCAGGAACATCCGTGTCGGCACCAATGTGAGGCCATAGTTCCACCATGAAAGACTGACAAAAACGCATAACTTCACCATCCGATTTTCCCCGTGGATTAAAATCCGAACCACCTTTGGCTCCACCCATAGGTAAAGTAGTCAGTGCATTTTTAAATATTTGTTCAAATCCTAAAAACTTCAGAATGGAAAGATTTACCGAAGAGTGGAAACGCAATCCACCTTTGTATGGACCGATGGCATTGTTAAACTGTATACGGTAGCCAATATTTAATTGTACTTCGCCGCGATCATCAACCCAGGGCACTTTAAAGGTGAAAATGCGATCGGGTTCAACCAACCGTTCCGCAATTTTAGCTTTTTCAAACTCCGGATGTTCGTTATAGACTCCTTCAATGGTGCTCAACACTTCGCGCACGGCTTGTAAATACTCAATTTCGCCGGGGTGTTTCGCCTCGAGCGACTGCATCAGTTTTTCGATATTCATACCATTTGTGTTTTTTTAAATTACAAGTATATAAAAATAAAATTAATTAGCTTAATAAATAAAACATTATAGTGCCAAAGATATAAAAAATGTTCTGTAAATAATCAAAAAGAAAGCAATTGCTCTGACTTTAACAGAGAATCTCGGGAAAAGGAAACCAAAATGACAATCCGAAGGATATTTTTCTGTCATTTCGTTTGCACTGCAAGTTTAGAACTTTTATTTGAGATAGTCAAACATTTCGGGCTGTTTTTTGCATAAATTTTCGATTATTATTTTTGCCGGACTTCTCTGACTGGAAAACTGTTTGTAAATAGGTGTTCTATAGTGTTTTGATTGTTAAATTAGTTTTTTTTGGATTGTGCTGCGAAATTAAAATTTCAGGCAGGTTACGAACTGATTTATTCTAACCAAAGATGTTAAACCAATAATCTGTTCCGGCAAAATCTGTTTTTGATTTAATAACGTAAGGGTATTCTACTTCGCCAATAAATTTTTGTATCTTTGCGCTTCTGCAAAATATCGTTTTATAGGCTATGATGTTCCTGTCAGTCTTCATTTTAAATTATTGAAACGGGTGAAAAAGTTAGTTTCTTTTCTGTTTTTTCTTTTGATTTTTACTACCGTGAGGGCTGTGTTACCTACCGGTTACCGATATGTAAAAACATGGCATATTTCCGATCGTTTTGCTGTTCCTGATTCAATACCCGTGGATACCATTGCTCTTAATTTTCAGGATGGTAACCCAATCGATCGATTTAGCATTTCCAATTCGTATAACGGGAACCTGGGTTCGCCCATCCAATCGAAATTGTATTTTGACCGGCCTGCAAATAACGATTTTATTTTCGCAAATGCCTATTTCCCTTATATTCTGAATGTACAACAAGCTACATTTTATAATACCAAAACGCCTTACAGCAATATAAACTATACTACCGGCGGTTCAAACTACAGGGATGAGGATCATGTAAAATTCTTATTTACTGCAAATGCAAATAAAAGACTAAACATAGGAACGACACTCGATTATATATATGCCCGGGGTGAGTATGCCGATCAGTCGGTGAAACGGTTTGCCGGTTCCTTGTTTGGCAGTTACATCGGAAAACACTACAGCGCCACTGCATTATTCTCAACGAACAATTTGAGCAATTATGAAAACGGTGGTCTTGAGGATTCGACAGCAATAAATCCGACTGATAAGTACACCAAAGATATTGCGACAAATTTTGTGGGTTATTCCAACTATAAACAAAACACGGTTTTTTATAATCATCAGTATAGTATCGGCATTGAACGTCCCATACGAATCAATGAAGATTCAGTACGCATGGAGTATGTGCCGGTAACCCGTTTTGCACATACTTTCAGATATGAAGATATGCGTAAACGATATTTTGAATACAATATGGAAAAGGATTTTTATAAAAACACCTATTTCCCTGATTTAAAACATACGAATGATACTTCTGCATTACGGACACTTACGAATAATTTTTCGATAAGTATGGAAGAAGAATTTAATAAATGGATGAAGTTTGGGTTAACCGCATTTGTAGAAAATGAAATACAACAATTTGTTTTTAATCAGGATACACTGATTGATAAGACCTTGAAATCGAATACGAAAGTGGGTGGTATATTATCGAAACAACAGGGACGGCTTTTTCGATATTCGGTATTGGGTGAGATTGACTTGCTTGGTTATAAAGTGGGTGATTTTAACCTGGATGGAAAAATCGGTGGTTTCTTTAAGTTGTGGAATGATAGTATTTCGCTTGTGGCCAATGGATTTGTACGAAGTGATGAACCATCATGGTTTCTTAAACATTATCAGTCCAATCACTTCAGGTGGGATAATAGTTTTCAAAAGATTTACCGGACCCATATGGGCGGAACTTTTTCCATTCCTACACGATCATTCTCTTTGAATATCGGGGTGGAGAATATTACCCAATACATATATTTTAATGCGCTGGCTATGCCGGAGCAGCATTCGGGTAACATTCAGGTGGTGGCTGCCAATTTGAAACAAGATTTTCATGTGGGTAAATTTTCACTCGAAAACAATGTGGTCTATCAACTAAGTTCGCAGCCCAATATTTTAGCGCTTCCGGATCTGACGCTCTTTCATAATTTATATTTTCGTGATTTGTGGTTTAATGTTTTGACTGCTCAGTTGGGTGTAAATGTGCGTTATCATACTGCTTATTACGCTCCGGCATATATGCCTGCTACGGGTCAGTTTCACACACAAACTTATACCAAAATCGGAAATTATCCCGTGATAAATGCCTATGCGAATTTTCACCTGAAACGTACCCGCTTCTTTTTAGAGTATCACCATGTAAATCAAATGTTTATGCAGGGAGACTATTATTCTATGCCGCATTATCCAATCAATCCCTCCATTATGAAGTTGGGCATTTCGTGGAATTTCTATGATTAAGGTTTTCGTTTTTAATCTTTCTTTGAACAGAAAAACCCTTATAAAGGTTATATAAACAAATCAGTACATTTACAGAAAAAGACTTCAACTTATTAGGATAGCTCATGAGAAAGAAACTTCAGTTCGGGATTTTGACAGGCATATTGATCCTTATTATCGGATCCTTATTTTTGTTCCATCATCCAAGCCGAGAGATCCGTGATTTGCCTCTCATACTTGAATCCGGGAGGCTTGCCGTTTTGACTCATGGTAACTCTATGGGCTTTACGGTTGTTGGAGACAGTATTTCAGGTTTTCAATATGAAATTATTAAGGCATTTGCCGATTCCCTGGGTGTTGAGCTTGTCGTTTCGGAACAGAATGACCTGAAAAATTGTATCTCTGAACTCAAAAGTGGTGATTATGATATAATTGCTAATTTTATACCTGTTACTACACAATGGGAAAAAGATCTAAAGTTTACTATTCCGATATTTTCATCACATCAGGTTTTGGTGCAGCGGATTAGTAATGATTCAAGCGCTTCGGTTAAAATAAAGAAGCAAAACGAATTAGCGAATGACAGTATTTATATTTCTGCAAATTCTCCTTTTAAAATGCTTTTGGAACATTTATCCGACGATATTGCCGATACAATTCATATTCTGGAAATTGAAAACAAGAGTACGGAAGAAATGGTCCTTTTAGTGGCAGAGGGTAAAGTGAAATACACAATATGTGATGAACAGTTTGCGAAAAGATTTAAAATAAAATATCCCGGTATCGATATCTCGTTACCCATAGGTTTTACGCAACGACTTGCCTGGGCTGTCCATCCCGAATCGCCGCTTTTACTTGAGAAACTGAATGCTTTTTTAGATGATTTTATCGGGAGCTCTGATTATTGGGCGATTTATAGAAAGTATTATTAAATAGAGCCAAGAACCAAGAGCCAGGACAAAAGAGCCTGATAATTGGATAATTTGAAAATGTGCCAATTTGAAAATGAAAAAATGATAGAATGTGTCAATTTGAAAATGTGCCAATTTGAAAATGAAAGAATGAAACCTTTCAAACATCAAACTTTTCAAACCCCAATTACCCAATCAACTAATTAACCAGTCAACCAATTAACCAGGCAAACAATCAACCTTTCAAACGCTAAACGCGAAACATTCAAACCTTCAACCATGCCTTTAAATATACCTTTTACCTTACCGGCTGTAGATGTTCTCCGGGAAGAGAATATCTTTGTAATGGATACGGAGCGCGCTTCGAGTCAGGAGATCCGTCCGTTGAAAATTGTGATTTTGAACTTAATGCCGGTTAAAATCACTACCGAAACAGATTTGATACGTCTGCTTTCCAATTCTCCGTTGCAGATCGAAATTGATTTTCTGCACATGGAAACTCATTGTTCGAAAAATACACCCATAGAGCACCTGAATACATTTTATAAAACTTTTGATGAAATAAGCAAAAGCAATTACGACGGAATGATTATAACAGGTGCACCGGTTGAACAACTGGAATTTGAAGAAGTGAATTACTGGCCGGAGATAACCAAAATTTTCGATTGGGCAAAAACGCATGTTACTTCTACCTTATTCATTTGTTGGGCGGCACAAGCCGGTTTGTATCATTATTATGGTGTACCCAAATATTCCCTGGATGCTAAAATGTTCGGTGTTTTTGAACACATGAAATTCGAGCAGCACAATCCCATTTTTCGTGGTTTCGACGATGTGTTTTATGTTCCCCACAGCCGGCATACCGAAGTGCGCGCTGAAGATATTCGCCGTGTACCGGAGCTGACTTTGCTTTCCGAATCGCCCGAGTCGGGCGTTTATATGGTCATGGCACGCAACGGTCGCGAACTTTTTATTACCGGTCATTCCGAGTACGCACCCGGAACATTGGATGGGGAATACAAACGCGATCTGTCTAAAGGTTTAGCAATTAATATCCCGAAAAATTATTATCTTGATAATGACCCGGATAAACAACCGCTCGTTCGCTGGCGCAGTCATGCCAACCTGCTTTTCACCAACTGGCTGAACTACTTTGTTTATCAGGAAACACCTTATGATTTGACGAAAATACATTAAGTTGAATAGCCTTATAAACTGCTGAATATGGCAAAGAAAGAAGAAGCAAAATCTGATTTTTTACTTTATCAAACTGAAGATGGTATAAGTAAAATAGAAGTACGTTTGGAAAATGAATCTGTTTGGCTTTCTCAGGCCCAAATGGTGGAGCTTTTTCAAACCACAAAACAAAATGTCAGTTTACATATTCGGAATGTGTTTGAAGAAGGTGAACTTCACGAAGATTCAGTTGTCAAGGAATACTTGACAACTGCATCAGATGGAAAAAAATATCGTACAAATTATCTTTTACAGTCATGCCAACCTGCTTTTCACCAACTGGCTGAACTACTTTGTTTATCAGGAAACACCTTATGATTTGACGAAGATACATTAAGAATAACCCCTAACCCCTGAAGGGGAATTAGATTAGAGATGTCAATTAAAATTGTAATGAATAAAAATATAAAAGACGAGACTACCTCTTGTTCCCCTTTAGGGGTTAGGGGTATCGAACTTCTCTCTCCCGCCAAAAACCTTGAATGCGGTCTGGCAGCTATTAATCACGGGGCTGATGCTGTGTATATCGGAGCATCACAGTTTGGTGCCCGATCTGCAGCCGGCAACTCGCTGGAAGATATTGCTACGCTGGTGAAATACGCTCATCAATATCGTGCGAAGGTGTTGGTGGCCGTGAATACAATTTTGACTGATGAGCAATTGCCTGAGGCTGAAAAGATGATCTGGGAAATTTACAATGCCGGAGCCGATGCGCTGATCATTCAGGATATGGGAATTTTGAAAATGAATCTTCCTCCAATCGCCCTTCATGCCAGTACACAAACTGATAACCGGACCGTGGAAAAAGTGCGCTTCCTGCAGGATGTCGGTTTTTCGAGGGTGGTGTTGGCCCGCGAACTTTCATTGAAACAAATTACTGAAATATCTTCTAAAACCGATGTGGAACTCGAAGCCTTTGTACATGGCGCATTATGCGTGAGTTACAGCGGTCAGTGTTATATGAGTCAGGCCAATTGCGGTCGCTCAGCCAACCGTGGTCAGTGTGCGCAGTATTGTCGCCTGCCTTATCATTTGCTGGATGCCGACGATAATATGCTGGTGAAAAACAAGCATCTACTTTCACTGAAAGATCTCGATTTGTCGGATTCGCTGGAAGAACTGATGGAAGCCGGCGTTACTTCATTTAAAATTGAAGGGAGGTTGAAAGATGTTGATTATGTAAAGAACATCACTGCTTATTACCGGAAGAAACTGGATGCCGTTTTAGACGGAAATACCCGTTTCCAAAAAGCTTCGGCAGGACGAACGACATTCTTTTTCGAACCGAATCCTGAGAAAAGTTTCCGACGTGGAGCCACCGATTATTTTTTGCACGGACGTAAACCCGATATCATACAACCGGATACGCCCAAATCGATGGGTGAAGCCATCGGCAAAGTAAAGGAAATCGGAGAGTATTATTTCACAATGTCCAGTGCCGAAAAGTTGAATAATGGCGACGGGCTTTGCTTTATAAATGCACATGGCGATTTAACCGGATTCCGGGTGAACCGGGTGGATGGCCGCAGGGTTTATCCCGCCGACATGCCCAAATTATCGGAGGGCATCTGGTTGTACCGTAACCAGGATCAGGCTTTTGAAAAAATTTTAAAAGGGAAAACATCAGAACGCAGGGTAGGCGTGAAGATGATCTTCAAAGAAACTGTCATCGGTTTTTCCATTCAACTAACTGATGAAGACGGTATCTCAAGTACTTTCGAAGCGGAATGCGAAAAGCAGCCTGCTCAAAAACCCGACGCGGTTATTGAAAATATTAAAAATCAACTTTCGAAACTTGGAAATACCATTTACGAAGCGTTGGACATAGCTATTGAAATAGATGCTCCCTGGTTTTTCCCCGCATCAAAATTAAGTGAATGGCGCAGACAGGCGATTGAACAGTTGGATGAAGTGAGAGAAAAAGCTTACGTACGTGAAACCGCACAAGTATCCAAACCCGCAACTTTTCCAACGAAAGAATTAAGTTATCTGGGCAATGTAATCAATGCTCAGGCCGAAAGTTTTTACCGTGAACATGGCGTGGAAGAGATCATGCCGGGCTTTGAAGTGAAAGCGCAGGAAGGTGTGCCGTTGATGTTTTGCAAACATTGCATCAAATTCAATATGGGATGGTGCCCCAAAGAAGGTTACAAAGCCACCTTTAAAGAACCGCTTTATCTGAAGAATAACGATCAGTTGTATCAGCTGACTTTCGATTGTAAAGCCTGCGAGATGCATATCAGTAAAGCTGAACACGATCTGAACTTTTAAAAGAAATGTCCTGAAGCCAATTTCGGTTGAAATTGATTTCAGGACATTTTATTAAAATATTAATGCAGTCTATTTGTTTTGAATAGCTTCCACAATTTTTAGTTCCAGTTCGGCTGCTAATTCAGGATTTTCTTTGATCAATGCTTTTGAGGCATCGCGTCCCTGAGCCAGTTTGGTCTCACCGTAGCTGTACCACGAACCGCTTTTCTTGATAATGCCGTATTCCACGCCCATGTCGATAATTTCTCCTGTTTTCGAAATACCTTCACCGTACATAATGTCAAATTCAGCCTTGCGGAAGGGTGGTGCCACTTTGTTTTTTACCACTTTCACACGGGTTTGATTTCCTACAGCCTCGTCGCCATCTTTCAACTGACCAATCCGGCGAATGTCCAGACGAATTGATGCATAGAATTTCAACGCGTTACCACCGGTAGTCGTTTCAGGATTGCCGAACATAACGCCGATTTTTTCACGCAACTGGTTGATGAAAATACAGGTTGTGTTGGTTTTATTGATATTGGCAGTCAGCTTACGTAAAGCCTGTGACATCAAACGGGCTTGTAATCCCATTTTCGAATCACCCATGTCACCTTCAAGCTCAGCTTTAGGAGTCAGTGCAGCAACCGAGTCAATTACCACGATATCCACAGCCGAAGAACGAATCAACTGATCAGCAACTTCGAGGGCTTGTTCACCGTTATCGGGCTGCGAAATCAATAATTCTTCGATATTTACACCCAGTTTTTCAGCATAAAAACGGTCGAAAGCATGCTCGGCATCGATAAATGCAGCAATACCACCGGCTTTTTGTGCTTCGGCAATGGCATGAATGGCCAAAGTCGTTTTACCCGATGATTCAGGGCCGAAAATTTCAATAACCCGTCCGCGGGGATAACCGCCAACGCCCAATGCCACATTCAGTCCGATTGAACCTGAAGAAATGAAAGATACATCTTCCACTTTGGTGTCGCCCATCCGCATGATAGTGCCTTTCCCATGGTCTTTTTCAATTTTGTCCATTGCCAGTTGCAATGCTTTCAGTTTGTCTGAGGACGGTGTGTTCAACACCTCAGCGGTTTTAGCTGCCATAATTGTATAGTTTTTATTTTTGTTGTTTTACGATATGCAATTTTACCTGGGATAATCTTTTGTTTGATATTCAATTACAAAGATAAAATTAATTCTTTCAATTTTACTCTAATTCTAATAATAAAAAATCACTAAGATTAATATGCTTAATCCCGTTATAGTTATTCCCAATAATTACATCCTGTAGAGTAATTACATATTTAGGGTAATTGTCTGAAATTGAAAGCAAATTTCCAAATTCTCTATCGGATGTTTTTTTATCTGTAACTTGTAAACAAACCTGGATATATAACTTTTTTCCATTTTTTTCTGCCATAAAATAAACTTCTTTAGTCCCCGATTTCCCGACATAAACATCATAATCGTGCTGAATGAGTTTTAGAAAAACAGCGTTTGGATGATATATCATCCAAAAACATGAAAAGTATTGTATTTGTATGATATGTCATACAGCAACGTGGAAAAGATCATGTTTGGATTTTATATCATCTAAAATTATTATATAAATCGATAAGCACGATCAGACTTATTTCAAAACTTCCAACTTTGCAAATTTCAGTAACAAAGATTTTGTCCCTTTTTCGCCAAAGTCTATGTCGGCTTTTTCGTTGCCATTCACCACGCTGGTCTCCGTTACTTTCCCGATGCCGAAAATGGCGTGCTTTACAAATGAGCCGACAGGAATAGAGCCGCTAACTGACGGAGTTTTAACATCTATAATGTTCTCCATCTTTACCAGACGCTTAGCAACCGGCTGAACGATAGTTTCTTTAAAAATAGGTTTTGCGTAAGTATTACTTTTATTGAAACGGTTTCGCTCTATTTCCATGTCGTCGTCCCAATCGCCCATCTGGATTTGTTTGGGTTTGATTTCAACCGGCATGTCCAGAAATTGTTTGTCGATATCTTCAATAAACCTGCTGGGATTCGAAAAGTTTGTTTTCCCGTTCCGGAAGCGAGATTTTGAATAGCTGATAAAGCAGCGTTCTTCGGCGCGGGTTATGGCCACGTAAAAAAGTCGCCGTTCTTCTTCCAGTTCGCGTTCGCTTTGTGTGCAAAATGGCGAAGGAAACAGTTCCTCTTCCATGCCCACAATAAAAACTGCTTTAAATTCCAGTCCTTTAGCCGCATGTACGGTCATTAAGGTTACTTTGTCATTATCGGTTTCTTTGTCCGTATCCTGATCGGTAAGCAGGGAAATCTCCGCCAGATAATCGGGTAGCAGTGTGATTTCCTGTCCCTCCCTTTGTTTGGTTTCGCAAAACTCATGAACAGCCTTGAGCAACTCCTGTACGTTTTCCTGTTTGCTCAAGTTTTCGGGTGAGCGGTCGGTGAAAGTATCGCTGATCACACCGGTTGTTTTTACGATGCTGTTCGCCAGATCGTAGGCATTTTGAGTCGGAACCTGCTGTGCAAAGACATCGATCATGGTACGGAATTGTGCCAGTTTATTGGCAGTTCCGGCATTTACCGGCAGGTTGTATTTCAACATGTCGTTGAGTACGTCCCAGACGCTTACCGCGTGAAGTTGCGCACATTCTATCAGTTTATTCACCGTCGTGTCGCCGATACCGCGGGCAGGGTAATTGATGATGCGTTTTAGTGCTTCTTCGTCGTTGGAGTTGCAAATAAGACGGCAGTAGGCAATCACGTCCTTAATTTCCTTGCGTTGATAGAATGATAAGCCGCCATAAATACGGTAGGGGATATTTTGTTTCCGCAATGCTTCTTCCATAACACGCGATTGCGAGTTGGTGCGGTACAAAATGGCAATATCCTGAAAACGGTAGTCACTTTCGTGTCGCAGGTCCGAGATATTATTTGCCACTACAAAACCTTCTTCATAATCGGTAAAAACGCTCAGCACTTTGATGAGCTTTCCGGTTTCTTTTTCCGAAAAAACGGTTTTCTTGATCTGTGCCGTATTCTTGTCGATCAGGCTGTTGGCAGCATTGACTATGGTTTTGGTGGAACGGTAGTTTTGTTCCAGTTTGAAGATTTTGGCGTTTTTGTAAGTCGTTTTAAACTGAAGGATATTATCGATATTGGCCCCGCGGAAGGAATAAATGCTTTGCGCATCGTCGCCCACTACACAGATTTTTTCGTGTTGCTCCGCCAGTTTTTTTACGATCAGGTATTGTGCAAAATTAGTGTCCTGATATTCATCCACTAAAACATATTTGAAGATTTGCTGGTATTTCTGCAAAATATCCGGATGATTTCGGAAAAGGATATTAGTTTGCAGCAATAAATCGTCAAAATCCATGGCGTCGGCCTGTTTGCAACGGTTACAGTAAACTTTGTAAATATCCTTCAGCAGCGGGATGCGCGCATTGGTGTCGGCTTTAATCAGGTCGGTATTGGCCAGATAGGACTCGGGCGTGATCAGGTTGTTTTTTGCATACGAAATACGCGATTGTACGAAACCATGTTTGTAGATTTTGTCGTCCAGCTTCATTTCTTTCACGATGCTTTTCACCAGACTTTTAGAGTCCGCCGAGTCGTAGATGGTGAAGTTCTTCGAAAAGCCTACATGTTCAGCCTCGGACCGCAGGATGCGCGAGAAGATGGCATGAAAGGTGCCCATCCACAGGTAGCGGGCAGTATTTACGCCCACCATCGTCGCAATACGCTCTTTCATCTCGCGTGCTGCTTTGTTGGTGAAAGTGAGTGCCAGTATGGAACCAGGTGCCATGCCTGTTTTCAGCAGGTAAGCTATTTTGTAAGTCAACACGCGCGTTTTACCTGAGCCGGCACCTGCTATGACCAGCGAGGCACCATCGGTATAAGTCACTGCTTTTTGTTGACTTTCGTTAAGTTCGTTGAGAAAGGGAAAATCCATAATTAATAATATGCTAATATGCTAATATGCCAATATGCTAATAAGCCAATATGCTAATAGGCCAATATGCCAATATGCTGATTGATGAAATAAATTCTCTGTTCGTGTAATTCATATCGTGCAGCTAATATCACGCAGTTCATATCGCGCAGCAAATATCTTTTTCTGTCTGCAAAGTTACTAAATTCATTCGTTCATTGCTAAATTAGTTTTCAACAACTTGTTTTTTGCCGAAAAATACTAACTTTGTAGCTCAAAAGCATTTTGTTGTTGGATTATTTATTTGTTTTTCTGTTTTATTCTGACTAATATCGCGCAGCTAATATCTAATCATATCACGCAGTTCATATCACGCAGTTCATATCGCGAAGCAAATATCACGCAGTAAATATCTTTTCTTCTATAAAATATAACATGAAAAAATTCAGTCAGTTGATGTTTAAGATGGCGGGTTGGAAAGCCATAGTTACTGTTCCCGAACCTCCTAAGAGTGTGATTTGTGTAGCGCCGCATACCAGCAACTGGGATTTTTTAATCGGTAAATTATATTATTGGTCACTGGGTCGCAAATCATCTTTTTTGATGAAAAAATCGTGGTTCTTTTTTCCTATGGGTAATTTGCTCCGTGCCACCGGTGGTGTACCAGTAGACCGCTCGAAACGCAGTTCTGTAACCGATCAAATGGCAGAAGAATTCAATAAACGGGAAACTTTCCATCTGGCCATTACACCCGAAGGAACCCGCAGTCTGGTCAAAAAATGGAAAATGGGATTTTACCATATTGCAGTCAAGGCCGGTGTTCCGATTCAGTTGGCATATATCGATTATGCCAAAAAAGAAATGGGCATATCGGTTATCATTTACCCAACTGGTGATGAAGCTGCTGATCTTGCTAAAATACAGGACTTTTACAAGGATGTAACTCCCTGTCATCCGGAAAAATTCTATATTGAGGAAAAATAAGTGCAATAATAAAGTTACATATAAAGTTGAAACTTAAATAAAAAATTGACAATTAAGGACTGTTTTTTTTTCTGAAATTCTTTTTGACAATTCTACGGCAGGATTATGTAATTCGTGTAATTCGTATTTTGTAATTTGTTTTGTTTAATTCGTGTAATTCGTACTATATGCGTATTTCCCTTATTCAGGATACTATCACATGGGCTGATAAAGCCGCTAACCTGCACCATGTAGGTGAGCAACTTGCTGTATTGGCCGGGCATACCGATCTGGTGGTGTTGCCCGAAATGTTTACGACCGGATTTTGCGTCGAACAGTTTCAGTTGGCGGAAACCATGGAAGGCAAAACCATGAAGAAACTTCGCGATTGGGCCATGAAATACAAACTGGCTATAACCGGCAGCTTTATTGCTTCTGAAAACAAAAGGATATACAACCGGGCTTTTTTTGTTTTTCCTACGGGAGAAATTGAAACTGCCGATAAGCGTCATTTGTTCACCATGGGTGGCGAACACAAGCATTTCTCGGCAGGAGATAAACGCTTGCTGATTAACTACTGTGGCTTCAATATCTGCGTGCTGGTGTGTTACGATCTCCGGTTTCCAGTGTGGTCACGCAATGTAGCCAAAGAATATGATTTGTTGATTTACGTGGCCAATTTCCCAAAACGCCGCATTGTCGACTGGGACATTTTATTGCAGGCGCGTGCCATCGAGAATCAATGTTACGTATGTGCTGTGAACAGGGTAGGAGTGGATGGTCTGGGAATTGAATATAACGGACATTCCGCGTTGCTTGATGCCAAAGCTACCCCGTTACTTACTTTTCCTGAAAACGAGACGTCTGTTCAAACTACAGAACTAAATATCGAACCGCTGCAACGCTATCGCCAGAAATTTGCGGTGTGGCGCGATTCGGATGAGTTTGAAATCAGTTAGCAAAGTTTTTTTAAAAGTATCAATAAATTGGTCTTTTTTTGCATTATTCCTCTTTCCGGATTGCATAGATCAGCTCGTCAACATATTCCCCGTTTTTAAAGAGCGCATTCATCAGCCTCGCTTCGCGTGTAAAGCCGGCTTTTTCCAGCACGCGCTGTGAAGCCAGGTTTGTGCCGAAAGGCCGTGCGAAAATACGCGTTATATCAAAGGTGTCGAATCCGTATTGAACCATTTCTTTTATCGCCCCGGTCATGATTCCCTGTCCCCAGTATTCTTCCGACAGCCAATAACCCAATTCAGCATTCCTGGCGTGAATGTCCGATTGCTGCGATAAGCCGATAGAACCCACCGCTTCGCCATTTACATCGATGGCAAAAATACAGGTCGGGTAATCAGCGATGGCCCTTACCAGATAAGCTTCTCCGAACAGGCGGGTGTAAGGATGTGGAAACGCATCGGTCAGGTTGTTTGCGATATGGATATTGTTCGCATGTTTCATCAAACTACCCAAATCGGCTTTGGTCCATTTTCGAAGGGTGAAATTCATAGGAGGAATTTTATTATGTTATAATCAATAACGTGGGAACCAAATCAATAACTTGGAAATCAAATCAATATTAATGAGACGCACGCAATAAATTGGTAGAGACGCACGACCGTGCGTCTCTACCAATATAAAATTAATTTTTTACCTCACGGAACAGTTTCTCCAGTTCAGGTTTATAAATATTCCGATATGTTTTCTGTTGGATTAATTTATGAATAGTTTTTATCCGGTCGGTGGTGATGGGATGCGAGCTGATAAAGGTGGGTAGAATGACTTTTTCGTCGGTTTGCAGACGTGTAAAAAGATCGGTCATGCCCCGTGGATTGATTTGGCTTTGTATCATCATCAGGGTTCCTTCTTCGTCGGCCTGTTGCTCGAACTGCCGGGAGTAAGAGAGCGATTGCAGGTTGTGCACGTTGTCGCCAATAACGGCCATGATGCCATTCACATCGCTTAGTACAGCAGAAATAAAAATGTAACCGGCCAGATTGCGGCACAACATTTTCATGGAGTGGCGGTTGTTCACATGACTTACTTCGTGACCGATAAGTCCCGCCAGTTCTTCGTAATCTTTCATCAGGTCAATCAGACCGGTAAACACAATGATATCGCCATTGGGCAGTGCAAAGGCATTTACGGTGGTGGAATTAACTACAGTAAAATGCAGTTCTCCTGTATTGTTGAGTTTTAGTTGTTGCGCAAATAAATTCAGTGCTGCGGTTTTTACGGAATCGATATCGTTTTCAGAAACATATTCATGGTAGAAAGTATTCCCCATGTTCATGTCGTAACTCATGGGAATGATCAGCACGGCTTTCTCTGCCACCCAGGGTATCACCACCAGGTATCCACCCGCAATCAATCCCAGTATGACGATCGCCAGGCTGATATATGCTTTCATGCCGAGATGAAGGAGCTTGTAATACCATCCTACATGGCCGTTTTTATTCAGAAAGAAAAGAAATGTGCTAATAAAATCTGCATCGTTTACTTTAATAACCGATGAGGCATTACTCACGTGCCTGATTTCCAGCGTATCTCCGATATGTTCAAATGAAATCTCTTCAATAGACCAATGAAGTGTGTTGATATCTGCAGTCACGAAAACAAGTTCAGCCTGTTGTTCGTCCAATATCAATTCAATTTTCCGGGGTATTGAAGAGATTCCATCAAAATATATTGCGGGCGTTTTGCTCATTATATAATGTCAATATTCAAAAAATCACTCATATCTTCACCGGTAGCATCGGTATAGTCGGCTTCTGTTTGAAGGATAGTATCCAGGTCGATATCGCCTTCCATCTGGATTTTGCTGAATACAAAATCCATGGTGCGTGTTGCTACCCAGGCATATCCAAGTCCGAGTGTGAAAACAAGAATCAGTAAATTGAGCATAAACAGTTTGAAAAAATCTCCTCCGGTGGCGGTCGATTTCATTTGAACTTCCTTACCGTCCTTTTCTAAACTCAGGTTATCGACATAAAAAGCAAACAGGTTTTTATAATACCAGAATGAATAAATACCCAGGGTAAGCATGGTCAAAATACTACCTCCCAACGTCAAAACAAAATAATCGACGCCTTTCCCATCGTATTTGAAAGCCACATCGCCACCGCGAACATTGCCCAGAAGGTATTTTCTCAGATTTATTTCCATCCACGAACTGTAAAAGCCGAGGGTAATCACCGTAAAGAAAATCCATTTAAAAAAGTTGACAAACAATTCGTTCCGTTCGCCCCTGTATCCGAAACGGATGCCACGCCACGAAGTGCGTGAAAACCGGTAGCGGTATGAACCATGAATGGCAAAAGGTAAAACAGCGAAAATAGCAAAATAGAAAAATATTATTCCTGCATAGAGATAGTCGAAATATACGGATAAAATCAGGATGCCATAAATAAGTCCAAAAATGAACAGGGCTTTCAGATATCCTACGAACATTTCTTTGCCCGTTCCATGGAAAGCAAACCGGTCGCCGTTCAGAGCTGTCGATCCATACATGTACTGTAGTTGTTTTGCTTTTGCCCAGGGATAATAAAAACCCAGGGTGATCACAGTCAGTAACCAGTTGACGATAATAATTCCAAAAAATGTTTTTCCTTCGCCATGAAAACTAAGCTTGTAGTCTTTTACGTCCGAAATTTCGTTCTCCATAATTCTTTGATTTTTAGTTTGTTTATTTTATAGAAACAGATTGAAGTTACAGCTGTATCTTACATTCGTTTTATTTTTGCTACAAATATACACATTTTTCTATTCTGTTAAACAAAAATAGTCTTTTGTTTATAAATAAACCGGATAACAGGTTGAAATAGCAAGTCAACAGATAAAAAAACTCCCCGTTCCGGTGGGGAAAGGGGAGTTTTGTTTTTAATAACAGTAGAGACGCACGGCCGTGCGTCTCTACTAATTTATTTTATGCACCGAAATCGTCGAACCTGAGCATTTCAGCCGGAACGCCGAGGTCCCAGAGCATGTTCTCAACGGCTTTTGCCATCGGGCCGGGACCACACATGTAGTATTCAATATCTTCGGGCGCATCGAGGTCCTTCAGGTAATTATTCAGAATCACGTTGTGGATAAATCCAACAGGTCCTGTCCAATTGTCTTCGGGCTGCGGTTCGCTGAGCGCAATGTTGAACGTGAAGTTGGGGAATTCGGCTTCCAGCTTGCGGAAATCGGCTTCGTAGAAAATCTCGTTCTTCGACCGGGCACCGTACCAGTAAGATATTTTACGGTCGGTAATTTTCAATGTCTCCAGCAAATGTAAGATGTGTGACCTTAGCGGGGCCATACCTGCACCACCGCCAATATAAAGCATTTCGCGTTTTGAGTCGAATACAGGGTGGAAATCACCGAACGGACCCGATACCATCACTTTGTCGCCCGGTTTCAGGTCAAAAATATAGGTTGAACACAGCCCCGGTTTTACTTTCTGGAATCCCCCGTTTACGCGGTCGAAAGGTGGGGTGGCAATACGCACGTTGAGCATCACGATATCGCCTTCGGCAGGAAAGTTGGCCATGGAATAGGCACGCATGGTTTCTTCTTCGTTTTTGCAGGTCAAATCCCATAATTTCATCTTATCCCAATCGGCACGGAAACGGTCCTGTACGTCAAAATCCGAGAATTTTATATCATATTCAGGTACGTCGATCTGGATATAACCACCCGGAATAAAGTTGAGGTGTTCACCGTCGGGCAATTTAACGATCAGTTCCTTAATGAAAGTAGCCACGTTATTATTCGATACCACTTCGCACTCCCACTTCTTAACACCCAGGATGGCTTCATCCATTTTGATGGATATATCGTTTTTTACTTTTACCTGACAACCCAGGCGCCAGTTATCTTTGATCTCTTTGCGTGTGAAATGTCCCGTTTCGGTTGGCAAAATCTCCCCGCCACCTTCTACCACCTGACAACGGCATTGGGCACATGTGCCACCACCACCACAAGCCGACGGAAGAAAAATTGACTGAGTAGCCAAAGTACTTAATAAAGTACTGCCGGATTCGGTAACCAACTCTTTTTCACCGTTGATGGTAATGGTAACTTCGCCCGAAGATACTAAAAACCGTTTTGCTATCAACAACATGATAACCAAAAGTAAGATAACCAGGAGGAAAACTGCGAGACTGGAGACCAGTATAATGTTTGAACTGACTGCTAATATCATTATTATGTAATTACGATTCTGTTTCTAATTTATATTTTCTTATTCCCATTGAGTGTTCCGGTAGCTATCGGGAAGGGCTTAAATCTTCAATCCCGAGAAACTTAAAAATGCAATGGCCATCAATGCCACGGTGATAAAAGTGATGCCCAGACCACGTAAAGGTGCAGGGACATTGGAGTATTCCATTTTTTCACGAATGGCAGCCAGACCTACAATGGCCAACAACCAACCCACACCCGAACCGAGTGCATAGGAAGTCGTTTCGCCCACATTGTTGAAAGCCCTTTGTTGCATAAAGAGTGAACCACCCATGATGGCACAGTTTACGGCAATAAGCGGTAAGAAAATTCCCAGTGAAGCATAAAGTGACGGACTGAATTTTTCGACAGCCATTTCCACCAGCTGGGTCATGGCGGCAATAACCGCAATAAAGAGGATGAAAGCCAGATAACTCAGATCCAACGTCGCCAGGCTGGGACTCAGCCAGGTTAAAGCGCCTTCTTTGAGCACGTGAACTTCCAACAGGTAGTTAATTGGGAGCGTGATGGCTAATACGAAGATTACTGCAAAACCCAGTCCTATGGAAGTTTTTACGTTCTTCGAAACGGCCAGATAAGAGCACATTCCCAGGAAATATGCAAAAATCATATTGTCGACAAAAATCGACTTGACAAATATACTAGCTATGTTTTCCATGATATATTTAAAAAACAACCCCTAACCCCTGAAGGGGAATAAGAGAAAGAATTAGTTCATTTAATGTATTTATAATTATCCAATTTTATTATACCAAAAATGTCTTTTCCCCCTTTCAGGGGAAAGGTGTCATTCCTGCAATTCCTTGTTTTTTGAACGGTGCCACCAGATGATACAGGCCACTAAAATAAGAGCCATTGGAGGCATCATCATCAAACCATTGTTCATATAGCCGGCATCGTAAAACGATTGTGGTATAATTCTGAATCCCAACAGTGAGCCGGCTCCCAATAATTCGCGGAAGATCCCCACCACTACCAGAATCACAGCATAACCAAATCCATTTCCCAAACCATCGACAAACGATTCCCAGGGTTTATTGGCCATGGCAAAGGCTTCCAGTCGTCCCATCAATATACAATTGGTGATAATTAATCCGATATAAACCGAAAGCTGCACACTTACATCGTAAGCGAAAGCTTTTAAAAATTCACTCACTACGGTAACCAATGCAGCCACCACTACCAATTGAACGATAATACGGATCCGGTTAGGGATTGTATTGCGAAGCAAAGAAATGATTACATTTGAAAAAGCGACGATCACGGTTACCGAAATCCCCATTACCAGGGCAGGCTTCAGGTTGGCGGTAACTGCCAGGGCCGAGCAAATTCCCAACACCTGAACGGTAATTGGATTGTTCTTGCTTAGTGGACCTAAGAATACTTGTTTTGTTTTATCTGAAAATAATTTACTCATTATTTGGTTCCTCCGCTTGTTGGTTGTTGTAAGAATTGATCGTATTGTCCAAGGCAGTTCAGCAACATTTTTTCGACACCTTTGCTGGTAATTGTACCACCCGAGAGGGCATCAACTTTCTCCTGCGTTTTTGTTGCCTGACCGGCTTTCAAAACAGCAATGGATACAAATTCATTTTTATCACTCAAAATATGTTTTCCGATAAATTGTTTTTGGAAAGGAGGATCAGCAATATTAGCCCCCAGTCCGGGTGTTTCGCTGGCATGTGAGAAAAAGGTTCCGAAAATTGTATTTCTATCTTCGTCTAACGCAAGGTAACCCCAGATAGGACCCCAAAGTCCTGTCCCACGTAAAGTGATGATATATTTGGTTTTCCCGTCAACGTTGGCAACATAAATGGGCAAACGGCGAACTTCCAGCTTTTTTGACAGCTCTTTGTTGACATCTACATCGAAAGCTTCGTCTTTCTTCTCTGAAAGCACTTCGGCCTTTGAATTGACAACCAATTCTTTGACAATGTATTTATTGTACAGGGCGTCTGCGTCCTGACCTTCAGTGTCGATTTGCAAGGACTTCAGGATTTGTTTCTTTTTGTCGAGTTTGACGTTGGCGTTTTGGGTATCTTTCAATGCGCCCGAAACAAATGCCAGCATCAACGCAACAATGACAACCATCACGGTGGCATATATCAGTGTATAACCGTTTTTATTTGTATCCATCTTTATATTGTATATTGTAAATAGTCAATTGTAAATTATTTCGAGACTCTTTTCATCCGTCGCTTGATATTGGCTTCTACCACATAATAATCGATAAGCGGAGCAAAAATATTCATCAGTAAAATAGCCAACATCATACCTTCGGGGTATCCTGGATTGAGTACCCTGATGACGATAGCCATAAATCCAATCAGAAATCCGTAAATGTATTTCCCTGTTTCGGTACGTGCCGAAGTAACCGGGTCGGTTGCCATAAAAACAGCACCGAAAGCAAAGCCACCAAATACAAGGTGATTATACCAGGGGAAATTTGCTGCGGCAGTGTCAGGTCCAAACTGATTAAATACCAAAGCCATAATAGCGCCTCCGGCAAAAACCGAAAACATGGTTTTCCAACTGGCAATGCGCGTAATTAATAAGAGCGCTGCGCCAATTAAAATTGCGATCACTGAAGTTTCACCCACCGATCCGGGGATTAACCCGATAAATCCATCCATGAAACCCAGCGGATTGCCCATTATCCCTGTGATACTTGCGTTTTGTGTTGTTGCTGTTGCGATCTGCCCCAACGGTGTGGCTCCCGAAAATGCATCAACTACATTTCCATTGCCCAGCCCGAAAGTATTGCCTGTACGTACCCAGACTACATCGCCCGACATAACGGTAGGATATGCAAAGAACAAAAATGCACGGGTGACAAGCGCCACGTTGAAGATATTCATACCCGTGCCACCAAAAACTTCCTTGGCAAAAATTACCGCAAAAGCCGTGGCAACCGCTACCATCCATAAAGGTGTGTCGATAGGTACAATTAATGGAATCAGAAATCCGGTTACCAGAAATCCTTCCTGAATTTCATGACCTTTTATCTGGGCAACGATAAACTCAATACCCAACCCTACACCGTATGAAACCAGTATAAAGGGTAGTACAGCCAGGAACCCGAACAGAAATTCCGCCCAAAATCCGACTTCCTGCCCGATAGATAAATAATGTTGGTAACCAACATTAAACATCCCGAATAATAAAGCCGGCACGAGTGCTATAATCACTACGACCATTGTTCGTTTCGAATCAATGGCATCGTGTATATGTGTTCCGCTTTTTGATGTCGTGTTTGGAACGAAAAGAAATGTTTCAATTCCATCGAAAACCGAATGGAACTTCTCCATTTTACCACCTTTATCGAAATGCGGTTTCAGTTTATCTATTATGTTTTTTAATGCGCTCATATTTTAGAATAATCCCCAATCCAAAAAAATGGAATTGAAGTAAGTTTAGTTATATATTCGTTATCTTTTTTTTTCAATACAAGAAGTAATCAAATGGTTTACTCCACCAGAGGCCTTGAGGCTTATTCCATTTCTTTTTTTAGATTATCCAGGGCATTGCGTACAATATATTGGAGCGGTAATTTCGACGTGCAAACAAATTCGCAAAGTGCCACATCTTCGGGTGCAATTTCATAACCACCGAGCGCTTCTATTTTGTCGATATTACCTGCTATCATGGCTTTTATCAGAAATTCGGGTAAAATATCCATGGGCAAAACTTTATCATATTCACCCGACATAATAATGGCACGAACACCACCAAGCAGGCGGGCATCGTAGTCATAATTAATCTTACCGAAGATGTTTTGGAAAAGTTTACTTTCAATAATTCCATTGAAGTAGGTGCGGCTTGTGCTGAATTTATGGATGCGTGGCATGGCCCAGCCAAACAATTCATGGGTTTCACTTCCTTCGTCAATAACAGTGATTTGTGATGCATAAGGATCCATAAAACCATCGGCCGAAACCTGTAAGCCTGTCAGTACATTGCCACTGATATAACGTAAAGGAATAGTAGTAAGCACATTGTTTTTTACAATTGGCTCAATGCTGCTTCCCACCATGGTGGTGCAATACTGGGGATTGTTTACTTCGGGACCGGTAAGAGCAATGATTTTTGTCAGGTCGACAATTCCTTTCGTGAAATAACGACCGATAAACAAAACATCCTGAACGTTTATCGTCCACACTGTTTCGCCTTTGTTTACGGGATTGGTATGATGAATTTGTATTCCTGCATTGCCAATCGGATGCGGTCCTTCGAACTCGGTGATTTCCACATTTTTAACGGCACGAAAATCCGTTGACTCGCTTCCGGCTTTGATGCCCAGATGCACTTTTCCTGCCGTTAGTTTTGCCAGGGCATCAATCCCTGTCTGGAAAGTTGTAATTTGTCCCTTCAGCACAAATTCATAATTCGGAGCCAGCGGGGCTGAGTCGAAACACGAAATGTAAATTGCCTTTGGTGCGTGCAAAGGGTTGGCAATCACATCGTATGGACGTTGTTTAATAAACGGCCAAAGACCTGCCTGTAACAGTTGCGCTTTTATTTCTTCGCCCGATAAACCGGAAAGGGGTTTTATGTTGAAACTTTCGTAACTTGTCTCCGAGTCACGGGCAATAGTAATGCTCATGACTTTACGGCGATCACCACGCGTTACGGCAAGAATCTTACCGCTCACAGGTGATACGAAATTCATATCTGAAAATGTCTTGTCGTGAAAAACGGGGGTGCCGGCTTTTACTAAATCACCTTCCTTTACCTGCACTTTTGGCGTAATAACCCGGTAATGGTCGGGAATTAGCGCGATAACATCCGAAATCAGCGTTTTGCCGACGATTTCCTGCGCCTTACCGCTAAGCTGAATGTCCAAACCACGTTTTGTCTTAATTAGGTGAGCCATATAAGTAATTAATAATGAATAATATATTTTTATTCTCAATAGACTTTCATTTGTTATATGAAAATATATCAATTATTTTGCACGGAGTTTATAAATCTGTTTGTGTTTCATGACAAACAAATAAAGCTGCCATTATTTGGAATAGAAATAAACTGCGTGCGTTTATTTCAATAGTATTTGTTGCTTTTGTTAAGCTAACACACAGAAAATAAATTGATTGTGATTGTATTGTCCGGGAGTAATACCAATTTGAAAAAGCCATGCAAAAGTACTAAATAATAGTCGTTTTGGCGTGTTTATTAGAGAAATTTTTCATTAATTTGCAAATGGTTGAAAAACAGCGGAGTTAAGAACCTTTCTTAACTTGTTTCAGACTGATTTGAGTTTTTCAGGTCCTGTACCGAATCAAAAAAAAATACAAACACATTAAGACTTTAAACAAAGATTTCTGTAATTAGTTTTTGTGTTTCTTGTTTATCCCTGAAATTGTCTATTTTTGTGGTCTGTTATTTGCTATCCAATCTATTTCAAATGCAATTATATGAAAAATCTCCTGTTCTTATTTTCATTGTCAGCCTGTTTAAGTCTTTCGGGGCAGACATTTTACCATACACAGATATTTAACCCGGCTATTAAAACACTTCAGATAGGCGTACAAGGCGAAAAAATGGGATTGCCGATTATGGAACTGAACGGTTCCAATGTACTGCAGGTACAGTTCGATGAAATGTCGCACGAAGCACACTCATACACTTATAAGATTTTGCATTGCAACGCCGACTGGATGCCGTCAGATCTGAATACCAACGAATATCTGAGCGGTTTTACCTCCGCAAATATTACGGATTATGTGTTGTCTGTAAACACAACTTTTCTTTACACGCATTATACTTTCAATCTGCCCAACGACGATATCGGTTTTAAAATATCCGGAAATTATGTTGTAGTCATTTACGAAGATAATCAGGTGGATAAAACCATCGCTCAGGCTTGCTTTTCTGTTGTGGAACCAAAAGTGAACATCACGGCCAATGTGCGTGGCAATACCGATACGGAACTGAATGGACGATTGCAACAACTTGATTTTGATGTAAGCCTGAGTGGCTATACGGTTCGTGATCCGGCATCGGAAATTAAGATAGTGGTACGGCAAAACAACCGGACCGATAATCAGGTGACCGATATAAAACCTACTTTCATTTCAGGAGCTAAGTTGAGCTATATCAATAACAAAGACCTGATTTTTGAAGGTTGTTATGAATATCATCGATTCGACATTTCCTCGGTATATGCGGCAGGTGCAGGCGTTGCAGACATCCGGTATGATCAGCCACACTACAATGCTTTTCTGTACGATGATAAAATTCAGACCTCAAAATCATATATGCAGGAACTGGATGTGAATGGAAAATATATTATCAATATGGAGCGATCGGAAGATGATGATGTAGAAGCCGATTATATGTATGTTCATTTTAGTCTGCCCGCTAAACAACCGTTCTTTGATGGACAGGTTTACCTGGGTGGGGAGTTTAATTTTAATCTGTTGAACGATGTCTCGCGCATGAAATATGACACGGATGCAGGAAAATATTTTCAAATCCTCTTGTTGAAACAAGGTGGTTACAATTATCAGTATTGGTTTGCTCCCAAGGGTCAAAGTAAGGCATCGGCCGAAAGAGTGGATGGCAGTTACTGGCAAACCCGTAATGAATATACCATTTATGTCTATCATCGTGGCTGGGGCGAACGGTATGACCGGCTGGTGGGAGTGAGGGGACTCGAGTAGACGTTTCGCGTTTCGCGTTCCGGGTTTGAGGTTTGAAAAGTTTTGAGTTCTGAGTTTCGAGTTTCGAGTTTGGAGAGTTTGAAAGGTTTGAAGAGTTTGAAAAGTTTCGAGTTCTGAGTTCTGAGTTTGAAGAGTTTAAAAGGGTTCATTCTTCCATTTTTTCATTTTTCCATTCTTTCATTTTAAAATTGGCACATTTTCAATCCTTTCAAACCTTTCAAACTCTTCAAACCCGAAACGTCCAAATAACCAATTACCCAATCAACCAATTAACCAATTAACGAGTCAACCAATTAACGAGTCAACTAATTAACCAGTCAACCAATTAACCAATCAACCAAAATGAAGGTATATAAATTCGGTGGCGCGTCGGTGCGCTCGGCAGAGGGAATCCAAAATATTGTTCGTATCGTATCGGGTGTAAACGACAATCTGTTTATCGTGGTTTCGGCCATGGGAAAAACGACCAATGCCATGGAAATGGTGCTCGATCATTTTATGAAAGCCGATCGTGCTGCTTCTTTGCTGAAACTGGAAGAGGTGGAAGCGTATCACCTGGATATAATCACCGGCTTGTTTAAAGATCATGCCAGGGGAATGGCGGTTATTGAACCCCTTTTCGAAGAATTGAAAAAAACAATCACCGAAGGTGTGGGCGATGATTACGACCGTTGGTATGACCATTTAGTGTCCTATGGTGAATTGATCTCCACCCGCATTGTTTCTGCTTATCTTGCAGAATCAGGGATCGATAACACCTGGCTCGATATGCGTAAATTACTCATTACCGACAGTAATTACCGCGAAGCGAATGTGCGTATGGACGAATCGCACGAGCGTTTACAAAAAGCAGCTGACTTTACGGCGAGTCGTATTTATATCGGACAAGGTTTTATTGGTGCCAATATCAAAGGTGACCCGACCACACTCGGACGCGAAGGCTCCGACTATTCGGCTGCAGTGGTGGCAAACTTACTCGATGCCGAAAGCGTAACCATTTGGAAAGACGTTCCCGGTATCCTGAATGCTGACCCGCGTTTGTTCGAGGATACAGTACTGATTCCGGAGTTGACTTATCTTGATGCCGTGGAACTGGCCTACAGCGGTGCCCAGATTATTCACCCCAAAACAATCAAACCACTCGAGAATAAACACATCCCACTCTATGTAAGCCCCTTCGGGAATCCCACGATTCCCGGTTCGGTGATAAAAGCAACTGTCGAAAAACCGGTTGATGTACCGGTATTGATTTTACGTAAAAACCAGGTTCTTGTAACGGTTCGACCCCGCGATTTCTCTTTTGTTCTGGAAGAAAGTCTTTCAAAGGCCTTTTTAGTGATGAATAAACACCGTCTGAAAGTATCGTTGATTCAAAGCTCTGCCGTCAGCATTTCGGTCTGCGTGGACAATACACGGTATTTGCCGGGAGCATTGGACGAATTGGGCAACGATTTTAAAGTGAGTTATAACGATGGCCTCGAATTGCTTACCATCCGCGGTGTCTCAGATGAAATTGTTTCAAAAACCACAAGCGGAAGAACGATTTTGTTAACGCAACGAACCCGAAGAAGCGGACGATTTCTGATGAAAGAAGAATAAATCTGTTCTTGGTTGATTGGTTAATTGGTTGATTGGTGTTTGAAAGGTTTGATGTTTGAAAAGTTTCGCGTTCCGTGTTTCACGTTTCGCGTTTCGGATTAAGGATTCTGTGTTCAACATTACACGATAATTTCATTATTTCATTCTTCCATTCTCAAATGGTAATGAAGTGGACATCCCGTTTTGGGCGGGATTGTCTCATTTTCGTATTATCAAATTCCTTCATCCTTCCATTTTCAAATTTTCAAATTGGCACATTTTCAAATTGTCTCATTTTCAAATTGGCATATTTAGAACAGCCATTCCGCAAAAGGAATCAACAGGGCAGTCATTATTCCCATGATCCCAATCGCCAATCCGCTGATGGCACCTTCCACTGCACCCATTTCCATGGCGCGGGCGGTGCCCAACGCGTGTGATGACGAGCCCATGGCCAGACCTTTGGCTATTTTACTTTGAATATTCATGCGCCGGAGTATAACGGGGCCGACTAAACCACCGAAAATTCCGCAAATTACTACAAATGCTGCTGTCAGAGCAGGTATGCCACCTTCTTTTTCGGCCAGACTGATGGCTATGGGCGTTGTAACCGATTTCGGCGCCAGCGAGGCAATCAGGCTATGATCGGCACCAAAGGCTTTTGCGACCAGCACAACACTGACAATTCCGACTATACTTCCAACGAACACGGCAGTCAGAATGGATATGACATTCCCTTTGATGCTCTCTATTTGCTCATACAGTACGTAACCCAACGCCACGACACTTGGTCCGAGCATGAAATTTAGTATGCGTGTTTTTTCGTAAAAGGTGTGATATTCGATGCCTGTGATTTTCAGGAAAGGAATAATGACAATCATGGTAATGAGTAAGGGCTGCAACAAGGTTATTTTTGTCCGCTTATACAGGTAAACACCCAACAAAAAACTGCCCATAACCAGCATCAACAAAAATATTTCGCCCGAAAAAAGAACTTTGAGTTGTTCCAACAGTTTATTCATGGTCGACTCCTCCCTTCAAGCGGCGTTTCTCCATTTTTTCCTGTACAAGCGCCACCGTCACTATAGTTAACACGGTACTGACACCGATGGCAAAAACAATAGCCAGTAGAGACTGAGAGACAAATTCAAAGTAAGCCATTAAACCCACGGCGGCAGGCACAAAGAATACAGCCATATTTTTGGTAATCACGGTGGCTGTCTTTTTTACTCTTTCAGGATTCAGTATTTTGAAGTACAGACTGAGGAAAAGCAGAATCATACCGATAACACTTCCGGGTATAAAGCCATGAATGAGCAAACTGAGCAATTCGCCCAGAAAATAAAAAAGCAGGATAAAGAAAGAACCTTTAATCATAATCAAACAATAAAATCAGATTGCATTTTTTCAAATGTATTCCCGGGTGTAAAAACTTTTGTGATTGAATGCGATAGTAATAAAGGTCATTTTTTAAACAAACAGGAAGTTGCTTTGTTCGATGCTTAACGCACGTTATCCGTTTTTAAAACAGATAACATACCGAAGCAATGACCCGGTGATTGTTGACATCGTAGGGATTCGTTGCGCGGCCATTGCTTTGGAGCTTACCATAAACCGCCGAAGTGAAATCGTATTCTATTCCGAATTTCATATTGGGTAAATGATAGATTACACTAGGAGCAATCCGGTAAAAACGATTAATTTGCGTTTGATTCGTATTATCTGATCCATATCCGTAAACGGTGAACTTGCCGGTTGATTTTGCTGCCAATAATTCATTCGTTCCAAGATTTTGAGATAAACCAAGTAAAATTCCAACCTGCAATCTGGTTCCATACAACACATTTATCCATGAACTTAAGGTGTTGAAATTGGTATAGGCCGAGTCTCCGGCTACAGTACTTGTCACCCCGTAACCACCCAGCATCAGATGATCGCTCATATTTTCACCCCATATTGTTTTAGCTTTTACCAACAACTTGTTATTGGCATATTGCGTGTATGCTTCTGCACTTACCGAAGTGATTTTTTCAACAAGCGGTTTAATTGTTTTTACATCTCCGCCAATACCCGAAGTCCAGTGTTTTGTTTTGGCTTCCAAGCCCAGGAATAAATCAGGTATCAGTGCATTTTTTAAATAAGTATTACTCGAGCCAATGGGGCCTTGCGATATATATTGCATTTGATACAGAGCTGCTGCCGTAAGGCTTAGTGATGCGCTCAGGTTTTGTTTTAATCTGATTTGCGGGCTGCGGTTAAAGGGTTGGAAAGGTGCTCCTCCATTCATCGAAATGGTAGTCGGCATCACGTTGCCATACATTGGATGCCAGGTTTGTCCCACTAATAATTCTGTTTTGCTCCAGTTCAACCTGACGTAAGCCTGACGAATGCGTAAAACGTAAAAGCTGGCTCCAAAACCTGCAAAGTCAGCCTCTATTTTAGCTGTCGATGTTGCACCAAAAACGGGGGCGCCATTTATGTCAAGTCCGATACGCGTGTTTATGCTCAGCATTTCTGCTTGTGAAACAGCATTTTTGTCGATGCCGTCGGCGTTCAGGTCTATTGGTTTTGGAAAGAGAGATATCATTCCGTCGGTTGATTCCTGATTCAGGCGTGAATTATAAAAAAAATCATTGCCAACGAATCCGTAAAGTTTAAATTTGGGAACAGGATCTTCTGCCTTTACTAAAATTGAAATTGTAATAAAAAAAAGGGGAAGAAGTCTTTTAAATGTCATGTTGTTATTTAAAGTCTAATGTCAAAAATTTAATGTCTAAATGCTTAATTTAAAATGTCTTTATTCGAAAGTTTTAAAATCCCCAGGCTGAATCCAATACTCACAAACCCAAAACTCAGTACTTGAAATTATATGCTATTCAAATTAATACAAGTGTTGTATCAATATTTTAATTCCGATACCGATTAATATAAATCCACCTATCGTTTCAACTTTAATATGAAAGCGTTTGCCAAAATGAACGCCGATATACATGCCGATAAAGGTGAAAATAAAGCTAACAATACCGATAATAAACACAGCTTCCCAGATCAATTCCGGAAATGGTACGAGTACGATACCTGTTGCCAGCGCATCGATGCTGGTAGCCAGAGCAAGTGAGAGTAGCGAAGCCCACTTAAATGGATTTGATACTGTTATGCACTCCGGATCAGGTGTTTTTAGGCCTTCATATACCATTTTCCCGCCGATAAGTAATAATAATATAAAAGCCACCCAATGGTCGTAGCTTATTATTTCATTGGCGAAAGCAGTGCCGGCAGCATAACCGATTAAGGGCATTGCGGCCTGAAAAAATCCAAACAGCAGTGCCATTCGGAATGTCAGCCAGAAGAATAGTTTTTTTGCACAAATTCCTTTAGTGACCGAGACTGCAAAACAATCCATGGCTAAACCGATGCCGATAATAATGATTGAGAGAATATCCATTTTTACAGAGGTAAGAAGTAAGAAAGTAAGAGGTAAATAAAAAAAAAGAGGTAAGAAGTAAAACAGGCAATCTAATTACTTGCCTCTTACTCCTTACCTCTTACTTCTTTTCTTAAAGCATTTTCTTCACTTGTTCATACACGTTTTTACCCGTGAATCCAAGTTTTTCGTCGAGCACGGTATAAGGTGCAGAGAAACCGAATGATTCCAGTCCCCAGATTTTTCCGTTGGCTCCGACTAAGCCCAACAGGTTTACGGGAAGTCCGGCGGTAAGACCGAAAATCTTTGCGTTTTTAGGTAATACACTTTCCTGATAAGCTTCTGTCTGGTTGCGGAACAAACCTTCGGAAGGTACTGAAACCAAACGTATTTTTACACCATCGGCACGAAGCAGTTTAGCTCCTTCGTACAGGGTAGAAACTTCAGAACCCGAAGCGACCAGGATTACATCCGGATTACCATCGCATTCCACTACATAACCACCTTTTTGTGCTTGCTCAGCTTCCGGCTTACGACCGGCCACTGAAGGAAGATCGGTGATATTCTGACGGGAAAAAATCAAACCGGTTGGAGTAGTCGTGTTTTCCAAAGCCATTTTCCAGGCAACGGTAGCTTCTTCAACATCAGCTGGGCGCAAAACCAACATCGAATTGTGTCCTTTGTGGTTTTTCAATTTTTCCATCAAACGGATTTGAGCTTCCTGCTCAACAGGTTCGTGAGTCGGTCCGTCTTCACCTACACGGAAAGCATCATGTGTCCAGATAAATTTAACGGGTTGTTCCATCAAAGCAGCCATACGTACGGCCGGTTTCATATAATCCGAGAAAACAAAGAAAGTTGCACAGGCAGGTATAACGCCGCCATGCAGACTCATACCGATGCTAACACAAGCCATAGTCAGTTCGGCAACGCCGGCCTGAAGGAATGCGCCTGAGAAATCGTCTTTCGTAAATGCTTTGGTGTTTTTGAGGAAACCGTCTGTTTTGTCTGAATTCGACAAGTCAGCACTGGCAACCACCATGTTTTCAACCTGTTTGGCCAATTCGCCCAGCACAGTTGCCGAAGCACCACGTGTCGATTGATTTGGTTTTTGAACGATAGCATCCCAGTTTACAGCTGGTGTTTTACCGGAGAAGAATAAATCCATTTTCATGGCTAATTCAGGATTTTCTTTTGCCCAGGTAGCTTTGGCGGCTTGTTTTTTAGCAACAATAACTGCTAATTCTTCAGCACGTTTGGCATACAATGCTTTTGTTTCTTCAAATAATACAAATGGATTTTCATGATTTCCACCCAGATTTTTGATGCTGTCGGCGTATGAAGCACCACATTCGCCTAACGGCATTCCGTGGGTGGCACATTGACGCTCAAAGTTAGTACCATCAGCTTTCATCGCACCCTTTCCCATGATGGTCTTTCCGATAATGATAGTTGGACGGTTGGCTTCGGCTTTGGCTTCGGTTAATGCTTTCCGGATTTGTTCCGCATCGTTTCCGTTAATCTCAATGACTTTCCAACCCCAGGCCTGGTATTTCTGAGCTGTGTTTTCGCTTGTAACTGAGTCTGTGTTGGTTGACAACTGGATGTCATTCGAATCATAGAACATAATCAGGTTGTTCAATCCCAGGTGACCGGCCAGACGACCTGCACCCTGTGAAATTTCTTCCTGAACGCCACCATCGGAGATGAATGTGTAAATGGTTTGGCTCATCACTTCACCAAAACGGGCTTTCAAAAATTTTGCAGCAATGGCGGCACCTACAGCATAGGTATGACCTTGTCCGAGGGGACCTGAAGTGTTTTCTACTCCACGCATAATGTCTACTTCCGGGTGTCCGGGTGTAGCGCTATTCCATTGACGGAATTGTCCCAGTTCTTCCATCGTGTATTTTCCGGTGCAGGCGAGTACAGAATAAAGCATCGGCGACATATGACCCGGATCCAGGAACATGCGGTCGCGTCCTTCCCAGGCCGGGTTTTTAGGATCGTATTCCAGAAATTCAGAATAAAGAACGTTGATATAATCAGCCCCGCCCATGGCCCCACCCGGGTGACCAGATTTGGCTTTTTCTACTGCCGACGCTGCCAGGATACGGATATTGTCGGCTGCACGGTTTAAAATTTGTGTTGAATTCATACGTTTAATTGGTTATTAGTTATTGTTGGTAGATTATTTTTTTTATCATCACTTAAAAAAGAACCGTAGATGGATGTCAATTTTTGAGTAATGAGTTTTGAATTGTATGTTTATTTAATATTTAACTTTAAAATAATTATTGCCTGTTGTAATGAAAAAGCCATTTTGTTGAATGCTTAAAAATGGTAGCCCACTGTATAATTTAATCCCCAGTTTGAGCCGGTATTTCGTCCAAAACCGGGAATATACCACGGGAATACATTTCCTGGCTTATCCTCGCCAATTAAATTTTTGTTTCGGACGGTCCAGCCCATAAAAATATTTTTGAATACTTCTACACGGACTCCGGCAACGATTTCAAACCAAACTTTGGTAGATCTCTGATTCGTATAATCGATTGTTTCAGTTCCGCCCCAGTAATTGTCGGTTATTGTAACATTTGTCAGATCATAACCGAAATTTGTCATCCCCAGCCTCACACCTGCCAAAAACAGATTTGTAGTGGGTTTTGAATCTTTTTTTGGTTTAATGAGGTTTATATCTACACCCAGCCGTCCAAAGAGGCCGTTGGTTTTAAATCCGATATTGTCCGCGGACAGTTTATTTGCACCTGCGATACCTAATTCGACGATAGGGTAGAATTTTTTTTTCAAATCGATTTGTACGCCGCCTTCCATTGAATAACTTTCGCCTAATTTCAGGGCAGAACTTACAACGGAAGCCACATCTACTTGTACCGTAATGCCATTCAGGAACTTTACTTCAGGCAATTTTTCTTCCGTTTTCTTCTTTTCTGCTACTTGTGCATGTGCCGTAAAAGCAGCCAGGCAAAACAGAATACTAATTGTATATTTGTAAATGCTTTGCATCGGTAGTATTAACGTTATGATTCAGTATTTTCACAGAATCGATATAGTGGTTTGTGGTTAGAACAGTGTCTATCGTATGTGTTTTGAGACAACCGCATTCAAGTGATAAAAAAACATCGGTGTTGGTATGGTATATGGTCAGTGTATCTGTTGTCTGGTTAAATTTAATTATAAAAGTGGATTCGGATGCAAACTTATTTAAAGGCAAATTGATCAGACTTACTCTTTTCTGGTTATTGTACAAAACCGAATCAATTAACACCCCCAATGTATCCAATCCTTGTACGGTCAGGCTATCTACTGCCAGGGCTGAAGATGAATATGTATTATTTATTGGATTAAAGGTTCTCTTTATAAATTCCACGTCTGTTTTTACGATTCTTTCTTTCCGGCACTCTTCGTCAACAGCACATGACAAGGCTGATAACAGGAAGGGAATAAGGAGTATATAAATTAAATATTTCATTTTCTTTTTAAATATGGGATTCGTGCCACGGTTAATGGTAGACTGACTACAATTTATTGTAAATACTTTCGTACTTCCATTTTTAATTTTTCCATGGCAATTTCGCTGGGAGTTTGCTCACTGGATCCGTAAACCTGAATAATTCCTTCGGCTAAAGAGGTAGCTGATCCGTTTGGATCGCATTTCGCTGCACAGGTATTTACCAGACGCAGCAAACTTTCCTGTGCACTTCGCATATAGTTCCACACTTCATCGCTGACGTAAATTTGTTGAGAGAGATTGTGGGCAAATTCCTGCCGGATACTTGCTAATAAAAGCGTATGAAGTTCCATGTTGGTCATACCTGGTTTGGCTACACTCACGATCAATGTGCCGGGCGTGGTTCTTTCCAACACCAAAATTAATCGTTCGTAAGCACGCAACCTGATGGGTGTGATGACTTTAGTTCCGTCCCTGTACAATTCGAATTTACGACGTTTCTCCTCGTTTCGCAGCAGCCTGTCTATCAATAAATAGGCAGTCAGCAAGACGAGGATTGCAGGTAAAATCATGTTGAGTATCTCCATGTCGGTTATTTTTTTCCTGTTTTTTGCATTTTTATTTCGATAGGATGCATGGTGACCAGGCAACCTTTGGGTAGTAATAATAAATCTTTCTCAATAGATTGATAAAGCTTTCGAGTACTTCCGTTTTGTCTATCATTTCTATCACCACCGGCAATTTTTCAGTCAATTCCCAAAAACGTGAGGAGCTGATTTGTTTGTTACTCATTCCAAATCCCATAATGCCACGATAGACTGTAACGCCGGCAACTCCCCTTTTTTTAGCCAATACAACCAACTGCTCATAAAGCAAGTCAAACCCCATTTTGTCGGTGTTACTCGCATAAATTTTCAAAATGCTGTTTTCCATAATAATAGGATATTAAAAAGATATTACCCCTGCCTGCCGCAGGCAAGTTCGTTGATATGAATAGATTTTACCTTCGGTTATATGAACAGATATTATCTTTGGTGATATGAACAGATATAACCTTTGGTGCTATGAACAGATATTACCTTTGGTGATATGACCATATTTCAAATTCATAATGTTCTGAATTTTTACCCTCTAACAAAGAACACAGAACACGAAACATCAAACCCTAAACGCGAAACCAATTAACCAATTAACCAATTAACCAATCAACCAATTAACTAATCAACTAATCAAACAAGAAACGCGAAACATGAAGTACTGTACTCAAAACCTCAAACCTTTCAAAGCAGATTCGTACTTATATAACCCAGATAGACAGCCAGAAAACCAAATAAAATACTTGAGGCTGTATACATGAATGCGGTCAAAAATTGTCCGTTTTGCATGAGCATTAAATTTTCATTGGAGAATGATGAAAAGGTTGTAAATCCTCCACAAACGCCAACCATTAGAAATAGTCTTAAATCCGGCGACATAATATCACTTTTCTCAGAAATACCTACCAAAAATCCAATCAGCAGGCTGCCCAACACATTGACCGTTAAAGTTCCCATCGGGATAGAAAGAACATGCCAGTAGAGATTCAGCTTTGAAACCCCAAACCGTGCGATGGTCCCGATAAATCCTCCCAGTCCGATGAATAATAACTGCCTCATAATATTACGAATTACACGAATTTAAAAACGAATTACACGAATTAAGAACCAGGTAATTTGAAAATTTGAAAATGTGTCAATTTAAAAAAGAAAATACGATTGAAGATAAATTCTCACAGATTAAAAACAAATTTACACAGACCTGCCTGTCGCATTTATCTACCAAAGGTAGAGGCAGGTAAAAAATCATAAGTTGTTTAGTGAAACTTTTAAACCCGTAATTCAGAACTCAGAACTCAAAACTCAGAACTTTTCAAACCTTTCAAACGCCAAACGGTCTATATTTCCTTCTCTATCTGATAATTATTCCTTTCCGTTGAATTGCGTGCAACAATTTCCCCCACGAAACCGGCTAAAAAAAGCTGTGTTCCTAACAACATGGCCAACATGGACAGATAGAAATAGGGACTATCGGTAACCAACGGAGCTTTTACGTGCTCAATAATTGCGATCAGTTTGTATAAACCAACAACCACAACAGCTAAAAATCCGAGCAAAAACATTAAACTTCCGTATAATCCAAAAAAATGCATGGGCTTTTTACCGAACTTTGAGAGAAACCACAAAGTCATCAAATCGAGGTATCCATTCACAAAACGGCTTAATCCGAATTTTGTTTCTCCGAATTCGCGCTTGCGGTGTTCTACCACTTTCTCTCCAATCTGAGTAAATCCGGCATTTTTTGCCAAAAAAGGAATGTACCGGTGCATTTCGCCGTATACTTCTATGTTTTTTACCACTTCGTTGCGGTAGGCCTTCAGTCCGCAATTCATATCGTGCAGCTTCAGACCTGTTACCTTGCGGGCAGTGGCATTATATAATTTTGAAGGAATATTTTTAGTGAGTTTTGAATCGTAACGTTTCTTCTTCCAACCCGAAACCAGGTCGTAGTTCTCGTTCTTAATCATCGAAAACAATTCAGGTATTTCGTCGGGACTGTCCTGTAAATCGGCATCCATGGTAATCACCACATCACCCATCGCGGCATGAAAACCACAATACAATGCGGGTGACTTGCCGTAGTTATGACGGAATTTTATACCCCGTACATTGGCCGACTGTTGTTGAAGGGCTTCAATCACTTCCCACGATTTGTCGCTACTGCCATCGTTTACAAAAATAACTTCAAAAGTGAATTTGTTCTCTTTCATCACGCGTTCTATCCACTCGTAGAGTTTAGGCAGCGATTCTTCTTCGTTATACAACGGTACGATTACTGAAATATCCATATTGTTTATTTACAATTAAATCATTTGCAATTTACTGTTTCCTGCTCTCATTTTGGATCGAAAATGCTTTTATCTTTTTTTACAAAGGCAGCCATAATCAGACCGACCAATGTACCCATAATCGTATTCGTCCAGATATATATAAATGAGTAATTTACAGGTTTCAACATGTTTTCCATTTGTTCGGTTGTGGCAGTTGTTATTGGAAAATTAAATTTCTCCATCATTTTCATACTCTCCTGAAACATCGTTTCGAGATAACCGGGATTGATAAATTGAAAATATACGTATTTTACTACAGTTGAAATAAGTGCTGCGTAAAAGAATGTAAGCAGGATATATACAAAGGCTTTGACATAAGTGATAGCACCGTCACATTCCATATCCCGGTAACGTATGGTCATACGGTACATGGTTATTACGATCAACGTAACTACTAAGTAGCTAACCAGCGTTAGTGCACTGACTTTTGAGATAGATAACAGGAAGTTTACTGAAAAAATGCCCCCCATGATAAGGCCGTTTAACATAGCCGATTTGATGATATTTCTTTGCATTTAGCTGGTTTTTGTTTAATTGCACAAAAGTACGAAAAAACTGCTAATACGAAAAGGAAAAATCCAACTAAACGCACGCGTTATTTTTCATCTGTCTTTTCACATCTTAAAATGAAAATTTCAGCCTTTGTGTTATCCACTGTTTTTTGCCTGTTAATAACAGAAAATGCCTCATTTTTGAGCTCCTGAAATCTGAAACTCTAAAAAAAATCGTATCTTTGTGCCTTTTAAAAAGCAGGCTTAGTATTTTTAACTTTATGGATGTTATTCCACATTTAGTGATTTAAAGATCAAAAGAGTAACTGATTCTGAAAAACAGGGATGTCGCAATACTCCTTTATTAATTGTGAATTATTAATTATTAATTGATTATGAATATATCGTATAATTGGCTGAAACAGTACATTAATATTGATGTTACGCCTGATGAATTGTCTAAAGCGTTGACCTCTATCGGTCTGGAAGTAGGAAGTGTAGAGGAAGTTCAAACCATCAAAGGTGGACTGGAAGGTTTAGTCATTGGTGAAGTGATGACATGCGGCGTTCACGAAAACTCCGATCATTTACATGTTACTACTGTAAATGTGGGAACAGGCGAACCGCTGCAAATCGTATGTGGGGCTCCCAACGTTGCTGCCGGACAAAAAGTGGTAGTGGCAACAGTAGGTACAAAACTCTATTCGGGAGATGAGAGTTTCAGCATTAAACGATCGAAAATACGGGGCGTGGAATCGCTGGGGATGATCTGTGCCGAGGATGAAATCGGAATCGGAACTAGTCACGATGGCATTATTGTATTGCCTGCCGAAGCGCAGGTGGGGATGTTGGCCAAAGATTATTACGGTATAAAAAGCGATACCTTGCTGGAAGTGGATATTACACCCAACCGAATCGATGCTGCTTCGCACTTCGGTGTAGCCCGCGACCTGGCTGCTTTTTTTGCATTAAAAGATAAAACGGTAAAGCTGCTGAAACCTTCAGTGGATGCATTTGCCGTGCAAAATACAAAACTGAATGTCCCGGTAACAGTTGAAAATACGGAAGCATGTCCGCGTTATTCTGCAGTAACGATTTCGGGAGTGAAGGTGACTGAATCGCCTGAATGGTTGAAAGACCGTTTGCAGATAATCGGACTTCGTCCCATCAATAATATCGTGGATATCACCAACTTCGTATTGCACGAACTGGGACAACCTTTACATGCTTTCGATGCCGATAAGATCAAAGGCGGTGAAGTGCGTGTGAAAAATTTGCCGGAAGGAACTCCATTTACCACTTTGGATGGTATTGAACGGAAGCTGAATGCTGCTGATTTAATGATTTGCGACGCCGGAGAAGCCATGTGTATTGGCGGAATATTTGGCGGTTTACATTCGGGCGTTACCGAAATCACTCAGAATGTATTTCTGGAAAGTGCTTATTTTAATCCCGTTACAATCCGTAAAACAGCCCGTCGTTTTGGACTGAACACCGATGCGTCTTTTCGCTTCGAACGTGGTTGTGACCCGACCAACACCATTTATGTGTTGAAGCGGTGCGCCTTGTTGATTCAGGAAGTTGCAGGGGGACAAATATCGAGTGAAATAGTTGATGTTTATCCCGAAGAAGTAAAACCGTTCGTGGTTGAATTATCGCTTCACAAAGTCAATACCCTGATTGGTAAAGAAATCGGTAAAGAAAATATTGAAGCGATACTGGCAGCACTCGGAATGAAAATAGTGAGCAAAACCGAAGATGCTTATGTTTTACATGTACCGGCATACCGTGTGGATGTGCAACGCGATGTGGATGTGATTGAAGATATTCTGCGCATTTACGGGTATAATAATATAGAAATTGGCGATACGCTGAAATCGAATCTGAGTTTTGGAACCAAGCCCGACAGTTACAGATTGCAAAACCTGATTGCCGAACAACTGACTGCGCAAGGATTTAACGAAGTACTGAATAATTCGCTAACCAAAGGAGCTAATTATACCGATCTGACTTCGTTCCCCGCTGCCCATTCAGTGAAAATACTGAATCCGCTGAGTTCCGATTTGAACGTGATGCGTCAGACTTTACTTTTTGGCGGATTGGATAATATCAACCGCAATATCAACCGGAAAAATGCGGATCTAAAATTCTACGAATTCGGAAATTGTTATTATTATCATACCGAAAACAAAAAGGACGGCGAATCACTGGCTGCGTATTCCGAAGATTTTCATTTAAGTTTGTGGATTACAGGTAATAAACGGGCTCAGTCGTGGACTGCAACTGATGAAAAATCGTCCGTTTACGAACTGAAAGCTTATTTGGAGAATATCTTCCGCCGACTGGGTATCGAAATGCGCAAATTGGTAATTGGCGAATATGCCGATGACCTGCTGAGCGAAGCGCTGACAATTTATAGCCGTTCGGGGAAAAAACTGGCTGTTTACGGGATCGTTCATCCAAAAATACGTAAAGTGATGGATATCGATGCTGAAGTATTTTATGCTGATCTGAACTGGGATGCTGTACTGACTGAACTTGGTGAACATGTAGTACGTTATACTGAAATACCGAAATTTCCTGAAGTAAAACGCGATTTAGCTTTGTTGATCGATACAAATGTGACTTTTGCTGAAATAGAGAAAATTGCATACGAAACTGAACGTAAGCTGTTGAAAAGCGTGAACCTGTTCGATGTCTACGAAGGCAAAAACCTGGAAGCAGGCAAAAAATCATATGCCGTAAGTTTTGTGTTGCAGGACGAAACCAAAACGCTTACCGATAGTCAGATTGAGCCGGTTATGAAAAAGTTGCAGCAGAATTTTGAAACAAAACTGGGAGCGAAATTACGTTAGAAGTAAGAAGTAAGAGGTAAGAAGTAAGAAGTAAGAGGTAAGAGAGGTAAGGGGTAAGGAGTTTGTATTTTCAATTAAAGAACCATTTATTTTGTGAAATATAAAAATTAAATCTTATGTCAGAAATCTTGGATTATAATCAGAAATACAGACAGAGAACAAAGAAATTTGCTGTTTCAATAATTATTTTCTATGCAAAATACTGTAAAAAATCAGATGAGTTAAGGATCATCGGAAAGCAATTTCTACGATCCGGAACTTCTGTGGCAGCAAATTTCCGGGCTGTTACACGTGGAAGATCTCATGCTGAAAGGTTTTCAAAGATGTGCATTGTTGTTGAAGAGATTGATGAAACTCAATTTTGGTTTGAATTGATTGAAGAAGCAGATCTTTTAGAAAAATCAAAATATAGCGATATTAAAAGTGAAATTGACGAACTTGTGAAAATTTTTACTGCAAGCAAAGCAAATATGAAAAAATAACTCAAAAAACTTAAAGGTAAGAAATTTGTAAATAATTACTTCTCAAATTCCATTTTTTCTTTGAAATAAATATACAAATTACTTATTCCTTACCTCTTACTTCTTACTTCTTATAAAATGAACGAAGATTTATCATTTACCGGAAAAATTCTGCATACACCATTCGACAGGCCCGATGCTTATGGTGCTTTGAGTATGCCGGTATATCAAACGGCAGCTTATGAGTTTGAAACAGCCGAGCAAATGGAAGCTGCATTCATGGGGCGAACGGCCGAGCACACCTATTCGCGTATAACCAATCCCACGGTGCAGTATTTCGAAAGCAGGGTTCAGGGCCTTACAAATGCGCTCAGCGTTACGGCGCTGAACTCGGGTATGGCCGCCATTTCGAATGCTATTATTACACTGGCAAGAACGGGGAGTAATATTATCACTTCGAAGCATTTGTTTGGAAACACATATTCCTTTTTTGTTTCTACCATGGCAGCTTATGGCGTGGAGACGAGGTTTTGCGACATGACCAGCCCCGACGAAGTGGAAGCCTATATCGATGCCAATACCTGTGCTGTTTTTCTGGAAATTATTACCAATCCTCAAATGGAAGTGGCTGACTTAAAAGCACTTTCTGCTATTGCGAAAAAAAATGGCGTACCACTGGTTGCCGATACCACTATTATTCCTTTCTGTTCTTTTAATGCCAAAGATTGGGGTATCAATATAGAAATTATTTCGAGTACTAAATATATATCGGGTGGTGCCACCAGCCTTGGCGGAATAATTATCGATTATGGTAATTTTGACTGGATTTCGTCGCCTAAGTTGCACGTTATGGCCAAGGAGTTTGGTCCGTCAGCTTTTACAGTGAAGCTTCGCAAAGAAATTCACCGTAATCTGGGAGCGTATATGACACCACAGGTTGCCTATCTGCAAAACCTGGGAATGGAAACACTGACGATACGTTACGAACGGGCTACCGAAACCTGCCTGCAACTGGCACAAAGACTCGAGAAACAAAAGGGTATTCAATCGGTGAACTATACCGGACTGCTCTCAAACCGTTTCTGTGAACTGAGTAAAAATCAGTTTGGCGATCATCCGGGAGCCATGTTTACTTTTAACCTTGCATCACGCGAAGCCTGTTTCCTGTTCCTGAATAAGTTAAAAGTAATCCGACGGGCAACCAATCTATTTGATAATAAATCGCTGGCTATTCATCCCGCCAGCACTATATTCGGTAACTTCTCTGAAGCCATACGCAAGGAAATGAATATATCCGAAAAAACCATTCGTATATCGGTAGGACTTGAAGATGTGGAGGATTTGTATCAGGATATGATCCAGGCGATTCCTTAATTTTCAATTGGATTAATCAGAATTTCTTTAACAAAAAACGCGAAACGGTACATCCGGTTCGCGTTTTTTGTTAATTTCTAAATATGATCATCCTTTTTAATTAGATTACAGATGATTGAAATATAACTAGTTACTTTATGCTTTCTGTGTTTATTCCTGTACTTTCTTCTTTTTTTATTTTTTCTTTTGTCCTCTTTACCTGCAATTTTCTCTTCCCAGTACACCCACATGCCGAAGATTACTCCGTAGAAAAGATATTTTAAGAAATACAGGTGCAAAAATTCGAACCAATCGGGGTGTTTGTCAATGAAAGCTACAATAACCGTAATTCTAAAGATATTGAAAAGATAAACTACCAATATTCCCAACGGTATGTACCACAGTTTTTTGAGCCAGGGGCCACGCGCAAAAGCGATAATACAAAAGAAAATATAGGCTTGTTTTAAGCCAGTACATGCCCAGATTATTTGTGCTGAGTTTCCTGATTCGTGACGCACTACATTTGCCGAATTAAGGCTGATATTCCAACCCAGATTATTTAATATCATGGTCGTAACTTCCGATACATGTCTTGCCATAATAATAAACGGCGCTGAGATATCCAATCCCCAAAAAGTAACCAATGTATTTGATTCATCTCCCAACACATTGTATTTCCAAAACAAATTGGAGATCATCAATATGACCGCAAAACCTATGATGCCACGATAGGGTAGCAGTTTTTCAGGTAATTTGAGAGCTCTGAATTTCATGTTGGTTATTTGATTATTTTGGGTTTGATAAGTTTCGTGTTTCGCGTTTCGTGTTCAAGGTTGATGAAGTTTGAAAAGTTTGAAAAGTTTGAGGGGTTTGAAAGGTTTATTGGTTTAATGTTGACTGGTTAATTAGTGAATTGGGGTTTGAAAAGTTTCGCGTTTCGGATTAAGGATTCTGTGTTCAACATTACACGATAATTTCATTATTAATTCTTCCATTCTTTCTTTCTTCCATTTTCAAATTGACACAATTTCAAATTACCAGGTTCTTGACTCTCTACTCTTTACTACCCACTATAAACTACTCACTATAAACTACTTCCTAAAATTCAGAACTTATTCGTTACCCTCGAAAAGGGAACTTCCTCCATGGTGCAAAAATGATTGTTCAAATAATTATAATAACCGGTAATTGCTATCATAGCCGCATTGTCGGTAGTAAAAGCAAAGGGCGGTATAAATATTTTCCATCCGTATTTTTTTTTGTGATCATGAAACGCCTGACGGAGCGCTGAATTGGCCGAAACGCCACCTGCCAAAGCTATCTGGTTGATTTTTAATTCTAAAGCGGCTTTTCGAAGTTTGTTCATCAGAATATCGACTACTGTAGCTTGCAATGATGCACAGATATCATTCAGGTTCTCAGCTACAAAATCAGGATTTTCCTTGATTTTATCACGTAACAAATACAAAAACGATGTTTTCAATCCGCTGAAACTGTAGTTGTAACCGGGGATTTGGGGCTTGTTAAACACAAAAGCTTTTGGATTGCCTTCTTTTGCCAGCCTGTCGATATGTGGACCGCCGGGGTAGGGCAGTCCCATTACTTTCGCGCATTTATCGAATGCCTCTCCGGCTGCATCGTCAATGGTTTGACCCACCACTTCCATATCATTATAAGCCCTTACCAATACGATCTGTGAATTTCCGCCCGAAACAAGCAGGCATAAAAACGGATAATCAGGCTGAATTTCATCCGGTTTGTCTTCGCTGATGAAATGAGCCAGCACATGAGCCTGTAAATGATTTACATCCAATAATGGTATGTTCAGCGCCTGTGCAAATCCTTTGGCAAAAGATGTCCCTACCAACAACGAGCCCAATAAACCCGGACCACGTGTAAAAGCTATCCCATTCAGTTCGTTTTTATTTACTCCGGCACGTTTTAAAGCTTCATGAACTACCGGTATTATATTTTGTTGATGGGCCCGGGCAGCCAGTTCGGGAACAACGCCCCCAAAACTTGCGTGAACTGCCTGACTGGCAATTACATTTGAAAGCATTATACCATTACGGATCACCGAAGCGGAAGTATCGTCGCACGACGATTCAATGCCTAATATCGTTATTGAATTCATTTAGATGTTTAGTTTGTTTATCTGGACCCAGGTTTTACCGGAAAATTGACCTGTGCCTGAGTATTTAATAAACTTGCAGGCAGGACATTTTTTTTTTCGTCAACCATTTATTTTTTTTGGAGAACCAATCTTTTATTTATATTTTTAAAACATTGTGAACTCATAAAAGCCAGTGGTATGATAATTGTTAATTATATGTCTGTAATTACTTTCTTATCGCCGTTTGATTATAGAAATCACAATTTATTATTTACTTTTGTCAAATAAAGTCCAAAGGTATAAAAAAAACAATTAAAATACTCGGTTTTACTGTTGCAGGGATTATTCTTTTTTTTGCAATCCTTTTTATTCTGCTTAAAATAAGCAGGATACAGGATTTCATTGCCCAAACCATAGTACACGAACTCTCTGATAAACTACATTCAAAGGTGAGTGTCGGGCATATAGAATATAAACTTTTCAATACTATCTCAATTAATGATTTGTATGTCGAAGACCTGCAACATGATACGCTTTTGTCTACGAAAGAAGCGAAGGCACAATTTAAATTCTGGAAGATTTTTCGTGGGAAAATTCTCATAACATCTGTGGAATTTGACAAGCTGAACGTGAATTTGGTAATTGACAAAGCGGGACACAACAATATTGATTTTATTATTAAAGCATTTTCAAAACCTCAGCAAAAAGATTCTTCACGGCAGGTTGAATACCGGATTGAAAAATTCGAATTGAAAAATTCAACTTTTGCTTATACGAATCTGAAAATGTTCAGAGAACTCCCCGGAAGTATTATCAATGTCGATAAGCTTAAATTCAGTAATATAAATACGGAGGTTTCGCTGGATCTGTTGAATAAAGATACCCTGAGTGCACAGATTCTTCATTTGAGTGCTGTGGAAAGATCAGGCCTGACATTGACCAATTTGACCACCCAGATACTTGGCTCGCATACCGGGGTGCAACTGCCTGTGGTTAATTTGCAGCTTCCGCATACTCAGTTACAACTCGAAGATATCCGGCTTAAATACGACAGTTTGGCCGATTTAAAAAAGATTACCGAAAAAGTTAGATGGAATATCCCCATAAGTTTATCGTATATCGCCCTGACTGATTTAAAGGCTTTTATCCCTGATTTTAAAAACCTACGTGGTGTTGTTTCACTTAAAGGATTGATTTCGGGACGTATTTCAAGTTTGCGTTTTCAGAAAATGGAGATTAAATATGGAAAATCCTTTAGGTTGCAGGCTGATCTGGACATCAACGGTCTTCCACGCCTGGATGAAGCATTTTTTTATGGACAAATAAATGATCTGCGTGTTGAAAAAAATGATATACAGGATTTTATCTCAGATTTGTCGAAAAAGCCTTTTGTACTTCCTAAGGAGATGAATGAATTAGGGTTGATTCGATATAAAGGTAATGTAACCGGATTCCTGAGTAACTTAGTTGCATATGGAAACCTGAATACCAATGTCGGAAGTGTTTCTACCGATATCCTGTTGAAATTTGAAAACCATTTAAGGGATTTGACTTACAACGGTACCATCAAATCGGAAAATCTGCAATTGGGCAAGATGCTTAATAATAAAAAATTAGGTAAGGTATCGTTTAACTTCAATACCAAAGGAACTAAAAAGGGAAGTACCAGTATACAAGGGATTATTATTGGTAAAGTTCCTGAAATTCAATTCAATAATTATTCCTATCGTGATATTACCTTTAACGGTAAGTATGACGGAAAAGGATTTGACGGAAAAGCCGATGTGAAAGATGATAACATCAATGCTCATTTTACCGGGAAAATTGATTTAACTCAAAAACTACCGGTGTATGACTTTTACCTGCGTGTGCCAAATGTCAACCTGTATGCCCTTAACCTGACCGAAAAATATCCGGGTGCGACGCTATCTTTCAATGGAAAAACCAACATGATCGGAAATTCCCTCGATAATATCAATGGTTACATACGTTTTGACAGCATAACTTTCAGGAATCAGAATAAGACATTGAATGTTGATGAAATTCAATTGGTATCCCGTATTGAAAATAATTTTACCAATTTTGCTATTACTTCTGATTTTATTAACGGTGACTTTACCGGAAATTTCAGGTATAGTACCATTGGGGCAACGATCAACAGGATTGTGCAAAATTATTTACCGGCTTTGTCTAATTCAACCAAACAGATTGCCGAAAAATTTCCCAATAACATTGATGTTAATCTGAGAATTGCAAATACCAAAGTAATTTCGGAAGTACTTGCTTTGCCTTTCTCGCTGGAAGGTGTTACGACCATAAAGGGGAATATAGATGAAAAATCAAATCGTATTGAACTTATGGGGAATATACCATTGCTAAGATCAAACAAACAAGTACTTGAAAAAATTACCATTCATTGCGAAAACTCCAGAAAACAGTTACAACTCACTACCAGAGCTCAGGCCGAAACAAAAAACGGTGTAATAAATCTTTTCCTGTTGGCATCAGCGGCAAAAGATTCAGTTCAGACTCAACTTGGTTGGCAAAATTCGAATAAAATCACCAATGCCGGCGATTTTAAGGCAATTACCCGGTTGAGAAATGAAGGCGGTAAAACAGCCGCGAAAATTTCGATATTACCTACTCAGGTGATTATTTCAGATTCGATATGGAATATTCATGCCTCTGAAATTAATGTAAATACAGATAGTACCATCAGCATTCGTAATTTTCTTTTCGATAGCCGGAAACAATTTGTTCATATAAATGGCATTGCATCAAAGAGTCAAAACGACAGTGTAAAGGTTGTGATGAATGATTTGAATCTTGATTTTATTATGAGCCTGCTCAGGTTGAAAGGAATCAGTATTGGTGGAAGTGCAACCGGAAAAGTGACCTTGTTAAGCCTGCTGAAACAACCGGTTTTTCAGGCAAACCTGGATGTGAAAGACTTTAATATCAATCATAAATGGATTGGAGATGCCAAAATATCATCGAATTGGGACAAATTGAATCATGTATTGTTGGCACAAGGTACTTTTGTAAATGAAAAAAACGAGGTCATTGTCCGGGCAGATGCAGTATATACTCCAAAAGCAGATTCTATAAATGTTATTTATGATGCTCATAATTTGAGTATCGATTTTTTAACTCCTTATTTCGAAAGTGTAGTCCAGAATGTGAAAGGATTTGCAACCGGTAAAGTACGTATGTTCGGACCTTTAAAAGATGGAATCAGGTTCGAAGGAGATGCTTATATTGATAAAGGGCAGGCTTCAATGAGAATGCTCAAGACAACTTATTATCTAAATGATACGATTCATTTAACCCCAAAAACGATAGAGTTCCGTAATATTAAAATTTATGATCAGGAGCGGAATCCGGCTTCGTTAAACGCTATGATGACACATAACGGACTTTTTCAAGGCATGAAATATAATGTCAGTATCAGAGGCAATAATATGTTGGCAATAAATACCACTGCTGAGGATAATGATTATTTCTTTGGAAAAGCCTATGCTAATGGAGTTGTCAGAATCTTCGGCGATGATAAAGAGGCTAATATTCAGGTAAATGCTGTGTCGCAACCGCATACTAAATGTTCCATTCAAATGGGTGGAGCATCGAAGGCTTCGGATAATAGCTTTATCAATTTTGTGAGTAAAGATACTTATCCCCGAAAAGATAAATTGCCCACAAAGAAAAGCAGTGATTTCAATGTGAAAGTGAATTTGCAGTTAGATGTCAATCCCAATGCTGAAATGGAGTTGATTGTTGATCCCAAAGGTGGTGATATTATTACCGGACGCGGTAGCGGTAATTTGCGTGTGGAATTCGATTCATTCTCAGACATAAAAATTTATGGTACCTATAATATTGATAATGGATACTATTTGTTCACGCTTCAGAATGTAATCCGTAAGGAATTTAAAATTGATAGGGGAAGCACCATAGCCTGGACCGGAAATCCGTTTAATGCCGAAGTGGATATCCGCGCCTTGTACCCGCTTACCGCATCGCTTAAAGATCTGGACGCGACACTCATCGGCGAAAATAACCGTTCGACGATTCCTGTCAATTGTGTGCTGAAATTGACTGATAATTTAAGAAAACCAACCATTAAATTCGATATTGACCTGCCTTCAAGCGACGAGGGTGTAAAACAAAGAGTCAGGAATATTATAAATACTGATGAAATGATGAACCGGCAGATTATTTATTTGCTTGTCTTTAATAAATTCTTCACTCCCGACTATATGCGTTCTACAGAGTCAAACCTGTTGAATAATGAAGGGCTTTCTCTACTTTTCTCTACAGCAAGCGCACAGTTAAACTCCTTGTTTTCGCAGTTTACGAAAAGCAATAATCTGACTGTTGGCGTTGATTACCGGCAGACTGATCTTGAGAGTCGGGATGTACAGGCACAGGTGCTTTATCAGCCTAATAACCGCTGGGTTGTGAATGGAAACCTTGGGTATAGATTTGATAATGCTACTTCGAGCACCAGCAAATTAATCGGTGATGTTGATATTGAATACTTACTTACTGAATCGGGTAAATTCCGTTTTAAAATTTACAATCATACCATTGATCGCTTTCAACAACAGAGTACCGAAACGAAACAAGGACAGGGTTTGGGAATCTTGTACAAAGAAGATTTTGCCAATGTCGACGATTTGTTGGGTTATTACTGGCATTTATTAACCGGAACCGGAAAAAAGAAAACAAATGAAGAAACTCCATAAAAAACAGAATCACTTTCTGTTATTCTGTAGCCTGATTTGGATCAGCCATAATTTATCGGCACAAACTATTGAAAAATACTATGTGAATATGCCCGATGCGCTGAATCCTACTTTAAGCAAACAAAACCGTCTTGAACTGCTTGAATACCATAAAGCCGGACAAGGGGACAGCATAACCAACCGGTTTGGGAATAAAGCATATCTGTTGAATCTGGATACCCTGAATCAACTGGTTGTCGTAAAGAACACGGTTAATTCAACTTTTGAAATGAAAGTTCTTAATCTGGATGATGGTACACTGGTCATTGGAATTATCCGTACCATTTGTGGCCCTATTTGCCAGTCGATGGTTGAGCTCTACGACACGGCATGGCATTCTGTTCCAATTCAGTTTAATATGCCCAGGGCTATCGACTGGATTGATGAAACTGCTGTTATTCCTGAAACCGTAGATCATCAATGGGTATTAAATGTTTTGGAGAATAACTTTATTGCCTTAAGCTTTCACCCTGCCAGTGGGATGATTGTCGCAAAAAACAACAGTATGGAGTTTGTGGGAGATGCGGACCGGAAATTGATAGCTCCTCTGGTAAAAGATAAAACGATAATGTACCGGTTCGAAAATCGAAAGTGGGTACAACACCCATAAAAAAGCCCCGAACATTGTTCGGGGCTTTTTTTTATACTTGCTTGTAGCTTATTTTTTGCTCTCTATGCGTTTTGCATAGCGCGTCATAAATTTATCAACACGACCTGCTGTATCCACCAATTTCGATTTGCCGGTGTAGAAAGGATGTGATGAACTTGAAATTTCCATTTTGACCACTGGATAAGTTACACCATCAATATCGATAGTTTCCTTTGTATTTACGGTTGAACGTGAAATAAAGGTGTCGCCATTCGACATATCTTTAAATGCCACTGGACGATAGTTTTCGGGATGAATTCCGCTTTTCATATCTGTATGTTTTAATTTATATTTTTATTTCGCTACTCTTATTTCGGATTGCAAAAGTACTAATTTTCATCCAAATATCAAACCTTTTCGGTGATTTTATTTCTAAAACAGGTATAATAATGTGAATAATGCTTTCTGAAAGTCGGTAATCATTTGTGTGTCAGTAGATATCGCCGTAAAAATTACTTTTCAATAAAAATCTGTTTGAATGAACTCCCGCAAATCCTTAAAATGACATACTGCGTTACCAACTTGCAATTAAATGCATATCTTATTGTAAATGAAATGATTGTTAGCCTGTGTGTTTTGATCGCATGAAATCGTCCTTTTCATGTAATTTATTTTGAACCAAGATATAAAAAGAACATTCCCAGCAATACACCCGCCAGACATATAAATTTGAGTTTCGCATTTTTATCGTGCATAAATGTTATGCCGAATAAAAAGGGAACAATTACGCCCGAACGTCGAACTGTTGATAAAACTGAGATGAGTGAATCGGGGAGAGTGAGTGCGTAGAAATAAACAAAATCTGCCGTCACCAGAAATATTGAAATCAATGCAATGGACCATCTGAATTGATAAGGTGTGGTTTTCTCACGTCTGGGGACCCATAAAAACATGGTTATTAACGCCATCATAATGCCCTGATAGAATGTGTAATATACTTGTACTGCCATATGGTCGAACTGACGCAACAGGTATTTGTCGTAAAGTCCGCTTACTGCTCCGGTCAGGGTAGCCATCACGAGAAACCAAAACCATTTGTTCGTTCTGAATGAGATACCTTCTTTTTTCCCGACAAATGAAAACATTAAAAAAGAAATCAGGGTGATAACGACTCCTGCAGCCTGAAATCCTGACAGATGCTCGCCATAAATAAGAACACCACCCATCACGGTCCAGATTGGAAGGGTGGCATGTACCGGTGATGCTATGGTGATCGGTAAATTTTTAAGGGCAAAATATCCGAATAACCAGGAAGAAAGTACAATCGCTGATTTGAGTAATAATAGGAGATGGGTTCGTAAATCTACCAAAGGCACAAAAAATATAGTTCCTTCGAGCAAAGCCGGTTGAAAACGTGATACCAGCAGGAACTGAAGCAGTATCAGCGAAGATATTAAAATGGAAGTCAACAGTACCGGAATAACGGCGTTGCCCTGTAAGGACACTTTTTTACTGACATCGTACGAACCTAAAAATAAAGCAGAGACAAATCCGAGAATTAACCACATAGGAATTTACAATTTATTATTTTACTATTGAAAGAGGTATTAAAGAATTATTTGTGATTAATTCGGAGAGCAGAAATAATGTATAATCATTCGGTAACTTTGAAAATACGTTCAGGATATTGAATGTCGACCAGATACAAGCCCTGCGCAGGAACAGAAGTGCCGGCCTGGCAGCGATTCTCGGCTGATATGACGGCTTTGAAAGCTTCCACCGACATATGACCACGTCCCACTTCCAGCAAAGTCCCAACGATAGCCCGTACCATATTCCGTAAAAACCGGTCAGCCTGTATGCTAAATATCCATAAGTCGCCTTGTTGCGCCCATTCGGCATGCGAAATGTTGCAATTATTGGTTTTCGCGTCGGTATGCAGTTTGCTAAAGCTGGTAAAATCCCGGAAATCTTTCAGAGTCAAAGCAGCTTCGTTCATAGCATTAAAGTCGAGTTTGTCACTCATGCGCGTTGCCAGGTCATTTCTGAATACATCTTTCCTTGTGACAACATGATACTCGTAACGGCGTGAAATGGCATCGAAACGTGCATGCGCATCGGCCAGTACTTCAACGATTTTGTAGATGGCAATATCTTTTGGTAAAAAGCTGTTTAGTTTTGCCACCAGATCAAATTCAACCGGCAAACCCTTTTCCAGATCGAAATGTGCCACCATCAGACGTGCATGCACGCCCGCATCTGTACGACCCGCACCGACCAGTTCCATTTTGGTGCGCAATACGGTACTCAACGCCCCGGTCAGTACTTCTTGCACTGATATGCCGTTGGGTTGCACCTGCCAGCCGTGGTAAGCAGTGCCATTGTACGAAAAATAGAGGAAGTAACGTCTTTTCACGGTACAAAGATACAAAAAGCTCCTGAAAATCTCACTTTCCGGTTTCGCTATGGTTTTTGAAATTTGCCTTTTAAACGCGAAAAAGCCCTGCCAAAGGCAGGGCTTTTTAATTTTGTAATTCGTTTAACTAAACAGTTTCTCGATTTTTTCTTCATAATATGCTTCAATCACATTTCGTTTAATTTTAAGCGTTGGTGATAGAAATCCCAGCTGCTGTGTCCATTCTTCGGGCACAAGTTGATACCGTTTTATATGTTCGAAATCACCAAAGAAATGGTTGTAGTGTTTTACTTCCACCTGAAGGCGTTTTACGACCATCGGATGTTCAATCATTTCGGCATTGGTAGTGTATTTAATTTTGTGTTTGTTGCACCATGATTTAAGAAAAACAAAATCAGGAGAAATCAACGCAGCTGCAAATTTTTTATTTTCACCCAATACAATCATGTTCTCAATAAATGGCGATTCAGTAAATTTCGATTCTAAAGCCTGTGGATTTACATATTTTCCAAAAGAAGTTTTAAAAATGCTTTTTAGACGTCCGGTGATGATTAACTGTCCTTCTGGTGTGAATTTTCCTGTGTCGCCGGTGTGGAACCAATTATCTTTATCGATCATTTCGGCAGTCAATTCCGGATCTTTATAGTAACCCAACATGACGTTGTGTCCACGGCACATGATTTCATCGCGCTCGCCTAATTTCACTTCTACGCCTTCAAGTGGCAATCCAACAGTACCAAATTGCCTGCCATGTTTAACCCTTTGATGTACCGTTATTACAGGTGATGTTTCACTTAGTCCGTAACCCTCGAATACCGGCATGCCGATAGCAGAGAAAAAAGAAGCAATATGTGGTTGAATGGCTGAACCTCCGGAAACCACTATGTCGAAATTACCGCCAATAGCCGCTCTCCATTTGGAATAAATAAGTTTTTCGGCCAGTTTATGTCTGGCCATGTACCATTTGCTCATACCATCCAACTGGTATTTTGTGGCCAGATTGAATGCCCAGTAATAGATTACTCTGCTTGCAAATGGCAGTTTCTTGCCCGACAGATATAATTTATCGTAGATTTTTTCGAGCAAACGGGGAACACACGACATCATGGTCGGATTTATCTCCTTGATATTTTCGGCAATGGTGGCTAAACTTTCGGCATAATATACCGACATGCCCAGGTATTGATACAAATAAACCAGCATGCGCTCGTAAGCATGGCATAGCGGTAAAAAGCTCAACGCTTTGTTGCTCCAGGCTGAAGGTATGCTCGCTAAATGCTTCACGTTTTCGAGGATATTGCTGTGCGAAAGCATGACGCCTTTCTGATTTCCGGTAGTTCCGGATGTGTAGATTATCGTAGCTAAATCATGCGGTTTAACGGCTGCTTTGAGTGACGCGAGCTTGTCTTGTTGAGGGTTTTCTTTCCCAAGTTCCACCAGCTGATCAAGAAATTTCATGTCATTCTGTTGATCAACAAAAGTAAAGATTTCTTTGAGCGATTTAATTTCAGGCAGAATGGGTAATAGTTTATTACGCAATTCTTTTCCTTCAATAAAAATCATCTTCATTTCAGCATGATTCAAAATGTGCCGGTAATCATCCTGGCTTATTGTCGGGTAAATCGGTACCGAAATGGCGCCAATTTGCATAATTGCAAAGTCGAGCATATTCCACTCCGGGCGGTTGCCACTTACTATACCTACTTTGTCGCCGGGTTTAATGCCCAGTTTCAACATGCCATAACTCATGTAGTTTGTTAATGCTACATATTCTTTTATGCTGAATTTTAGCCATGCGTTCTCACGTTTACAGACCAAAGCGGCATCCTGATCGGGATATTTTTCCAAATAATTATCCAACAAATCAAACAATCGTGTTACTTCCATATCAATTTTATTTACAATTTACTATTTAAGGAATGAAAAAATGTGCCAATTTGAAAATGTGCCAATTTGAAAATGAAAAAATGAAAGAATGAAACTTTTCAAACTCTCCAAACTCGAAACTCAGAACTCTGAACTCAGAACTCAAAACTTTTCAAACGCGGAACACAAAATACGAAACGCGGAACGTGAAACGCAGAGCTTTTATTGAAACACAACCGTTCTGTTTTTATAAGCAAGAATCTTGCGCTCAATGTGTTTTTCCACGGCATGTGAAAGTACTATTTTTTCCAGATCACGTCCTTTTTTAATCAATTCTTCTACAGTGTCTTTGTGTGAAATATGTGTGACATCCTGTGATATAATCGGTCCGGCATCCAGATCGGTGGTAATGTAATGGCTGGTAGCGCCAATCACTTTTACACCACGTTCGTGGGCAGCGTGATAGGGCTTAGCACCCGCAAATGCGGGTAAAAACGAGTGATGAATGTTGATAATGCGGTCGGGGTAATGCGATATGAAATCAGGTGAAAGAACCTGCATATAACGGGCCAACACGCAAAAAGTGACTCCATTTTTCTTCAGTAACTCCAGTTGACGTGCTTCCTGTTCGGCTTTATTTTCTTTTGTAATGGGAAAGACATGATATGGAATATCGAAACGTTTAGCTACGCTTTCCATGTCGGGGTGATTACTAATTATAAGCGGAATCTCAACATGCCATTCGCCGGCAGCATACCTTGCCAATAAATCGTATAAACAATGTGGCATTTTAGATACAAAAATCGCCATGCGTGGTTTTATGTCCGAAAAATAAAGTCTGAAAGTAACGTCAAAGCGTGTTGCAATCAGTGTTTCGAAATATTCTTCGATTTTTTCTTTGGGGATCTGAAATTCATCCAACTCCCATTTCACGCGCATAAAAAAAACTTTCTCTTCGCGGTTTACATATTGGTCTAAATAGAGGATGTTTCCTTTGTGTTGGTTAATAAATTCGGTGACCACGGCCAAAATTCCGGGCCTGTCGGGGCAGTGCATCAGGAGTACTGCAGTATTGTCATTTCCTTTCATTCAAATCCTGTTTTTACAATAAACTTATTGCAAAGATAACATTTTAATTTGAGAGCGATATTTTTATGAACGATTTGTATCAGAAAAGCATCAACCCTTACTCCCCGAAACGTTCCGAATTGCCGGTAAAAAGCTTATAAACGACAAATAATTTTATTTAAAAAAAAATAATTTAATGCATATTGAAAAAAAACGGAAGAACCTGTTTCCATTATTGCGGATTAATATCCCGATTTAACTGCCTGGAAGTAGGTCTGTTTAGGATGAGTTACGGTTTTCGGAGTGGTGGCTTCTCAGGTTGCAGTCCCGTCCGTACCGCAAAATATTTTCCTTTTTCAGGAAAAAAATATTTCAAAGCTATTGTAGAAATGAAAATTTGCCTTATCTTTGCACCGCATTAGAAAACAATGTACTGGTTTAAAACCCGGTTCGGTAGTTCAGTTGGTTAGAATGCCGCCCTGTCACGGCGGAGGTCGCGGGTTCGAGTCCCGTCCGTACCGCAAAAAAGCAATTCAGAAATGAGTTGCTTTTTTCGTGTTTTGTCAGTTTTCATTTCCGGTTAAGCTTACCGCTCTGCTTAAACAAAAAGCCCCGATAAATAATGCCGGGGCAGTTGAAATAAGTATTGAATTATGAAATGCGAAACTCACCTACTCTTTTGGAAATGTCCTTAAAAGCTTCGTTCAGGGTATTTATTTCTTCAGGGGTAAACCGGGCGGGCTTACCGTTTACATTCAGTTCATTAATACGTTGGCTCATCCAACTTTTTGTTTTTCTGAAGTAAGTTTTTGCAATAAACGACATCGATACAATTTCCTGCATCTCTTTTATCTGCTCTTTTATCTTTAACTGTTTTACGGCTATTAGTGTTTGTTTTGCACTTTCGATAAAAGCATCTTCAAAACCATCAGGGTCTGATGTTGCCAATCGGTCAAAATCCAATTGGATACTTTCAAGTTCCTTTTTGGTTTTTGCCTTTATTTCCAACTCTTTCAGATGCTCAAACTTTTCTTTTGTTGTCATTATCATTTTATTTTTTAATCCTCCCCTTTGTCAATGGTGAATTTTGAAGTTAAACATCTTTTTTTAATTCGTTTACAATCTCGTCAATGATTGTGTTTAAGTCGCTAATCCTTTTAAATCTTGCTGAATAAAATCTGTATTTTCGGAGATACATAAGCAACTCTTTTTCAAGTCTTTTTCTTTCTTTTGATACATATTCGTTCATGTTTTTTTTATCATTAGTTATCCTTCTTTTGATGTCACAAAAATAATAAACATTTGTTTATTGCAAAAGGCTTTTGTCAATTATTTTTGTTAAAAATGGAAACCACCACAAAATTAATTGCAGTGGTTCTATTTTTTCTTAAACGTTTTTATTCTTCCATCTTTGTAAAAGTTCAGGCCTCACAAGTATGCATCCAAATCTTCCTTTTCACAGATTATCTTTTTGTCTTTTCCCAGGTATGGAAGTTGATTCAAGTCACGGGCTTCACGAAGTGTTTCATTGCAGAAAGTGGTGTGAATCATGGCTTCTTTGTTTGAAGACCAACGTTTATTTTTGATCAACTATTATTTGTACTGATATTTTTATCAATGCGATTTATTTGCCACAAAGTATATCATTTTCAAGAAAAACCAGATTAATTGTACCATATTTTGTACGGCTTCGAGTTCCGTACCGCAAAAAAGCAATTCAGAAATGAGTTGCTTTTTTCGTGTTTAGTCAGTTTCTTATTTTGGTAATGGATACTGTACCGCCCGGACCAGCCTTTAATGTGACTGCAAAATTAAAGAACCGGATATAAACGGGGAGATCTGAAATTTTGGTTTCCGATAATTTTTCAGTTAAATGTTGATTTCACATTTGAAAAGTTGCCCGTATCGTCATTTAAACCATTATTCCGTTTTCGTTTCTGTCGCCTTACGGGGGAATATCAGATCGATAATAATATGTCCGTAAGTTTTCAAATCTTCAGCATGCTGAGTCACAAAACCGGTAACCCAAAATTGAAGCATAGACCCCAGAATTTTTCTGAAAATATTCCCGGATTTACCCACTGCAATCTTTTTTGACAAATAACCACTGATTATACCCGAAATTGTGCCTGATAAATTGCCGGAATTAAAAGATGAAGACATCAGATCATTCAACGTATTTCTGATTATACTAGCCGGTTTAAGGCTTTCGATAGCATTTGAAAATTCTTCTTTCAAAAGCTCGCCGGTCATCACAAGTTCTTCCTTTTTCCTTTGTATGGCCAATTTCAGCTCTGCAGCATTGGTTATATTTTCCATATCGAATTAATTAAGCAATTGTTTAATTATAAAATCATTCAAAACCCGTTTAATCCATTTACGCATAAAGAAATACATGATCAGACCAACCACAACATAAAAACCAGCCACAGTGAAAAAGCCAAGATAAATTTTCCCAAAAACCTCGCCGAGCCATAAAGCGACTCCCAGATTTAAAAATAAGAGAAAGCAACTGCTTACAAATATTAGGGCTGAATAAGGTGCTAAGGATGAAATTTTATCTGATGTTTTGTCAATTGCCTGAAGTTTAATTAATTCAAGGCTTGTTTTTCCGTAATCTGTAGCTTTTTCAAGCAACGATTCAATTATCTCCGGGTTGTTTTTCATAAGGTCGTTTTCATAAAATGATCTGATTGCCAATTTGTGATTGAAAATAATTAAGTCTGCTCCGGAAATTCTCAGGAAGAGCGATACATTGAAATAAATCCGGAGCAGACTAATTAAAATAGTTTGCTTTAAACTGATTTGTATTAAGTAAATTTATTTTCTATACTTTTGAGTTTAAAGTCTCTTCAACAGCCTCTTCCGCGGCTTCTTCTACATCGTTTTTAATTTTGCTGAACTTCTCTGAAAGATTGTCGATAAACTCATTGAATTTTTCTTTCAAATCTTCTGCTTCTTTTTCAGTCTTTCGTAAAATAAATCTACGGGTTGCGGCACCTTTAGCAGGAGCAAATAAAACTCCTAATAAAGCCCCTACTGCTGCACCGGCTACTACGCCTAATAATACTTTAGCTGTACTCATGATGATGTTTTATTTAAGTGGTTTATACTGTGTTTAATATACAAATGAAGACCATTTGTACGAATAAATGAAATTAATAATTAATAATTGCCAGAACAGTAACAAGTTATTTGTTGTAATTTACTTATTTGTTGAATTTTATTTTGTTTTTAAACAATTAAAAATCAGTTGAGATTTTCAGGTTCGTGACTAAAATAAATTATTTCATTGAATTTCCGGAGTCAGGCATTTTGCAGAGTTAACTAAAATTCCGGTGCCTGACTCGTACTGAAATCTTTATATCTATAACAGTTCTCAGCTGTTGAATGTTCGTTAAATCGTTCGTTAAACGGGTTATATTCAGTGTTATAAGGCTAAGTATTTAGTTTAACTCATTGTGATTTAATGGTTTTATTGAATTGACATTTTTCTTTTGAGAATGTAAATTTAAAGAAAATATCCTATCTAACTGTTTTTAATCGCTTTTTAATGACTGAATAACAACATAAAACTAAATCAATGCCAACAGAGAACTATGTAATTTGTATATTTAATAATACTCAGACTTACTATCAAAAACGTGTCGTTATTAATAAATCCATAAACTTTTTTTGCTGTTAGCTGTTTTTATAACACCTGACAGCGTTAAATCGGAAAAAGACAAAATATGCTGCTGTCAGTAGATAATAATAAGAAAAACCAATGATATGGCAAAACTAATTTTAATACGTCACGGACAATCTCTCTGGAACAAGAAAAACGTTTTTACCGGTTGGGTGGATGTTCCCCTCTCGCAGGAAGGTATTCTCGAAGCGACCAAAGCTGGCGAAAAGTTGGCTGATATAGAGTTCGATGTGGTATATACTTCGGTTCAAATCCGTGCTATCGAAACGGCGATGATTGCATTGGCCGGTAATAAAAGCGAAAAAACACCCGTCGTTATTCATACCGATGGCAAAATGGGCGAATGGACTGCCATCTACAGCGATGAGATGAACCAAAATCTTATTCCTGTGTATCGCAACTGGCATTTGAACGAACGCTATTACGGTGAATTACAGGGTAAAAACAAAGCCGAAACCGCCGCTGTTTACGGTGTCGAACAGGTTCATGTATGGCGACGGAGCTACGATGTTGCGCCACCCAATGGCGAATGTCTGAAAGATACCGCCGAACGCACCATTCCTTTTTTCGAGGAAAATATTTTACCGCAGCTCAAGGCGGGGAAGAATATATTAGTTTCGGCACACGGCAACAGCCTCCGTTCCATCGTGATGTTTATCGAAAACCTGAACCGCGACGAAGTATTGAAATTGGAAATCCCTACCGGAATCCCTATTTATTATGAGTTAAAGGATGATAAGTTGGTGAAATCAGAACTGGCATAGTAACAAGGCTATCCTTAAACCGGCATTTGCTACTATTTAATAATTTAACGTGGTGTTTTTTATTTGGAAAGCTGGAGCTTGTCCGTCCTACATGGCCGGGCAAGCTCTTTTTAATGTTCGTATACTTGTAACTTTTGGGTAGAAAACAAACCTGTCTGCAGAAATTCCATACTGGCGGTGATTTTCTGCCGGGTATGAACGAGTTGTGCTTGCTGCAGAATTTATCTGCAAAAGAAGAGGTGATCTGAATACTGGTTGATTTTGAAACTGGTTGAAAGTTTAAAATCTCCTGATTTTGATGCAAGCCATAGAATCAGGTCATTCGCATCATAGGACCTGAAGTAAAACATGAGCTGAAAATGGGAAAAATATTGCCTGCTGATTGATTCTTTTTCTTATTTCTGCCGAAGAATATTTAAAGGTCCCAATAAGCCGTAGGGTTGCAGCGGTCTGTCAGCTTTGTAGGGATTGACAGGATATCAGGTCTGTGGCTGGTTTTCGGATAGTTTTTGATCCCCAATCAAACTGTTAACCAAGGTATTTACTACTTCGATCAGAAGTTTTTTTCACCGGCTTTGATCAACCTGGTGATATCGGGCTGATTGGTTGCTCTCCAAACTCCACCGGCATATAACTTCTTTTCAACCAGTTCTTTTAGAACTGCTGGATTTACACAAACCGTTCAAAATGCTTGTAAAGACTATTGAAAATTATTTTCAATAAAACATTGATAGAATAAAGGTGATTCGATTTGACCAATTAATTTCTTTTTTTGGATAGTTTTTGTTTAATAGATCTTTATTTAAATTCTATTTTTACACCGATGATTTTTACAGGAATATTTGCTGTTACATTTAAAGTAAAAATGATTTCTGTTTGCGATGTAAGTAGTAGGCTAAATTAAATGTCTCATTTTAAACTGTCATTTAATTATAGTGAATTTAAATTTACACATAGGTTCACATAGTATTTTTTACATAGTACAACATAGTTCTTAATCCCTGACACCTGAATATTTCGCATATAATTGTTAAACATAGAACCACATAGTCAAAGAAGTATGTGTTTTAAAAACGAGAAATTGGAACTTATTACTATGTTTTCTATGTTATCTTTTTATTAAACTATGCGTTTCTATGATTACTATGT
>Ga0209511_1000117_pt1 | contig 105169 bp, 83 predicted proteins | sample SSSSmetaG_FD_184141 | JGI IMG/M metagenome (GOLD analysis project Ga0209511, IMG submission 184141) | Glacier valley bacterial and archeal communities from Borup Fiord, Nunavut, Canada, to study Microbial Dark Matter (Phase II) - ​SSSS... | ecosystem: Environmental > Aquatic > Freshwater > Ice... | reverse complement strand
GAGCTTCTAATTTACCTTTAATTAAATCTGAATATTCGTTCATGAACGAACCTCCTTGAATTTTATATTTTTTTCAAGGGCTTCGCCGCAAAATTTTGGATATTTGTCAAGCTTTTTTTAACTTTTTTATTATTTTTGACACAAAAAAAAGAACAGGGTATGCATTTTAACATACTCTGTTCTAACATTTTAAATTTAATTCTTAACTTAATGACATTGGCCTCTGATGGTATATATTTAATTGGTTATGACTTGAATCCAGGTACTTACAAGGTTGAAGTAACTGATACAGTAACAAAAATGGGGTATGTCCAAAGGTCAAAAAGTGTAGCAATGGGTATGGATGATATACTTGCAAATGAAATTATACAAGGTCCAGGATATGTGAAAATTGAAAAGGGTGATTTTGCAGTTAGGCTACAAGGTGTAAAAATTACGCTACAGCCATAATTATTTTTTATTTAAGTGGACAACAAAGGCACTCTTTAAAAATAGTGTCGTTGTTATTTCATGTTGCATAAGCTTAGAAAGTCTTACAATGTCTCTACCTTTTTCCACCAAGTTCTTACCTATATTTCTAATATTCTAACCAGATTTTTAGCCCAGTTTTTAGCAACCATTTTGTGATCGAATATTAGTATTTATACGCTTACAACTTTTTCTGTTTTTTTGTTGGAAAAATTGTATAATTTAATTTGTAAAGTGTAGCTTATATAACCGATATATATTTAAGTTGATGCTTGTAGTAATAATGAGCTTATCATTCTAATCTTATATACTGCGTATAAACATAAGCCACTTCAGGTATTCTAATTATTTTTTGGAGGTAAAAACATATGATTCCAACACCACATATTAATGTAAGCGAGCAGGGCATAATAGCTGAGACTGTTTTAATGCCAGGTGATCCTCTCCGCGCTAAGTTTATAGCAGAAACTTATTTGGAGAACCCCGTTCAATTCAATACAGTTAGAAACATGTTTGGCTTCACCGGAACATATAAGGGAAAGAAGATTTCTATTATGGGTTCTGGAATGGGTATCCCGTCAATTGGTATTTACTCCTACGAGCTAATACATTTCTACGGAGTTAAGAACATTATTAGAATAGGCTCCTGCGGCGCTATTCAGGAAGATGTTAAGATTAGAGATATTATTATAGGCATGTCAGCTTCTACAAACTCAAACTACGCTTCACAATATGATTTGCCTGGAACCTTTGCACCTACTGCATCCTGGGCGCTCATGAAAAAGGCTGTAGCAATAGCTGACAGCAAAGGTATTGAAACAAAGGTTGGAAACATTCTGTCCTCAGATATATTTTACGATGATGATTCAGACACTTGGAAGAAGTGGGCTAGAATGGGTGTTTTAGCTATCGAAATGGAAGCTGCTGCACTATATATGAATGCTGCTCGCGCTGGTGTCAATGCACTATGTGTCCTCACCGTATCAGATTCATTGGTATCACATGAAGCTACCACCGCAGAGGAACGCCAGACCTCATTTACAAATATGATGGAGATTGCGCTAGAGCTGGCCTAAGTATTTAGTGGTAATTATTACTTCCACATTGTTTTACTTTTATATTACAATTCTTAATTTTTAGACATATTACTTTTATATTTTAGTCTACTTTGGTATAATCAACATTGCGTTAAAAAACGAATGTTTAGGAATAGCTAAATAAAATAACCATATAAACAGAGTTCAAAGTTTCAGGGAGTTTTTACTCCCTCTAAATTTTGAACTCTGATAAATACTCCATTAAAAAATTGATAAGGTATTGTTTAGCTGTCCTATATTACTATTTGGAAGCTGGGAAAGAATATGAAAAAAATAAGTAACAAATTGATTATCGTTATAATTGCTGTAATTATCAGCTTAGTAGATATTTTTAACAATGGTAATGGTTTTTTACAGCTTATATTAGCAATATCTTGTTGTGTTGTAGTTTTTTATATGTCACATTTGTCGTTTAAGCTGGCTAAAATACCCTTTACAGCACTATTTCTAGCGAATATTGTTCTACTAGCTCTTACATTTACTAGTAGAGTGCTTTTGATAAACATGCTTCTGCTCTCATATCTCATTTGGAGCATTATTACACCAAAACTTTTGAAATATAATTCATTTTTGCCTTTAACCTTTTTAATAGCATCTATATCGGTATATGCAGCTACTTTCTCAAAATTTAGTATACCTCTATTTATTTTAGTTTTTTATCCTGTATACGTTTTAGGTGCAATCGTTAATGGTAATAACTTAATAAAAACAAAGAAAGTCTGGTTGTTTGGGTTTTTTAACCTTTTGTTTTCTGCCTTTTTGCTTGTAGTCTTCATGTACAAGTCTCTGGGTAATTCAATACTTGGGAGCATTTTATTTCTAAACTTCGATAAGCTTGGAACAGTTACAGCTCTATATTTACCCTTCTTAGCAATATTTTTGACATGGTTCGCTGCATCATTCAACTTACTATTCTATATGCTCTTTTCAAAATTTGAAAAAGCTAACCCTACTTTTGACCTGACGTCTTTTGTCAAGCCAATTTATAACTTTATATCATTTTTTGCTATTGCCACCTTAGCCACATTTATTTGTGAGTTTTCGATAAGACAGAGTCTTTTGATCACATTAAAGGATATTTTAGACCCAAATATAGTTTTCAATATATTATTCTTGTGTGGTATTTACCTTTGTCTAATTTCTATAATAGGTAAGGGTATTTCAAATGTAATTATAACGATTATTACGATCTTCCTCACAATAGCAAATTCTATTAAATTTACTTATTTTGATGAACCATTTTATCCTTGGGATATGTATTTAGTTAGTAATTTAATTGGTATTTCGAAGGAATATATAAACATTACAATTATTTTAGTAGCAGCCGTGGCTTTTGCACTTGTTGTATTATTGTTGTTTCGGTTTAGAACTAATGTGGCAAGATATCTGAAACCTAAAGTATCACTGATTCTCCTACCATTTGCAGTACTCCTTTTTCTATTGAATGCCAACGTTTTAAAGGAAAATTCTTTATCGTCTCAAATCGGTATACAGAAATCTTGGTATATTGGAAAGATTGAAATTTTGTCAAATGGTATGTTCGCACAGAACTATTTTTACCTAAAGGATTTGAACAAGTATCTGAATCCAAAACCCGAAGGGTATACCAAAGATAAAATGCTTGCTATTAGCCAAAAATATAAAAATTCTACTGTAACGACTGTTTCAGCTTCTCAAACTAGTTCCGTCGAGAAACCAAATATTGTTGTTGTCATGAGCGAAAGCTATTGGGATATTACTAAGTTGAATGGAATCGAGTTTAGTAAGGATATTGCAGAAAATGTTCATAAGTACCAAAAGGGTGAACTCGCCCCTCCTGCACTTGGTGGTGGTACTGCTAATACAGAATTTGAGGCACTCACTGGTATGTCTTTGTCCTTTATGAGCCCTGGAATAATTGCTTACAATGCATATTTGAGAACAGAAACTCCTAGTCTTGCCTCTGTTTTTAATAGCAATGGCTATAATACTACAGCAATCCACCCTAACTCTGGATGGTTCTATAATAGAGATAAGGTTTATGACTATTTTGGTTTTAATAAATTTTGGGATGTCACTAACTTTGATATGGAAACAGAGACAAAAGGTCCACATATCTCAGATGATGCCTTAGCAAACAAAATACTCTCTACTATAGACTCATCAGATAAGCCGTCCTTTGTATTTGCTGTTTCAATGGAAAATCATGATCCGTTTGATAATAAGTATACCAAATTTGATGTGACCACTCGGTCAGACCAACTTAATACTTCTCAAAAAGAAATTGTCAGCGGCTACGCTCAGGGCCTCTATGACGCTGACCAATCTCTAGGAAAACTTATAGATGCATTAAGTAAAAGTAAGAAACCTACCCTGCTTTATTTCTTCGGGGATCACGCTCCAAGGTTAGGCTCTCTAGATGACTACTACAAAATCTATGATAAGCTTGGTACCAAAGAAAAATTAGAGAAAGAGCAAGGATTGGGAGAACTCAAATATTATACGACGCCCCTTGTAACATGGTCAAATTATAAAGAAATGAGAACATTTTCTAGCGTTATTTCACCAGCTCATATTGGTTATGAAATACTAAAGGATGCCGGAGTAAAATATCCAGACTACTTTAATATTCTACCTCAGCTTGAAGCGACATATCCTATTATGCATCTGAAGAATATCGATAAGGTGGATTCTAACAATCAATTAGTTAAGGATTATCGTTTAATTCAGTATGACCTTCTCTTTGGCAAGAAGTATTTAGGAATAACTAAATAGTTATTCCTAAGCTATTCGAGATTAATCGAGTTCTAGTTTTCAAGTGATATAAAAAACACTTTTTAGACAAAAAAAGATGCTCTGTTACTACAATAAATTTTGTTTGACTTGTTTTTACAATTTAGTATAATTATATTGTAAAAGGAGCGTCATATTTATGTTTAATTTGTCATATTCTTCTATACTGATATCTGTCTCATTAATGGCATTGGTTATATACCTACATAGTGCTTCTAGTACGTTCTTTATAAAGCCAAAGAATATACAAAACTTGTTATTTATTTATTTAAATATATCTTTAGCTATTTGGACTTTTTCATTTATGCTTTTTTTTAGCTCTTCTGATAAAAATTTGGCCATGATTTGGTTCCGAATAGCTGCAATTGGATATTGTACTTACTATGCCTTTGCTCTACATTTTACCCTTATAGTCTTAATGAAGGGTATTTCTTATACTAATAAGGTCGCTTTAGGATTAGTTTATCTCACCTGCATTCCCTTTATTTATTTATTTTTTACAAATGACCTTAGCTTTATAACACTTTATACTAATAGAGGCCTATGGTTCTTAGCTACAAGTCATATGGAGCCTTGGTACATTATGTACCTAATCGTGTCGGTTTTACCATTACTAATTACACTATATCCTTGCTACAATTGTGTAAAAAAAACAGTTTCTAAAAGAACAAAGAAAAAGTATAAAATCATTTTTATAACTCAATTAATTACTCAATTATTAGGAGTTAGCTCAAAATACTTGCGCTATGCCACAATTTGAATATTCAAAAAGTCTCAATGAAAAAGTCAGCATTGAGTTCTCAGATGTATATGTATGAAACCTTATTTGTGGTACGTCTCATTTTTCATTATCTTGAAAGCTCGGTACACTTGTTCTAGTAGGATAAGTCTCGCAAGTTGATGGGGAAAGGTCATTTTTGATAGGCAAATTCTGTAGTTTGCGGCATTTATCAAGCTCTGATCCAAGCCTAGCGAGCCACCAATTATAAATGTGATATGCGAATTTCCTGAGAGCATTATACTTTCTATTTTCGCTGAAAAGCCTTGAGAACCAATCTGTTCACCCGCCAAGTCCAGCAAAACAATATACGAACCGTCTTTAACTCTCTTGAGCAAGCGTTCTGCCTCTTTATGCTTTACCTGGGACTCCCCAGCAGCACTTAATGACTCTGGTGCATGTTCATCCTCTACTTCAACCAACTCAAGCTCAGCAAAGCGAGAGAGTCTCTTGGCATACTCTGAAATTCCGTCTTTTAGATAGCGCTCTTTTAGCTTTCCAACTGCAGCAATAGTTATTTTCATAATACACCCTTACTCCGTTTCATATCGAATATATAACAGGTCTAAGTATCAAAATAGGAAACCAAATAATATCTGGTTTCCCTCATAGTATTTAAATATATAGTACACATATACTTCTACAGTATGTGCATATGCCCTACTCTGTCTCGTAGTGCAACCTCCAAGGACACGTCGCAACCAACAGCAATCTTCTTCTCATTTAATGCATTAAGTGTTGTCTGATAAGCTAGCTCAGGAAAGTTGTTTTCATTGCTCAAATGGCCAAGAATAAAGCGTTTACCGCCTCTTTCTGCCAAATATGCAATTACTTCAGCACAAACTTCATTTGACAAGTGACCATGGTCACCCATTATCCTCTTTTTAAGAGGCCACGGATAAGGTCCTACCTTTAGCATCTCAATATCGTGGTTTGACTCAAGTAATAGCAGATCATTTCCCTCAATATGTGAAATCAACTCATCACTTATATGCCCAATATCTGTAGCAGTAGTTATTTGCTTCCCCTGTACAAAAAAATTATAGCCTACTGGTTCAGCGGCATCATGAGGGATGGCAAAGGGTTTCACACAAATATCACCAATCTCAAATTCCTCACCCGTACAAAAGGCGATTCGATTCTCCAGCTTCACTGGCCCTAGTCCACATTCCATCGCGCCCCACGTAGACTCATTGGCATATATAGGGACATTTTGCTTCCTGGAAACTATACCTGCGCCTCTGACATGGTCCACATGTTCATGTGAAATTAATATAGCGCTCAATTCCGCTGGATTTTCTCCAATGGAACAAAGCGCCTCAAGTATCCTCTTGCCACTTAAACCTGCATCTATCAGAAGCTTGGTTTTTTCTGTGCCTATAAACAAGGCATTTCCACTACTTCCGCTAAACAAACTGCAAAATTTCACCATTATTTTAATCCTCTACTGAGACTCTACTAATGTCAGCCCCAAGCAGATTTAACTTGTGAACAAAATTCTCATAGCCTCTGTCTATATACTTTATATTTCCAACTTCGGTACACCCTTTTGCAATCAGCCCAGCCATTACCATCGCCGCACCTGCTCTAAGGTCTGTAGCTTTAACTGGTGCACCTGACAAAATGGTCGCACCATCAATGACAGCGATTCTACCCTCAACTTTTATCTTGGCTCCCATTCTCTTGAGCTCATCTGCATACTGAAATCTAGAATCCCAAACGCCCTCTGTAATAGTGCTCACACCTTCTGCTAGACTAAGTAGCACAGTTATCTGAGGCTGCAAATCCGTTGGAAACCCAGGATAAGGTAAGGTCATTATATTAACATTTTTAACTTTATTTCCACCTATAATTCTAATAAAATCCTCGTCTTCAATTACAGTAACACCCATCTCTATCAGCTTGGCAGTGAGTGATTCCATATGCTTTGGGATAACATTCTTGACTATAACATCTCCCTTGGTGGCTGCTGCTGCAATCATAAATGTTCCAGCTTCAATCATGTCAGGAATAATCGAATGAGTACCCCCACCCTTTAAGTGGTCTACGCCCTTTATCTTAATAACATCAGTTCCAGCACCCCTAATATTGGCTCCCATTGCATTCAAGAAATTCGCTACGTCAACAACATGGGGCTCTTTTGCAGCATTCTCAATAATAGTTTGTCCCTTGGCCTTCACTGCTGCAAGCATCAAATTGACTGTCGCACCTACACTTACTACGTCCAAATAAATCTGAGCGCCCCTAAGTTCTGAAGCGTCGATCTTTACTATACCGTGCTCTATCTCAACACGAGCTCCCATTGCCTCAAAGCCTTTGATGTGCTGATCAATAGGTCTAAACCCAAAATCACATCCGCCTGGCAGTGAAACCTCTGCTTTTCCAAATCTAGCAATCAGTGCTCCTAATAAGTAGTATGAGGCCCGCATGCTTTTCACAAGCTCATAAGGTGCTTTCCAGCAATTTATATCTCGCGTGTCACAAATGACGGTATTATCATCTTCCTTTGTTATTTTTGCACCCAATTTGCCCAGTATGTCCAATAGAACTTTGACATCCATAATATCAGGAACGTTTTCTATTCTACTGATACCATTTATAATAAGTGCCGCAGGTAAAACAGCAACCGCTGCATTTTTCGCACCACTAATGTTAACTTCTCCATTTAAGAAACACGGTCCATTAATAACAAATTTTTCCAACCTCTTCTACACCAACCTTTTGTATAAACGGTAAAATTTCTAGCTTATACTCGAATAGTAAAAACAATGGTGATACCCCTAACAAAAAACTATACATATAGTATGCATTATTTTTGTTAAACATTACACACTTGCAACATTATACCATTTAATTTTAAATTATTCTACTACTAATAGCATAAAATAAAATTTACCAATTCCCAGCTTACTCCATTTCTACACCGTTTCTTGCATTAAAATAATATTCTTTTCCAGCATGAGTTTTTATTCTCCAAGACAGGCCCTCAAATAAGGTTTTAGTCTCTTTATCAACCTTAGTATATCCTTTAAAACCCATATCAACAGCTGTAATAGCTATTCCTGGATACTTGGTGATTTTGGTGATTAAAATCTCATACACTGGGATAACATACGTATCATCTTTTACCGTTATACTGATCGGCTTTTTATAGTGATACTTTACACTCTTTATAGCTGACTTGCTAACCACAATATCAATGTAATTGTCAAATACAGCATGCCCCTTGAATTCACCCTTGTATACTACTCTGGTTTCATCGTCATCAGGCTTAATAGGTGGGTAATAACCATCTAGTTTAAATTCATCAAAAGGAAGCCCTAGCTCCTCCGATTCCTTCTTTATATATTTATCGATATCAGCTTTACTAGCTGACTTAAGTACATTGTTATGACCTGTATCAAGAAATTCAAAACCCGAATCACTATTAAATACAAGACTCTTTGAACCGTTTTTGTATGAGTTGTTATCTACTTCGGTGTAATTCCCTCCAAGTAATATAGTTGCTATTTTCATTTTTTTTACTTTATCAAATACCATCTCCTCATACTGTAGAGTGTAGTCCTTTCCAGTATCCTTTGGTATAGTGCACTCAATACGTACATTGTTTTGCTTTAATATTTCCACAGTATTATCAATTATCTGCTTAGAAACCTCCTCCACCTTGAGGTTATTGTATAGGACAACTGCCAAAATTGTATTCAATATGAAAAATACTAATATTAAGATTGTCTTTGCTTTCTTCCAGTCCATAGACTTATCACCCAACAAAGCCCTCTACTTGTTATTTCCTTCCATGGTAATATCGTATCTTCCAGCCTTGGTAAATAAAACGAAACTCGGAGTAATCGAATGCTCCTGCATTTTAGGATAGTTCAGTACGTAATATATTCCAAAATCCTTTACAGAAAATTCTTCCTTTTTCAGTTCAACGTTGTTTTTGTACACTTTTTCATACATATCTCCAAAATTCCATTCATAATTCTCTAGCCTTTTGTCAACCTTAAATTTTAGTGCTAACCACTCAAAGTGAAGAACATTTCTAGAGGAAGCCTCAATAGAAATACTATTATCCAACTTGTTAGTGCTGTTTGGTATTGGTATTTGATAGTCTTTCAATATAATAGGAATTTCGCCTTTTCCTTCACCTAAAGTAACGCTATAGTCAAATTTAAAAATATATGAACCTTGCTTTTCTTCGTAAGAATTAAGGTAAACAGAAACATTGGACATAATATTGTTCTGGCTTCTATGTTCTAAAATAAAGGCAATTGCCTTTTTATACGCCTCCAACACACTTGGTTTGTATACAATCCCCTGAATTCCAGTAAATCTGTACTCCAAAATAGAGTTCTTATATAATCTGTATACCCCATCTCCTTTTTTGAACACTACTGATCCATTTACATCCAAATCAGGATCGTAATTATTTGTAGCATTTCCAAAAAGGTCTTGTGCCATTTTATTTAAGTTCTCATAGGTATATTCCGTATCAGCTAAACCTTCAATAGGTTGGCAGGTAATATTAGGGTAACTCTCTTCACTCTTTTTACCAGAAAATATACCCAGTAGGTCTAAAGATATTGGAAACTTTCTGAGTTTTTCAATGGCCATTTGATAGGGTTTTACATCTGTATTGGACTGCATTTTGGTATAGATCTCACTAAACTCATCCTTGTCCAATGCATTACTCGTATAGTTTTTTATCTCATATGTATATATGTTTTTATTATCTCTTATATATAATGTATCAGAATAGCTGTTATCAGCGTCATCAGGGCATATTACAACTTTGTAAATACCTGCTAAGCCTTCACCAGCAGGAGTCTTTATGTCGTCCAATGTCCACTTTATAATATCAATAGGAATTTGTGTTTTGAACTCAAAGGTATAAGGCTTATTTGCTACTAGAGTCCCCCATGCATCCTGGGTAAACGGCTGTATCTGCTTAGGCTTATTTACCAATGCTTGTCTAATATATTCCTTTGCACCCTTCCAAAGGGTTTTATATTCGTTTGACCCATTTGGAATAAGATAATGTTCGCCATCGAAGCCTGTAGAAATTACTACACGATAAGGTAATAGATATTCACTTTTTGACTCATCTATTGAAGTTGGAGATGAACTTTTAAGATTCGAAAATAAAGAAATAGGAAAACTGCCGGATTGACTACTCCACAGTATTCCTATCTGTACAATGCAAAGCATCATTAAAAATACTAATAAAAATGCTTTAAACTTTTCATAAAAGTAAACAATATTTTTTGATTTAGAATTCATCATTATTTTTTCTCATTTGCATCAGCGCCTGTAAACCAGTTTAACGCTTTCTCTAACCAATTTTGATCTCTCTTTTCTTCAGCAAGAGTAATGGTATATTTTTCGAATTGAGGATCATTTTTTGTTGACTTGGTATATGCTTTGATTTTAATTTCATTCTCGCCCGGATACTTTAACTTTATATCCTTGCCAAAAATCTTCCCAACTGTAAAGGATGACTCACCTTCAGTAGTCAAAAGTGGTTTATATTGATCAGTTTCTTCGTCTTTGTAAAAAAGCTCTACGGTAGCTTCATCATATATACTAGCACCACAGATAGAAAAAATATCTTTAGTAACAATCTCATTGCCCTCAGGTCTTGAGATATCAACCACGTCTGCGGCTAATGCAGGTATAGCAAATAACGATAACATAACCGTAATAATTATAATAAATATTAGTAGTTTAGATTTCATGGTTTCACCCCAATTATCAATGAGTTAGTATTATTTTCCTAGTTCTCTACCTATATTATAATATATTTTCTGTTACAAATCCATTACATGCAATTTAAAATAAATTTACAAGTTTATAGGCAATCGTACAGTAACCTCTGTACCCTTACGATCCTCACTTGTAATATTTATTGTTCCACCATGAGCCTCAACAATTTCCTTTGCAATAGAAAGACCCAAACCAGTTCCACCAAGGTCTCGAGATCTAGCTTTGTCAACTCTGTAAAATCTCTCGAACACCATCCCTAGCGCTTCACTTGGAATACCAATACCAGTATCAGTTATTTTCACATATATATCGTTAATAAGTTTTCCCACATAAACAGTAATTTGACCATTGTCAGGTGTATATTTAAGTGCATTGCTAATTAGGTTAACTATTACCTGCTCAAGTCTGTCCTTATCAGCATCAATACTTGGTATCTCACCAATAACAAAGCTCTCCAGTTTCTGATTCTTCTGCTTGGCCTCTAGTTGCATCCTGCTGACAATATTTTTAACAATTTCCTTCAGTGAAACCTTTTCAATCTTCCAGCTCATTTGCTGATTGTCCAGTCTTGATAGCTGCAACAAGTCCTTGACTAACCTGGTCATTCTATCAGCTTCAGAATTAATTACATTCAAGAAACGTTCAGTTGTCTCTGGATCTTCCACAGCTCCGTCCAGTAAGGTTTCTGTATAACTTTTTATAGAGGTTATAGGTGTGCGTAACTCATGAGAAACATTTGCCACAAACTCACGCCTCATGCTGTCTAGTTTCTGCTGCTCAGTTACATCATGCAAAACAACAATAATTCCCCCAGGTTTTTTATTTGTGTCAGTAAATACTGCAAAGTATACCCTCACATACATATCATTAATAATGGTATCTGATTCACTTACAGGTGATTCCTGCAGATATACGATATTCTCAATCTTAACATCCAAGCCAACACTTTTTGCAAACTCCCTAAATGGCTTGTCCTCTATATCCGAACCCAATAATTTTTTCGCTGCAGGATTTGTGTGAATTGCAACACCTTTTAAATCAAACGCCATTACTCCGTCAGCCATATAGTTCAATATCGTGGTAACCTTATTTTTCTCACTTGAAATCTCAGAAAGAGTGCTTTTAAGTTCATTAGCCATATAATTAAACGTCTTGGTAAGATTTCCTATTTCGTCCTCAGATTTTACTGTCAACTGCTGGTCGAAGTCACCCTCCGCAATCTTCTCAGCCTTGTGCATAACACTTATAATTGGAGAAGTAATAGTCTTTGATAATAGATATCCTAAAAGCAACGACAAAAATACAGCTACAAGTGCACTGTAAAGAATAAGCTTGTTAAATTGCTTTAGAATACCTTGCCATGCAGTATTCTGGTATGTGAAATAGAACACAATATTTTTTTTTGGATATACAATATATTCAAAATACTGATTGTCTGAGCTAACTTTGATAAGTTCTTTGTTCGGGCTTAATTTTTTGTCTGGGCTTGATCCTCCCTCTGCCCAAATTGACATTAAATTAACAGATTTTTTAGCAAGTTCTGCTCCAAAATCTCCGGGCTTTTCGGTATTTTCCGAATACCTAACGTCAGAAGAATAAATAATTCCTCCCGAGGGTGTGTTCATTTGTGAAGTATCAATAACAGTTATATTGAGATACACTGGATTTACCCCAAAATAACTTTGGTCACCGCCCTTTTCGTTGAAATAACCAAGAAGCTCATCATTGGTCAGCATCTCTTTATTTAATTCTGTGATACCTTTAGTTTCATTCCAATTCTTATAGCCATAATCTATATTATCTATAAAGCTGGTATAATATATATTTTGAAGTCCAATATTTATTCCTATATATACTACGCAAACCAAAATGATACACATTGAAATAAAAATATATACAAGCTTCCACTGCAAGCTTCGCAGTAGCTTTAAAAAAACCTTCCAAAACCTCATGTTGACTCCTCTTTTACTTATTAACATGTAGAAAGCTCTATCATTAATGAAAATATCAATAATAGAACTTTTCCTACGTTAACTATTAAAATAGTACCCTACTCCACGCTTTGTAATAATGTATTGAGGATTTGCAGGATCAATCTCAAGCTTCTCACGAACTCTTCTAACGGTTACATCTACAGTTCTAACGTCTCCGTAGTATTCGTAGCCCCAAACCTTCTCGAGAAGTGATTCTCGTGAGAAAATGGTTCCCTGCTGTGCAGCTAAGAATTTAACCAGCTCAAATTCCCGAAGAGTGAGCTCAATAATTGTCTCGCCTCTTCTTATCTCATATCTATCAGCATCTATTGTTAAATCGCCGTAATTATTTACATGAGCCCTGCCCGAATTCATCTGTTCTCCAGGTGAAAGTCTTCTAAGATTTGCCTTCACACGAGCAATCAACTCTCTGGGGCTAAAGGGCTTTGTTATATAGTCATCTGCCCCTAATTCCAGTCCTAATACCTTGTCAACCTCTTCCTCCTTGGCTGTAAGCATTAGAATAGGCGTTGAAATGGATTGTCTAAGCTTCCTACATACTGTAAAGCCGTCCATCTTAGGTAGCATTATATCTAAAAGAATGAGATCAGGGTTCTGTGTCAACGCAAGGTTAATCGCCTCTTCACCATCAAATGCCTCTATAGTGTCATAGCCTTCTTTTTTTAAGTTGAACTTCAAAATATCAGAAATATTTTTCTCATCGTCCACAATTAATATCTTTTTACTCAATACAACACCCCTATTAATAAAATTTGAATCTAAATGTATTTAACACTTATTTAGAATTATATCATTAAATCTTTGTAATGGAAAATTAATATTATGGTAATAACAAATCCATCCTGTAACTTAGACGTAATAAATTTGAAAAGGTTGCAAAAAATATAACAAGCTTGTTATTTACTATTTCCATATCTTCAAACAGAGCTTGAATCTTTACATTTGTTCATTTAGCCGCTTTAATAACTTTAATGTCAATATCATGTTTATTCACTAAATCTTCGAGGGTATCAAATCTTGTGTTTACCTCTTGTCTGAATTCTGACATGTCTGTTTTAAGCTCAGCCCTTAGATCAACCATATCTGACTTGAGTTCAGCCCTTAATTCTGACATGTCTGACTTAAGCTCATTCCTTAGATCAACCATATCTGACTTGAGTTCAGCCCTTAATTCTGACATGTCTGTTTTAAGTTCATAACGTAAGGAATGTATTTCCTTATCAAATCCTGTCAGGAGCTCAGTTTTAGTTTTTTGAAGCTCCACAAATACTAATTCTAATAAGTCATATACTTTATCGATTGTCTTATCCATATAAATGTCACTCCTTACAAAAAATGTGATTTCAGTTTATCATATATTACGTAATTTGTAAACACGCACAGAACATATGTTCTGTGCGTGTTTACTGCCTACCTACGATGGGATAAAACTCTTTATTTAGTAATCTTCATTGATGATTCAGCGGGAGAAAAATCATCTCCCCCTTAATCTAAGAACTCTGCTTATAGTTTGGCACTATAACCTTAATATAATCACGGGCTCCATCTGAATTTGTCAATATAATCTCCTTCAAGCATTCAATCTCACGTCTGAGAATTGCCAAATCAGTATGTAAAGGCTGTGCTACATATATCTTGTCATTCTTGGTAGCCTGTATGCCCTCTTCTGCGAGCAGAAGCTCCTCATATAGCTTCTCTCCGGGTCTTAGCCCTGAAAACTCAATCTTGATATCAATATCTGGCTCAAAGCCCGATAGCTTGATCAAGTTTCTAGCTAAGTCATATATTTTCACGGGCTCGCCCATATCTAGCACAAAAATCTCTCCACCTTCAGCCATTGCACCAGCCTGCAGCACAAGCTGGACCGCCTCAGGTATTGTCATGAAATATCTGATAATCTCAGGGTGAGTTACCGTAACAGGTCCGCCCTGCTCTATCTGCTTTTTGAACAAGGGAATGACACTACCATTGCTACCAAGTACATTTCCAAACCTAACTGCAACAAAATCAGTCTTGCTCTGCTTAGAAAAGGCCTGAATAATCATCTCAGCAATTCTCTTAGTAGCACCCATTATGTTGGTTGGGTTTACTGCCTTGTCCGTAGATATCATTACAAAGCGCTTTGCACCATATTTGTCAGCGCACTCAGCAACATTTAGCGTACCAAAAACATTATTTTTGATAGCCTCAGTTGGATTTTCCTCCATCAGAGGAACATGCTTGTGTGCAGCTGCATGAAATATTATATCTGGTTTGTACATCTTGAAAATATACTCAAGTCTTCCCTTTTCTCTAACACTAGCAATAATAGTATTTAGGTTTAACTCTGGGTAATTGGCTAGAAGCTCATTCTGAATGTCAAAAGCATTGTTTTCATAATTATCCAATATTATCAAACGTTTTGGTGAAAACATCGCTATCTGTCGGCATAGCTCAGAACCAATAGAACCACCACCACCAGTGATTAAAACAGTCTGATCTTCTATGTAAGAAGATATCTCTTCTATATCTAAAACTATCTGCTCTCTCTCGAGCAAGTCTTCTATAGACACATCCCTTATTTTTTGGATAATTACTGACTCATCTATCAGCTGCGTTACTGAAGGGAGTATCTTGACCTTACAGGACCTTTGCGAGCACTGTTCAAATATATAGTTCATAGTCTTTCTGCCTGCAGAAGGCACTGCAACGATAACCTCATCAATTTCATATTTTACAAGCACAGCGGAAATGCTTTCATCATTACCCACAATAGGAACTCCATTTATGTTTTTGCCATTTTTCATGGGATCATTATCTAGTATTGCTACTGGGAGGCTTTTCATCTCCGGATGTCTTTTTAGCTCCTTTATAACCGATGCACCAGTATCTCCACCACCAACAACCAGTATTCGCTTAGCGTTTGTAAAGCGAACCATTTCTCCAAGAACCATTCTTCTATAAGCTCTGTAGGCAAATCTAGCACCAGCTATAAAAAACACGTCAGTAAACATAGTTATCAGAAAAATACCTCGTGGTACATGGAGTTGCATTACAAAAATATAAGCCTGCATCAATGAATTTGATAAAAAAGATGCAAAAACTATATAGCTAACTTCATGTATTCCTGCATATTCCCAAAGACTACTATAAAGCTTAAACACCGAAAAGCATATCATCTTTATAATCAAAGCTACTATAATGACGTGTAAAATATCATTTAACAGCTCACTTCTATATGTGGGGTCTAAAGCTACAAAGCTTCCGTCGGAAAATCTTAATAAATATGCTGAAAGGACAGATATACTTATAAGAATAAGGTCAAGTAGCATTAGAAGTTTATTTCTGATTTTTCTTTTCATTTTTATCCCTATCCCCCATTACCAGCATAATTAGAAAAACTAGATTAACAATATTACAAATACTGCTAATATTATATCAAACATATTTATGATTAATAAATATGTCACTAAATCTTAATAAATAATCGCTCACATTTTTATCGAGGAATCTATTTCCATTTCCTTCTTTCCTTCTACTACACCATAACCAAATAATACCTTGTAGAAGGTAAGGAAAATAATTTTGCCATCAAACCATAAGGACTGATGTTTTATATAATAGCTATCAAACTTCACTTTCTCCGGTATCTCTAGTTCATCTCTTCCATTGACCTGAGCCCAGCCAGTAACACCTGGTCTTACATTATTCACGTTACTGTCGTCCCTCAAAGCTATGAGGTCATATTGATTATATAGCGCAGGTCTTGGACCTACAAAGTTCATTTCGCCCTTTAATATATTAAAAAGCTGTGGAAGTTCGTCTAGACTTGTTTTTCTTAAAATCTTTCCCACTGACGTTATGTATTTATCTGGGTTTTCCAACAGATGTGTAGGCATGTTTTTTGGCGTTTCCAAGTACATTGTGCGAAATTTAAAAATAAAGAATTCCTTTTTGTCTTTTCCTATTCGCCTTTGCTTAAACAAAATAGGACCTCTAGAGGTAGCCTTAATAATAATTCCTATGATTAAAAAAACTGGAATGAAAACCACTATAAATATAAATGAAAATATTAGATCACAAAACCTCTTCACGATGGATCCTCCCTCTATTACAAAATACCCTTTTCAATAAGATAGTCTATTTGCTTCTTAACTCCCGTTTCAAAATCCACAGGATTATATTCGAAATCTCTGACTGCTGGCCCAATGTCATAGCTCATATCTTCATTTACTCTTTTAATCATTGCATAATTAATATATGACGAAGGCTTCAAAAGTTTAAATAAAAATACTGCAACATATCCAGCAAACACAGGCACTCTTAAAATAAATGCCTTAAAGGGCAGATTTATGCAAATAGCTCTAAGCATCTCCCAATGCCTTATCGGCGTTTTACCTGCTATAATATAATCTTTTTTGCTGACATTCTCATGTGTAAGGCAGCTAGCAACTGCATTTGCTACATCCTCAACATATACAGGATGCTTTAAGGCCTTGCCTCCACCAATTAGAGGATAAAATCTAAACCTGTGCATAACACTGATAATCTGCAAAATATTTTTGTCCCTATCTATGCCGTAAAGCATAGTAGGCCTTAATATAACATAATTTAAACCACTTTCTGCTATAAACTGCTCGGCCGCACACATTTGTTCTGCTAAGAGCTTCTCCTTATCATCAATGCTATCAAGCTTCTTAAATCTGCTAGTAGAACCGATGAAAATTATTTTCCCAGTCAGCTTCTGTTCGGTACATGCCTGAATGAGGCACTTCACTCTCCAAATCCCCGCAATATGAACTACATGGTCTACACCAGTGAGTGCCTTCTTTATGCTGTTATAGTCTTCTATATCGCCATAAACGAGCTCTACCTCTAGCCCCTTTATTTCGTCTAAATTGCTGGTCTTTCGAACCAGGCATCTGACCTTATAGCCATCGTTCACAAGCTTCTTCACCAATACAATCCCAACCTGAGATGTGGCCCCTGTAACTAATATCATTACTTTCTTTCTCCTAACAGTTTTATACTATATATACCCGCTACTAATGCTTGAGAGCTCTGTTTATCTTATGTCTACCACAGCTACTTCTTGAGAACACCGTTTAACTTAGCTGTAGTAATCGATAGGTATTTCATCAATACGATTAAAAGCTTCATTGCCACATAAGCAGCAGGATTTTCTTCTTTATAATTCTTTTTAAAATAAATAAAAGCTGAATCAAAAAAGTTCCTGGTGACGCCCTCACTTCTCAGCTTGCTGCTCTGACCCTTCAGATGTACAACCTCAGAAGCGTGAACGTAATACACTGTGTATCCGCGTTTTTTAGCTCTATAGCAAAGGTCAATATCCTCAAAATGCATGAAAAAAGCTTCATCTAAAAGTCCACCTATTGTGCCCAGCACATCTCGTCTAGTAAGCAGACATGCACCAGAAACTGCATCAACCTCGTGGTCAATAGAGCTGTCCATATAAGTCATTAAATAGCTCGCTAGTACTCTGCTTTTAGGAAATACCTTGCTTAGTCTAGAAAAATGTGAAATAGAGTTGATAAGCCGCGGGAAACCTCTTCTGCAAGGCAGCTGTAGCGTCATATCATGGTTTAGAAGCCGTGGTCCACATATAGCTGCTTCCTTGTGTATATCCATGAACTCCACAAGTGTACCTATAGCATCTCCAACTACAAGAGTATCAGAATTCAGCAGGAGAATATATTCACCCGTGCTCATTTGTTGCCCTTGATTGTTGGCTTTTGCAAAGCCTGCATTGTAGTTGTTTACTATGAGCCTGACTCTTGGAAACTGTGACTTAAGTAATTCCACGCTGCCATCTGTGGAGTTGTTATCAACAACAACTATTTCATATTTAAGCTTTTGCACGCTTTTCTCTATAGAATTTATACAATCAGCCAGAAGCTTCTTTGTATTGTAGTTCACAATTATAATCGAAAGTTTCATTTTGACCCGTTTCCTCTATAAGTTACTTAGCTATACAACGTTTAATAAGCTCAACAGCTAAATTTATACGCCATAAAATGGTTTGAAGAAGAGAATCACTCTTTAGCACTGTTGCATTAGCTTCATGTCTTCTATAGTATATCAGTTTTTCGGGTACAAATAAAACGTTTCCATTAAGTTCTGCTAAAAGGCCTATCCAGCTGTCATGCATTGGGATTTTATTAGGAAAGGGAAGTATGATATCCTTCAGTTCCTTGCGGAAGGCCATGCAACAGCCTAAAAATGTATTCTTCACAAAGTTTTTGGCAAAGCCTCTACCTGAACTCATGAGCTTATAGAAGGAAGATTCAATAATATTGAGGTTTTCATCAGTAACGTAGGCATCGGACACCAGGAGGTTTGAGTCAGTTGTTATAAAGTATTTTTTTATGGTTTCTACTTTGTTCGAGCACCATACATCGTCTTGGTCACAGAGAATAATGATTTCTCCCCCAGAATGGCTTATCGCATTCTCAAAGTTACTGATAACGCCTTTTTTGGGATTGGTGTATACATGAATTTGAGCGCAACAAAGTTCGGCGATGATCTCCAAGGTTCTGTCCGTAGAGCCATCGTCGGAAACAATGATTTCGTCCTCCGGAGTTAGCTGGGGGAGGATGCTATTAAGCTGCTGCGCTATGTACCTCTCGCCATTGTAGGTGGCGAGAGCTAGTGAGATGTGCATGGTGTTGGCCTCCAACAATAAATTGGTTGTGGTCAGTACTTATCTCTATTCTTTTTTGACATTTTATATAGTCTCTTGTTCTTTTTAAACATATTAATTAGTTCATCATCCGTAAGTACACGGTTCTTCATAATCTCGTGCCTCTTTGGTCTCATTTTATTTACTGATCTTATTCCACTAATCAAACCTTTAAAATATGGACCCCCGTATCCCTTAATTAAAAAGAATGCTTGCAAAGATATGATATATGTTAAAACTGAGAATATAGATCGTAATAAAATAGTAAAAGGAAAATCCTTCACAATTACACTTATTGTGTTCTGTGCCAAGTGAAATACTGTGAAGTCATTATATTGGCTTCCTGTAGTTGCGCTGCCAACGTGGTACACTACAACTTCAGGTACATAGAGGCACTTATATCCTAAAAGGTTAGCTCTAAAGCTAAGGTCTATATCTTCTAGATACGCAAAAAAATCTTCATCAAAGAAGCCTACTTTGTCAAAGAATTCTCGTCGATATACAGATGCACAACCACTGGCACCGAAGATAAATCTCTGCTTGTCGTATTGACCTAAGTCTTTCTCATTGTTACCTATTTTATAAACTTTGCCTGATGGTAGAATGACATCTCCGACATCATCCAAAAGGTCTTTGTTACGCAAACTTTTTATTTTAGAGGTGATGACAATAGCATCCCGGTTCTCCTCAAAAGCTATAATTACATTTTTAATCCAGTTAGAATCGACTTCAGTGTCATTATTAAGTATAGCAATATATTCACCTTTTGATTGCTTTATACCTATGTTCACGGCTTTACTAAATCCGTAATTACTTTCTAAACCAATATATTTAACATTGGACTGATTATTTAGTTGCAAAAATGCCTCAGTTGACCCATTGTCCACGATAATAATTTCATAATCAGTGCACTTACAATTAATAATTGAATTAAGGCAATTCTTAAGCAGAATTGCTTTGTTATAGTTCGGTATAATTATAGATATCATAAATTTATCTCAATACCTCAACGTATTTATTTTAATACAATAATTAGCCTACCTAAATAAAATCTTAATACTTACTATTTAAATATTGTAAAAATTGTTATTCCAATAACAATCAGAATTATCCCAATAATTCGATTTTTTGAAACCTTTTCTTTTAAAAAGAATATGCTTAACACCATTACAAACAAATAGCCACTGGATTCTAAAACAGGGCCTAATGATAAAGGTAATACTTTATATGAAATAATGGTAATAAGTGTAGAACTAAAGAACAAGCCATAAGCCAATATTACTATTGGATTTAAGTATTCTAATAACCAACTTTGCCTCTCTTTTAGTGCACTTTTTTTAAGTAATATTTGTGACACTGAAGATATAAAAACCGCAAAAATATAAATACATATATACTTCCAATTATTCATCTTTTGCCACCAAATAAATACCCATGAATATGATTATTGTCCCAATAATCATTCCAGCAGTAATTCTTTCAAAAAATAATATATTCCCCCATAGCATACCCCAAACTACAACTACCGCTTTATTTGTATACGCAGTAACCAACAGCATATTCTTTAGCACCTGTTGCCAAAGAATAGCATATACAAATAATATTCCTAATATCAGCCCGTACATAAATATGAATTTAAAACTCATAAAATCATGCTTTGATGCCAACTTGCCCAATACTGCGGTTAACGAATACAAAACAAATAATGCATGAAGTAGAATATATTTTTTTAATCCTTCTATTTTCATCTAGGCTCTTTCCATTCATCTAAATTCAATGATTCTCTTATCACATACTGTGGACTATTGTTTATACTTATGTAAATTCTCCCTACGTATTCACCCACCATACCCAATACAATAAGAATTATTCCACCCAGAAAAGATAAAAGTGCTGTGGTAGAACTCCAGCCTAATGGTACGCTTGGGTTTAAAAACTTATTGATAACTGTGTATATTCCTACTATAAAACCAATAACAGCAAATATTATTCCAAAAGAAATTGATATTCTAAGTGGCTTAACAGAAAAAGCAGTAAATCCATTAATCCAAAGGGACAGTAACTTACTAAACGTATAGCCTGACTTACCATTGCTTCGATCCCTGTGAGTAACATCCACATTTGCAATTTTATTAGTTGTTCTTAGTAACAAACCTGCAATATACGGGTAAGAATTTTTATAATTAAGCATTTCATTTATAACAAATCTTTTTACTACGAAAAAACTAGAAAGATATAAATCCTTTGGTTTTCCTATCAATACTTGCGCCATTACATCATTAATATAGCTACCAATATTCCTAAGAACATTGTGTTTTTTATCTGGATACCTTGCAACAACAACATCATATCCTTCATTTAACTTTTTAATTAAATTAAATACTTCATTAGCAGGAGTTTGTCCATCATCATCTAATGAAACTAATATATCACCAGATGCATGCGCATAGCCTGCCATAAGAGCAGAATGCTGCCCAAAGTTTTTTGCAAGATCAATGACTTTTATTTTTTTATCAGCTAAGGCCAATCCCTTAATCACTTTTATTACTTCATCTGGTGAGCTATCATTGACTAATATGATTTCATATTTATATTCTGATACATCAACCACTGCGTTTATTTCATTAATAACGTTAGTTATTGTACTCTCCGAACCATAACATGGAATTACGAATGAGATTTTCAAAACAATGCCCCCTTCTGTTTTTATCTTTCAAGCAGACTCATAAAGAAATAGAGCTGTTTACAACATATTATTCTTTATTTTTTCTGCAATCTGTACACCTGTGAGTCCATACTTATTTAATAAATACTCGTATTCTCCCACTTTACCAAACTTATCTGGTAAGCCAATTAACAATTGTCTTGGAGCATTGGGAATTGTGGTCTTAGCTTCTGCAACAGCCCCTCCTAGCCCTCCCACAACACTATGTTCTTCAACTGTAACAATAAGCTGAGAACTTTTGCAAGCATTAGAAATAACAGATATATCTAATGGTTTTATAGTGTGCATGTTTACAACGGCTGTTGAAATCCCCTGTTGTTCCAATATTTGGGCTGCAGTAAGTGACTCATAAACCATCGTTCCAGTAGCAATTATTGTAACATCTTTTCCTTCTTTTAATGTTATTGCTTTTCCTATTTCAAAGTCATAATCTTCACGGTATACTATATTACTGTTCATAGCACCCGTAAGCCGTATATAAACAGGTCCCTTATACTTAGCGGCTGCAATAGTGGCTTTTACAATTTCTACTCCATCAGCAGGGGATAGAACCGTTAAACCTGGTATTGCTCTCATTAATGCCATGTCTTCAATACCATAATGAGAGTTGCCTGACATTCCCATAGATAAACCACTTCCAGTTCCTACAACTGTAACGTTGAATCCCATATAGCCTAAGTGCAAACGGATTTGTTCATAACTACGCATTGTTAAAAAGTTTGAATAGGTGGTAACAAACACATTAAAATCCTCTTTTGCCATGCCAGCTGCAATTCCAATCATATTTTGTTCGGCTATACCTATATTAATAAGTTTATCTGGATAGTTATTTTTAAATCTTTCCAGTCCCGTCAATGTTGTCAAATCGGCTGTCATCACCATGAGCTTATCATCTAACTCAGCAAGTTCTAATAAAGTGACTGCAAATGAACCTCTATGTCCAAGTCTTGATAGCATTCTTGCAGAAGCAGAATTTATTTCCATTATAAAAATTCCTCCTGAAAATTCTTATTATCCTAAGTTGTTCAATTCCTTAATCGCAGCGTCATACTGGTCTTTTGTCAAACGAGCATGGTGCCATTCTCTTCTGTTCTCCATAAAAGAAACACCTTTCCCTTTAACAGTATTTGCAATAACAACATATGGTTTTCCAATAGTCTTTCTTCCACCATTTAATGAATCATAAATTTCAGCCACATTATGTCCATCGATTTCTGTGGTTTCCCAACCAAAGCTTTGCCATTTGGAATTAAAGTCACCCAAATCCATTATATCGTGAGTTTCACCATCATATTGAAGTCTATTTCTATCAATAATAGCTACTAGATTGTCTAATTTAAAATGTGCTGCAGACATTGCAGCTTCCCAAACTGATCCCTCATCACATTCTCCATCACCTAGTATCACAAATATGCGATGGTCCTTTTCAGTTTTCTTTGCAGCCAGTGCCATTCCAACACCCAATGATAATCCTAGTCCTAAACTTCCACCAGAAAACTCAATACCTTTATCTTCATTCATTACAGGATGACCAGGTAAATACCCTTCGTTAGTCTCAAATAAATCTAAATCTTGATCATCTATGAATCCTGCTTGTACAAGTGCAGTATAGTATGAGAGTACACAATGAGCCTTACTAATTATTAAGCGGTCTCTATTTTTACATCTAGGATTTTTTGCATCAAATTTCATTATTCCACCATAAAGACTTGCCAATATCTCCATCGAGGACATTCCCGCTCCCAAATGAGCCCCATTAGCACCTGCAGAAAAAGCCATTTTTAAAGCCTTATACCTCATTACTTTTGCCATGCCCTCAATTTTTCTAATTTCCTCGTCTCTTATATCCATTTCAAAACTCCACCTTTCTGAACTAAATGCCTCCATCTACTCGCAACACTTGTCCGGTAATAAAGGATGACATACTACAAGCTAAAAACAGTACTGCTTGTGCAATTTCCACTGGCTGACCAGACCTTCTCATATTACTTTTGCATAAAAAACTCTGCATAGTTTCATTATTCATTTCATTAATCATGTCAGTTTGTGTAATACCGGGTGCAACAGAATTTACCCTAATATTATATTTAGAAAAATCATTTGCAAGTTTTTTTGTCGCTCCAATCATAGCTGCCTTACTAGCTACATACTCTAGTTGACCTGGATCTCCATCAAGACCTGCTATTGATGATATATTTACGATGCTCCCGCTATTTTGCTTTACCATTTTCCTTATGATGTACTGAGAAATCAGCATCTGCGAGAAAAAATTGACTTCGAAAACCTTTTTCATCTTATCAATTGTAGTCATTTGAAACAGAGTACTTTCAGGTATAACACCTGCATTATTTATAAGAATATCAACACTTTTCTTTGATTCAAGTATTGTCCTCATACCCTCTTTAATCTGTTCAGTATCCGTAAAGTCAAAATACACTGGTGTTATTGTGATATTAAATTTTAATGCCATTTCTTCAATAAGTTCAGTAAATTCCTCACTCGGTTTTCTAATACATGCCCATATATTTGCACCATTCTCAGCAAACGTCTCCATAATTGCTTTGCCAATCCCTCTTGAGCACCCAGTTATTACTGCATTTTTGTTTGTAAGCAACTTAGTAACATCGTCCATACTATACTCCTTGTAGACTCCTTACTTGATGTGTTTAACATAAATATAAGATAAATAATCAATTTTAAAACCATAAGATAAATCAATCTTTAAGATTTCATAGTTATTAGAAACAACTGTTGTGGAAATTTTTTTAAATCCCAAACTAAATATAGTATCAATACACTTTTTAATTAATAATGATCCAATACCTTTTCCTTTATATTCAGGATAAAGTCCTGCTAAAACCGGGTAAATTGTTGAACTATCAATTTCTTTATTTATAAAAAACCCAATATCTTTATCTTTAATACTTACATTGTACACTGTGCATCCGCTATTAATCATATCGCTTGTCCAACAAAAATATCTGTTCGATGATTGAGATCTAGTAAAGTATGGATCAATTGAAATTCTGTCTGTATCAAACATATTATCTTTAATGCTTGACAATATATTTTCAATCTCAACATCTTCGACCACTTGTCTTACTTCCACACCCCTATCTAGACGAGCAATAAATGGCGGAACGATATAATTATCTTTTTGTAGGCTTATTGAGAAAGCATTTTCAACAAAAGTGTATCCCAATTTAGGCAGTCCAAAAAGTAATTCTGGCATACTTACAGGTGTCTTTACAACTATATATTCCGCACCCTTCGATATTATTTCCTGTTCAGACGTAATAAAGCTTTCTAAACAATCGTTATTTGACAGTTCAACTTCAAATGCCTTAACCCCTATATTTCTTTGTTCCCAATAAGCATCAATAATTTTCATTCGTAAATATACCTCATCTTATATCAATAATTCTTGAAAGCGATCTTATCAAATCATATCCATCCCATATTACTGAGATGTCTAAAGCAGATCCCACTGGTACAATTCTATCAATACCCGATAACCCATTTGACATAACAAAACCAGAAAGCATACCCTTATCTACGCCAAAGTATGTCAATGTTTGGTACTTATTGTTTACTATATGCGCCACAGTGTTTATATCCTGTGTATTGTATTCATAAAAATACCCACATTTGCCTCTTAATGCATGCATATTCTCTGGTAAATCTTTCAACCTCATCCGGTAAATATAGTTGCCGTGTCTGCTAAAGTCAGAAATGTATTCTAAATCAATAGCATTCTCGCATAATTGAGTATACTTATCAATAGCATTTACTGGTGCCAGTTCATACTTTGAAACAGTTTCTTCATATACACAATTCCAAAACCGATTTTTAGCTTCACTTATACCCGGAGCATCACCTAACCAAACAATCAGATGCGGTGAAGAGCAGGCATTTTGATCCATTAAATACGTGTCATTGTAAAATCCAGTTGCAAGTTTTTTCATATCATTATCAGATAGATTTAAAATGCCTTCAGCACTAATTACACAAAAAGAATACCTGTCGGCAAAGGCTATTTCAATACCCCTATCAAGTATAGGCAACTTTCTAACACTTCTAATGGTCTTGTCTCCACCCCAAATAATCCTTGCGTTACTCTGTATTGAAAAGGACCCTGTAATTTCATCATCCTGATCATATTTTACAAAAGCATTGCGATTTGCTATTACTTTAAATTTGCTTATTTCTAAGAGCTTTTTTATTAGCCTGCATACTATCTCAGTTTGCGCGAATGCTTTTGAGGGAACTCTGACAATATTAGAATTACCGGCTAGGAGGGAAAAGGCATATGAAAATGCAAAATTTATGGGAACATTTGATGGAGCAATATGAAAAACAAGGCCAAGCCCCAAACGTAGATGTTTTTCTGCATATTCATCTTTCAACTTTAGAATATTCGCTTTACGACACCAAAATGCAAAGGAAATAATGTCTGGATACATCTTCGCTTCTGTATCTGATAACAACTCTTGTGATAAGCAGTTGAGGAACTCACAAGCAATCGCATTGTATGGCTCCCACCCACTTCTATCTGTAAGCGTATCATTACTTCCTACTAAATATCTTATATTATCGCTTGTCATTAGCATATGTATCACTGCACCCCCTCACCTCTGCATTCTTTATACGTCCATGAATCTTAAAATATTTTCCCATTCTTCCACAAGGACAATCATCCTCACCTAATAGTTCCCCTAAATCTTCTGAAAGTATGGAATGTCCAGGATAACTATATGGTAAAAGCGATATCAGTTGAATAAGTCCCTGCTGTCCTTTACCAAGACTACAGAAATTCTTATGATCTCGTATTATAATATCAGAAAATATAGATGCATGAAGATGTCCCTCTTCACATTCCATAAAAATCGAACCTGTCTGTTCCACCATGCCATAATAATTATATATATTTGATATCCCACATAGATCATGTAAGGAGTCCTTGAAAGAATCATTGTCAACAGCTTGATTTATCAACTTCTTCCAACCACCACCATGAATAAGTATACTATTATCAAGAGATAGCTTTTTATTAGCTTTTTTTAATGCGCCGTAAAAATGTTCCCATATCATAAAAGTAAAACCAAAAAGTAAAATCGTCTCACCTTTATGCTTATTCAAAAAGCCTTGAATAGTCTCCATATCCAAATTCATTTTTTCATCAAGTGCATATGTAACATCATAGCCTAGCATAGAAAAACCTAATATCCCTGCACCTCTTGCAGAAAAAAGATTCCTGTCTTTAATTACAGCACTTGAATCAATTACAAGCATAGGGAGCCTTTTTTTTCCTGTAAAAGAAGACACTATCTTAGTAAGTGCTTTAGTTTGATTTGAGGATGTTACTTTATCTAAAAATATTTTTGATACACTTTGCCCTGTAGTCCCAGATGATGTCATAGTTTTGATTACTTGTGACCTATCAACACTAAGCAGGTCATATTCTTTAAAAAGACGTACAGGTATAAAAGGAATATTCTCTATAGGTTTAATCTCATTCAGATTAAAGCATAAAGTATTTAAAAGCTTTTTATATTCAGGACACATTTCAAAATGATGTTCTGTTAAGCTTTTAAGTATATCAATATATAATTCCGTTTTTTGTGTATGGTTAAGTGAATATGGCGAAATTTCAAAAATACTATCTATATTAAACAATAATAGCCCCCCCTTCCTTTGGAATATATCATAAACTATGATTTGGCTAATTTCGAATAAAGAATTTTCCCCACTTCATTCCTAGGAAAAGCATCAATATAAAACACCTTAAACCCCTTTTGATTTATCCCTGTATGATTTATCACAAAACTTTTTATTTCATCAACGCCTTTATTATCTGTCGTATAAATTTCTAAGTTATCGTCTATTCCTGTACATATACATTCATATCCTGACGATTTTAGCAACTGCTCAACCTCTTCAAGATTTATCCTATTTCCGAACAGCTTTAAAAATCTCTTCTTCCTTCCAGTTATATAATAAAAGCCATCATTATCATACATTGCCATATCGCCAGTCTTAAGAATCCCCGCATTCTCATCCACTTTACAGAGATCATAGCAACTTTCAGCATACCCCATTGTTACGTTGTCCCCACAATATACCAGTTCGCCCACTACACTGCTTTGTGTGATGGGTTTCCCATTTTCATCTTCAATCATGAACTTACCACCTGGTATAGCAATACCTATACTACCAGCCTTTACTTTAGCGTATTGACTTGGTAGGTATGACATTCGGGCTGTTGCTTCAGTTTGCCCATACATTACAACAAATTTTACCCCTTTTTCCTCACATATACCAGCGAATTCTGCCGATAATTCAGCACTTAACTTCCCTCCGGCCTGTGTGAGAATTTTAATACTAGGAATATTCATCCTACTAAACCTCAACTTTTTAAGCATTTCATAGATATATGGAACTCCACCAAATGTTGTAGCGTTATTTATTTTCAGAAGTTCCCAAAATGCCTTATCCATCAAAGTTTTATTTGTTAAAATGATAGAAGCACCTTTTAATAGGTGGCTATTAATAATAGATAGTCCATATGTATAGCTCATGGGTAGAGTAGTAATAGGACGATCAGAATTAGTTATTTCAAGATATTGTGCTATTGCATTGGCATTACTTATAACATTTTTATACGATTGTCTTACTAGCTTTGGGCTACCTGTACTTCCTGAAGTAGTTAAAAGAATTGCAAGCTCATCGTGGATATTGTAATCAATATCGAATTTAGTTTTAAGCAAAACATATTCACCAAACTGATAAACCTCTTTACAATCATTTGCATAATATGCCTTTAATCTCGGTAACCATACGTATTCTGGCTTATAGGTCTGTAACAACCTTTCAAAAAGCTCCTCGCTAATACCATCGCTAACTAACGCAGGCACAACCTTAGCACGTAGAAACCCAACATAACCGACAATAGATTCTAGATTGTTTTCACAAATGCTAAAGACCAAGCACCTATTTTTAAAATTATTTTTTAAAGCATCTGCTGCATTTATAAGAGCATCATAGTTTATATGTTCATCTGTCTCAGTTATTATCGCTAAAGAACTACCATACTGGTCAATATCATCAAAAAAGTCCACCTTCATATCTCCCCAACTAATCTAATTATAGCTCAACACCATATTTGCTTAGTATTTCCATACCCTTTGTATAGGAACTAAAGTCGATAATGTCGTCAGTATCCATCATGATATCAAATTTCTCTTCAATAGCTGCTACTAAAGCCATATGTCCAATTGAATCCCATGCGCTAATACCATTATATACCAACTCATTATTTAACATTGCATTATCCAGTGAAAAACTTTCTTTAAAAATTTGATCGTACATTTCTCTATTTGTCATTTTTTACTTCCTCCAATTTTAACATTAGTAAATCAAAATTCGCATCAAATGCTGTCATATCTATTTGCATTTTATCATTAAATACCTTATATTTCAATGAATTGATAATCACTTATCACCATACTTGCCATGTCAAACATGATTTTTATCTCATCGAGCAATAAACAACTGCTTATTTATAAAACCCGGATACTTTTTCAATAATATATTCTAAATTGTTTTCCTCAATCCCATAATACATTGGTAGTCGTAATAGTCTTTCACTTTCCTTAGTAGTATATCTGTCTTCTCCATAAAACCTTCCAAACTTTAAACCAGCAGGAGCAGAGTGGAGAGGTATATAATGGAATACTGCCATAATGTCGTTTTGCTTCAAATATGAAATAAGTGCAGTCCTCTCATTTATATCCTTGCACTTTAAATAGAACATATGTCCATTATGCTTGCAGTTTTGTGGTACAAATGGTAGTTCGATCAATTCTCTATTTGAAAACTCTTTTAATCCATCATAATATATGTTCCATGTTTTCAACCGATCGTTATTAATTTCATCAGCCAACTCAAGCTGTGCATATAAATACGCTGCATTAAGTTCACTTGGTAAATAAGATGAGCCTAAATCTACCCAAGTATATTTATCAATTTGCCCTCTAAAGAATTTACTTCTGTTTGTACCCTTCTCTCTGATAATCTCGGCTTGCTCTATATACTTTTCATCTTTAATTAATAAGGCACCACCCTCACCCATGGTATAGTTTTTAGTTTCATGGAAACTAAAACAACCGAAATCACCAATTGTACCAAGGGCCTGTCCATTATATGTAGACATGACACCTTGAGCTGCATCCTCAACGACAAATAGGTTATAGTTTTTTGCAATCTCATTTATTTTATCCATTTCGCATGAAACTCCAGCGTAATGAACAGGTACAATGGCCTTGGTTTTTGAAGTTATGGCTCCCTCAATAAGATTTTCGTCTATGTTGTTTGTATCCGGCCGAATATCAACAAATACAATCCTAGCACCCCTCATTACAAAGGCATCTGCTGTAGAAACAAACGTAAATGAAGGCATAATTACTTCGTCGCCTGGCTTTATATCGCATAAGATAGCTGACATTTCCAGTGCATGAGTGCATGAAGTTGTAAGTTGAGCCTTTTTTGTTTGAAATCTTTGCTCAAAAAAGTTGCTGCATTTTTTGGTAAACTCACCATCGCCACATATTTTGTTATTACTTATAGCTTTTTGTATGTAATCAATTTCTTTGCCTGTGTATGGCGGCTTATTAAAATTTATCATATTTATAACTTTTCCTTTCTAATCTTTTATGGCATAAATCAAATTGTAACTATATTTAATATTTAACCAAGAATCTTTACTTTTTATTAAGTCAAATTTTATATCTTACTCTTTACTTCACTTCTCACTAGATCTATCAATGAATGTATAATTTCCAGATTTAATCATAGTATTACTAGAATTTTCTGCATATTTCTTATATATCTCAGAATAAAACTCTTCACTTAATGTTTCATTTGAAAAAATCAAATAATCAATATCAACTGTTTTTATATAATTACTAAGACTCTGAGAATTTTGCGTTATAAATTTTGGAAGATAAGAAATACCTCCTATACGACAGTCTAATTTATATATTACTCTAGCATCACCATATCCAATATAACACCCTTTTTTTTCATTAGACTTATTATTTCTTAAAATATAATCTTGTATTTCTTGTAATCCTGAATATTCAAATTCAGCATTTTTTAGATCATACTTATTATAAATTGGATCCAATAAATTTAAACTAAATGCCGCTGTTCCTTGATGCCACGTAAAAGATGTAGTAAACATAATAAGGGTATTTAACGGTATGAAAATAATTAAACATAATATAAATGCTTTTTTTATAATTAAATCTCTTTTAATTAAAAAATTGATAATATGAAGCAAAAATATCATTATAAAAACAAATGATAACATATAATAATTCCCATCAATCTTATTTCTATCTGGCGCAAACACTATAAAAATAAAACTAATTATGGTATAGAAAGTAAATAACAAAAATAAAAATAAAAATTTATCATTAAAAGCCAATTTATCTTTAATTTTCTTATTAAGAAAATTAAAGATAACCATTACAATTATAAATAGAGATAAATAAAAATAGACATTAGAGAACCATGAAAAAATAAGATGAGCGTAATTAGGATTAAACAAAATATTGTAACAATTTACCAATAAATTTTTTAAGCTAGTAATTTGGATGTTTGAGGAGGCACCAAGTGGCACATCATATGTTCCAATAAAAGGATACTTCCCTTCAAAACCGAGTTTGTTAAAAACGTTTTGCATGAATGGAAAAAAAGGATAACCTGTTAATAGAAAAGTTCTCGCACAAGTAATTAATAAAACTAAAAAACCACTAAGCAAAAGTATATAGTTTTTTTTGTCCAAAATTTTTAGATGTTCAAGAAATAAATTATATCTTTTCTTATTATATTTTAACCAATATACAAAAACTATTATTAATGCTAAAACTAACGGTGGCATAAATAAAGCTGATGTCAACTTACCACCAAAAGATAAAAATATTGAAATAATACTAATGATTAATTTATCTACTTCTAAAGTGTCTATAAATAAATAAGAAAAATAAACAGCAGCCAACATTAAAAAAGTTGTAAAAATATCATGTTTTGCAAGTGCAGCAAAACCTACAATAAATGGTAATGTAGAAATTGATAGCGTAAATAAAAGGGCTAATGTATGTTCCACATTAAGTTTTCTAAAAAATTTGATTATAATACCAATAATAAAAATAAGAATAACAGCATTTGCATTAGTAATAAATGTATAAGAGCTTAATTCACTAAGTGGCAACTGAAAAATTTCGACTAACTTAGGATAAAAATTAACCCATTCATGTAACCCCAGATTATCGAAAAAAGAATTCTGTCCAATTAAAACGTATTCGGAACGTAAGTTATACCATATTGAATCATAATCAATGTAAATCCCTTTCGCTGCTGCTGTTAAAAAAAGAAAAAATAACATTAAACAAATAAATTTTTGAATAAAATTTTGCGAACTAAACTTATCAAAAATAAATGCTGTAAATGGTTTTTTAAATCCAACTTTCAAACCGTATAATAGGCAAAAAATTATAAAAAATCCAACTAAGATTCTAGAATAAAAAATAGTTCCATACCCTAAAATTGACATCGTTAAGAAAATAAGACAATACGTACAAATACCAATTAAAAAACTACTTACGTAATTATTAAAGGATTGTTTGTTTTTTAATTTAAGAATATTTAATACATTGTTTCCAACTAATATAATAAGCTCAAAATATAATAAAACAGTCAAAGTAGAAATTAATACATGATGTAATTCTAAATATATTGAAGCCAACAAAATTATTAGTAATTTAGCGTATAAACTTTTCTTAGTAAAATAGACTCCTATTGCCGTTAATGCAAGAAAGATTAACAGTTCTGTTCCACCTTGTATTACTTCTGGTTGTTGAATATGCCAATTATGAACTCCAATAACAAAATAATTATAAAAAACAATAATTTGAAATACTATTGCTAACATAATTAATATTCCATAAACAAAAATATCAGCATTACTATATTTTTGTTTGTTAAATGTATTGTTTTGCATCTTTAATCCTTTTTTCATTTTTTTACCGCTCCTCATTGTCAAAACATAATTCCAAAAATTAAGTTATTCTCCTTACAGTTAATGTATTATATATATTCTTGTTTAGCTATTCATTTTCTGCAATCTTCACACTAATAACTGTCTGGTATATCCCTATCTTTTGGGTATCATATAGGGCAATAATATAATTTTTCTAAATGCTTTTCACATAGTTATTTACTCTCGAATTCCAATTCTCTTTTTGTACAAATTCTATATCGATTATATTTTCTGTTACATCTAAATCTATATTATTAACTACATGCTCAAAACTCTGGTCATCCTTATAGAAATGAACCTTCCCCCCAAACTTGTCCAATTCACTCCAGTAAGATGACACTATAGGTTTGTTTAAAGCTATATATTCGTATATCTTTACAGGGTCTACGCACTCAATTACATCATTAACCTTAAAAGGCAAGATCATAATGTCTCCACTTCGTATATATTTGAAAACATCCTTATGTTCAACAGCCCCAATAAGCACTACGTTTAATTGAAGATTTGGTAATTCTGATTCAATACACTTTTCAATAGGACCTACTAGATAAATTGTGTAGTTCGGATTATTTTTTGCAAATTCTTCAATTATTTTAAAATCAAACCAACTACCAATAGTTCCTATATATACCAAATTCGGACTCTTTAAATCAATCTTATCTGTATAGTAACTTAAAATTGTATCATCATCTAATGCATTAAATATAACATTAATCTTTTTACTATCAATGCCATACCTAGCTATTAATCTTTTTTTTAGTTCATATGAACTAACAATTATTTTATTAGAAAGTGAGCATAACACTTTTTCCTTACTGATTAATATATCTCTAATTTTTTTATTATCAGTAAAGTATGGATGGTTATCCATGCATTCATAAATTATAGTTTTATCTTTCTGTTTTTTAGTAATATAATCTATTTGACTTGGGTGAGTCAAAACTATAGTGTCAAAACTATCAACCATGTTTTTTGCTACTAGAAGAGCATTAATTTTACCAACAATTTTTACTCTACTACCCAGGGGCAAGACATTAACTTCTTTTATGTGAAGATTCCTTTCATTAACCTCATTCTCCATCTTGATTTTATTATTAGAAATAAATGATGTTATGGAATTAAGAGATAAATATGTTACTTCTACGCCACTTTTTGCAATATAATAGGGTATAAAATGAGGTCTTTGCTTTATCCATGACCAATTTACATGTGAAAAATATAGAATTTTTTTCAATTATATATACCCCTCATTCATTTTGGTATTACTCCATCCCTATATTTATGAGGCACCCACATTACTCCCCATTTATTTTCAAATAATCTCTTATTTGTTTCAAATATATTCCTATATACTTTATCATCAAGTTTTTTGAAAGAGGCTCTTCCAAAGTGATGTATAAATACATCCTCCACGCAGGCAACCTTATACCCCTTTGACCTAATTGCATACGAGTAATCATCATCTTCAAACATTCCAACTTCATACGATTCGTCAAGCATACCTACTTCGTCAAGTAGGTTTCTTTTTATAGCCACACAAAACATTGCTAGTACCGGTATTTCTTTATATATCCCACCAAAATTTTCAGTTGTATATTTCAAAGCAAAAATATCCATGTCAGAAACATCTGAATAATCTACATTTATCATTGCTTCGTTACCAATAGAATTTGTAATAGGTCCTACCATTCCAATCTCATCAGAAAGATGTTTAATGAGACCCGTAACCCAACCTCGTGTAACTACTGTATCATTGTTTAGTAAAATAATGAATTCTCCTTCGGCTTTTTTAATTCCTATATTATTGCCTTTAGCGAACCCAGTATTTTCATCATTCAGAATAATTTTAATATTATCATATTTTTTCACAAGTTCCTTTAAGTACTCCTGTGTATTATCGTTTGAATTATTATCTACAATGATAATTTCGTAATTTGGATATGCAGTCTTTTGTAGTATACTGTCTATACACATTTGAGTTAATTCAATATTATTATATGTTACAACAATAATACTAACTTTTTTGTATAAAGCCTTTATATGCTTATATAATTCTAAGTACCTATTCTTCCAATCTTGTTCTTCTGCAAAACTTGTAAGTAATTCTACCGGTTGAAGAGTATCATATTTATTCACACACAAACCTACATACTCCAAAAACTGTTCTTTATCATTAGCCAAATATACATATTTGTCTTTAAAAGGCATAAGTTCAGGAATCTCTGTTGCAACTACCTTCTTTCCTGCACTTAAATATTCATAAAATTTTACAGGATTTGTAGCCTTTATTAAGTCAATATCTGATTTAAACGGTATTAGACAAACATCAAACTTCATAAGAAGTTCTGGTAATTCCTCATAGCCCTTTTCTCCAAAAAACTTAACATTCTTGTACTTTTTAAGTTCATTACAACCTTCAAATGAAACATTCCCAATAAGCCAAATATCCCATTCTGGTTTGCATGATGCAATATATTCCACTTTTTCTATATCAAACCATTCAGCTAATGCCCCATAATATCCTATTATCGGGCGTGTTGAACCAATAGAGTCCTTCAATATTGCCCTATTAAAATGTTTAAACTCGGTTCCATTTCTAACAATTTCAACTCTTTCAAAATCTCTCCTAGCCTTATCATATAAAAACGTAGATGTTGCTATAACGAGATCGCTTGCATTAAACAATTTATTACAATACATTGAAAGCGTGCTATTATTGGTCTCGAAGCCTGTATAATCATCAATATAATCGAATACTACTTTGAAATAATACTTCTCTTTTAGATACTCCACAATTGGTTCCCAGTTTGGATATTCAACCACTATCGTACATTCTCTTATATTAAAATCAATAATAATTTTCTCAATATCCTGTATTGTTTTATCTATATGATTTTCAAATTGAATATCATATATCCTTTGCTCACTTATACGACCTATCCTTACAACCTTCAAATTTTCGTTAATATCATTAATCTTTGTATTCTCATTAAAGAAATTAGCATCAAAATAAAAAACCCTATGTCCATCCTCAGCAAACGCTTTTGCAATCTGCTGCGGTCTTTGGAATCTAAAATCCCAATCAATTACTGATAGCAGTATTACATCTGTTTTACAAGGCTTATAGTTATATAACGGTAACTTAAAAGCTTTATTGCATACTTCCCGCTTTATAGTATCACAATATGCAACATCGCTTACATCATTATTGCAACTATGTGTAACTACACTACGTTCTTTTTTTATCTTATGTTTGTTTCCATTCTTAATTCTTTTAAAAAAACTTCTGATCTTTCGTAGAAATGAGAATCTATCAATCATTCTATAATAGGCCTTGGCTACTTTCCAAAAGTCAGAATTATATATATTATTTAATTCTGTCTTTAATTTATCTACCTCATATTTGCTTAAAGCAAATATGTCATTAGAATTTTTTAAATTACTCATTTCAGTTTCCTTACCTAAAAGCTTAAGTATTAGCTCTTCCACTTTATCTGTCAAACTAATCATTTCAGCTTCTTTATCTGAAATCTTAATTTTTAGCCCTCTTGCCTCAGCTTCTTTACCTAGAATCTGAAGTTTTAGTCCCTCAACCTCATCTATTTTCTCTTTCAAGTAGCCTTTTGTTTGGTCTGATTCGGCTATAACATCAGCCAATCTAGTTTCTAAACTTAAAATACTATTTGCATATTCACTAATCCTTAGCTCTATAGTATTACGGTCAATACGGCTCTCTTTGAGTTGTTGTTGTGACTTTAATAATTTATCAAAATTCATATTATTAAAATTAGATAAAGATAAGCTTGAAATATCTATATTATCTGTATTTCCGTAAACAACAAGTATTTCCTGTCCCGGCCACATGCTTTTTTCCATATTACTGCAGTCTATTTCTTTATAATATAAAAGAGAGTACTGCTCTATATCTAATGGAAACGAATCATATGTAAAAGAACTGACGTGCTCCGACAATCTTTCTTTCTCATTAAACGGAACTAACAAGATCAAGTACTTTTTTGTGGCGTAAAGCATTTTTTTAAGTATTTCAATGGGTTTTCTAAAGTGCTCCAATGTATTTGAAGAAAAAACGACATCATATATATCATTTATGTAATTCAAATCACCCTGAGAAAAGTTATATAAAGGATAATTATTCTTGGCCTTTTCTACTGCCTGTTCAGAAAAATCAATTCCTTGAACATCACAATTAAAAAACATCTTGGAAAACTGATTTACCGCATCTCCTTCGGCACAACCCATATCACATATGGATAAATACTCCATGTTAATTTGCTTTACCAACCACTCTGGCATGTTATCTGTAGCTACTTTTGCGAAAAAAAGAGTTTGTTCTCTTCCGCCATGTGCATCCCAATCACCAGTTTCAAATCGGTTATCCCAATATTCCTTTGAATTCATCATAATTAACAACCCTTTCCAGAACCAAAATCTTCTGTCACAATAATTGTTGGAATGTTTATAATCCCATGATAGTTTCTTTTGGATAATACTTTCATATACGCTGCACCCTCTATATAGTCATAATACTCTGGTACTCCATTTATCCTATCTTCTACTGCTACCACAAGTGTATAGTCACCAGGTACTAAACAATTAACAAATTCAAATTTAATTTTCAAATAATTTCTTTTAACAATTTTAATATTATAATCATATGTTGTCGAAACAAATAAATCTAATCCTGACTTGTCCTTGACTGAAAACGCGATACTAGCATTACTTATATCTTCTACTCTTGTTAAGTCAGCACGTACTTCTATGAACATACTCTCGCCCGTTTCAAAAATATTTGTAACTTTATTGGTAGAAGTACCCATAGAAACGTATTTAATAATACCGCTTAGGCTTCCCCACCTATTTATAGGTTCAAATTTTGTTATTTCATTAGAGTAATCCTTGCTAAGACTATCATTACCTGAATCTATCAGAATATCTTTTGTATCATTATTCATAAATTCAATATATCTTGACGTTACTTCTGTTACATCTCCATAATCGACCATTTCTCCACTATTAAGCCACATAGCTTTATCACAGAATTTTCTTACAGAATCAATATCATGCGTTACCAATAAAATTGTTTTTCCCATTTTTCTAAGATCATCTATCTTCTTATGGCATTTAGCTTGAAATCTATAGTCTCCCACAGCTAAAGCTTCATCAACTATCAGTACTTCTGGTTCTACACTAACTGCTACTGCAAAAGCCAATCTTACGAACATACCACTTGAATAAGATTTAACAGGTTGATGTACAAAGTCTCCGATATCTGCAAACGAAAGAATATCATCTAAAATCGCATCTACTTCTTCCTTTTTATAACCCATAATTGTTCCATTAAGATATATATTCTCAATTCCAGTAAATTCAAGATTAAACCCTGCACCAAGCTCAAGTAGGGCAGAAATTTTCCCATTTACAACTACATTCCCAGCCGAAGGGTTTAGCACTCCCGTAAGTATTTTAAGCAAAGTAGATTTTCCAGATCCGTTTTTCCCTATAACTCCAATTGTTTCTCCACTTTTAATTTCAAAACTCAAATTATTTAAAGCATAAAAATCCTTATGGTAATTCTTTCTAAATGGATTAATTGACTCCTTAAGCCTATCTAAAGGTTTATCATATAATTTATATACTTTTGATAACTTTTTCACCTGTATTGCTATATCACTCATTAATAACTTCTCCGATCATTTCAAAACTGTGAATATGCCTTCTACTATCTCTAATGGATTTTATTATGCGTTATCATAGTACATCCGCAAAATGTGGCCTTAATCTCTTAAATAAAAGTACTCCTGTAAAAAACAAGCATAAAGTAATCACCCAAAAGTTAATAGTTAAATTATAATGCTGCCAAAACCAAATATGGTTAATAAATGTATCCCTATAACCCTCAACAATATAATAAATAGGGTTTAGCTTAAACCAAAAGTGGTATTTTTCAGGCATTATTTTAAACGACCAAAATATAGGTGTTAGCCAAAAACCAAATTGAATTACAATTGATACTATTTGTCCAAGGTCCCTTAAAAATACGACAAGTGATGATGTAATCCATGATAACCCCAGTACAAGCACAATTGTAGCAAACAAGTAATATATAACTTGAAGATTATAAATACTTGGCTTATATCCATATATAAAAAACATAACAAATATAACTATTATAAAAAAGACATGTATGAATAGCGAAGATAATATCCTGATGATTGGTAATGAGTTTACTCTAAATACAATCTTCTTTACCAAGTAACTATTGTCCAAGACTGAATTAGTGGCACTTTGCAATCCCTCAGAAAAAAAGAACCATGGTATCATTCCACATATCAGCCAAAGTACATACGGAAAATCATCCACTGGAGCAGACCTAAACCCCACTTGAAATACAAACCAAAAAATAAGTATAGTAACCATTGGTTGCACAAATGCCCAAATTATTCCTAAATATGAACCTAAATATCTATTTTTCAAGTCTTTTTTAGCTAATTCAAAAATTAGTCTTCTAGACCGTATTATGTCATTAAGAAAAGCAAATATTCTTTTATAAAAAGTCATAAATATATAAAAGACACTAAGTAAAATCATTAATATACTTGTAATTAGGTAAAAATATATGCTATTGTCTGTTTTTACTGATTCAAATATCCCACGGATATCCCCACTAACAATCCACGAATCATTTCCGGCAACATTTAAATACAAAACATTTTCCTTTATTGTTGCTGCTGAAATATTCTTTGAACTCTGAAATTCATCCTTAATATCTTCAGCGTCCCAAATGTGCTGTGTTTTAAAGTTTTTTAACTTTATATCCATAATAGCAAGTTCACCTGGCTGATTCCCCGTTGCCAATCGTACTACTTTTATATCTTTTACAGGTAAGGCAAATTTAAGTGTTTGGAAAGAATCTGACTTACTTATATCTACTTTTAAGGAATTTTCTTGGCTAAATTCCACATTTTTATCTGTAACATAAAAAAGCTGAATAACATCATCATGATCAGCCTTAGCTGATACCTGTAAGTTCAAAGGTTGTCCTTCGAAAAAATACTGCCATGGAGCCTGTAAACTTAATATAACAATTAATAAAAAAGCTATTATTAGTGTAATGCTTTTTAATGATTTTATCCTTTTGAACACGTTTGCCCCTCTTAACTGAAAAATATTATAAAACTTAATCTAGTACTTACCTACCCTTGTACATCTTTTCATAATACTTCTGATACTCTCCAGATCTAATCTTATCAGTCCAGTCAAGGTTATCCAGATACCACTTAATAGTCCTTATGATGCCTTCATCAAACATAACCGTTGGTTCCCACCCGAGCTCATCCTTAATCTTAGCTGCATCAATAGCATATCGCTTATCGTGACCAAGTCTGTCCTTAACATGTTTAATCAAGCTTTCAGGCTTACCCAATTCCTTTAGTATCAATTTAACTATCTCTATATTTGCCTTTTCATTATGCCCACCAATATTGTATACTTCACCAGACTTACCGTTATGAAGTACCATGTCAATTGCTCTACAATGGTCATCTACATACAGCCAGTCCCTAATATTCATTCCATCTCCATACACAGGAAGTTCCTTACCCTCAAGAGCATTAGATATCATCAATGGTATAAGCTTCTCTGGGAATTGATATGGTCCATAATTGTTTGAGCACCTTGTTATATTCACATTAAGTCTAAACGTCTCATGATAAGCCCTAACAAATACATCTGCAGAAGTCTTGCTAGCAGAATATGGACTATTTGGCGCGAGTGAAGTGTTTTCTGTAAAATAGCCTTCAGCACCTAATGAGCCATAGACTTCATCTGTAGATACTTGTAGGTATTTGTTTAATGCTGATAGTTCAGGATTTAAAGTAATCCAATATTTTTTACATGCATCAAGGAGTACTTGAGTTCCCATTATATTGGTTTTTAAGAAGATTTGAGGGTCTGTGATGCTTCTATCAACATGGGATTCTGCTGCAAAGTTTACCACATAGTCTGGTGCATACTCATTAAATATGCCGTCTATCAATTCTGCATCACATATATCGCCTTTAATGAAGGTATAGTTTGAGTTTTTTTCAATATCTATTAAGTTATCGAGATTTCCTGCATAAGTTAAAGCATCCAGATTAATAAATTTGTATTCTGGATATTTGTTAGTCATATATATAAGAAAATTGCTCCCTATAAAACCTGCCCCACCTGTAACCAAAACAGTCATATTTTTACTCATATACAATTCTCCTTAAAAATTTAATTGTCAAACATTAAAGTGCAACGTAATTTTGCTCAGCAAGTGTATTCAATTCCCTGTCCTTATTCGAGAGCAACAACTCACCTATGCCTTCCAATGGCCAATTGATACCTATCTCTGAGTCATTCCATAAAATGCCACCCTCAAATTCTGGATAATAGAAGTCTGTACATTTATATGCAAACTCGGCTTCAGCAGAAAGAACTACAAATCCATGCGCAAAGCCTTCTGGAACATAAAACTGCTTTCTGTTCTCTTCAGACAAAATCACTCCGTGCCATTTTTTATAAGTAGATGAATTTTTCCTCAAGTCTACAGCCACATCAAAAACCTCACCAGACAATGCTCTTACAAGCTTACCCTGTTGATGTTTCGTTTGAAAGTGAAGCCCGCGGAGTACACCCTTACGTGATTTAGATTGATTATCCTGAACGAATGTCATTCCTAATCCTACTTCTTTAAAATCCTTCTCATTATATGTTTCCATAAAGTACCCACGATGATCTCCAAAAACTTTTGGCTCTATTATCATAAGTCCTTCAATCTCAGTATTAATAAAATTGAACTGTCCCATCTATCTGATCTCCACTCTTATCATTGAAATTCTAGCAGTCAGCTAAAATCCCTCTGCTATTTTCATTAGATAACTACCATATTCACTCTTCATCAAGATTTTTGCGAGTTCCACTAATTGATTCTTATCAATGTAGCCTTTTTTGTATGCAATTTCTTCTAGGCAAGCAATATATAGCCCTTGACGTTTTTGAACTGTCTCTACATAATTGCTAGCTTCCAGCATAGTATCATGAGTTCCTGTATCTAGCCAAGCCAAGCCTCTGCCTAATAGCTTTACATTCAGTTTTCCTCTTTTGAGATACTCATTATTTACCGCAGTTATTTCAATCTCTCCTCTTGCAGATGGCTTTATATTTTTAGCAATATCAACAACATCATTATCATAAAAATACAGGCCAGGTACTGCATAGTTTGATTTAGGCTCCTTTGGCTTCTCTTCTATAGAAATAACCTTGCCATCACAAGCAAACTCAACTACACCATACGCTTTCGGGTTGCTTACATAATATCCAAAAATTGTAGCACCGTCGGTAACACTTGCAGCTTCCTCAAGAGTTCTACTAAAGCTCTGTCCATAGAAAATGTTATCACCCAGTACTAAAGCCACAGAGTCTTTCCCAATAAACTTCTCGCCAATAATAAAAGCCTCCGCCAAACCATTTGGTGCTTCCTGTACGGCATATGACAGGTTCAGTCCAAGGTATGAACCATCTCCAAAGAGCTCCTCAAACAATCCAATATCCCTCGGCGTAGATATTATCAAGATATCTTTTATACCTGCAAGCATAAGTACAGACATCGGGTAATAAATCATTGGCTTGTCATATACGGGAATGATCTGCTTTGATATAGCTTTTGTTATAGGATATAGTCTAGTACCTGATCCACCTGCAAGTATAATACCCTTCATGTTTTGACCCCTCTCTATGTAAAACTCAGTATTGATCAGTTTAATTCCAGATACTCATTAAGTGCTTCTTCCCAATTTCTAAAGGAATTTAGCCCCATAAGCTTTAGCATAAAGTTATCTAGTACTGAAAACTTAGGCCTTGGAGCAGGTCTGTCCAACTTATCACTAGTCATGGGAATCACGTTTATGTTTATTCCTTTAATCTCAAAAATTCGTTTTGCGAAATCATACCAGCTGCATTGGCCTTCACACGTAGCATGGTATGTACCATAGCTGTCTGTCGATATTAAATCAATTATACACCTAGCTAAATCAACGGTGCTAGTAGGTGATCCTATTTGATCATTTACAACACTTATTTCAGTTTTTTCTTTGGATAGCTTTATCATTGTGCGGACAAAATTGTTACCCTCTCCATATAGCCATGCTGTTCTTAGAATAAAATGCTTAGGATTTGTTTGCTTCACCAGCTGTTCACCAAGCTCTTTACTAACACCGTATACACTCTGCGGATTTACTTTGTCATATTCCCTCTTAGGAGAGTTCCCAGTGCCATCAAAAACATAGTCAGTAGAGACCTGTACCATTTTTGCTCCAACACTATATGCCGCAGCAGAAAGGTTTTGTGCTCCTATGGCATTTACCCTAAAGGCATCTATCTCATTAGCTTCACATCCATCAACATTTGTATATGCCGCACAATTTATAATTACATCTGGTTTTTGCTGTTCTACTAGCGCAAAAACCTCTTTTTGATTTACTATATCAAGATTATGTACGTCTGTTTCAATTAATTCAATCTGCTCCCTGCATTTTAATTGTTTTATGATTTCTAGACCAAGTTGGCCTCTACTGCCTGTTATTAATATCTTCATAGTTGACCCCTTCGGCTATTCTTTATATTAAAATCTAATATTTTGCTTCTTAATAAAGCTTTTTTACCACTAAATTAATATCTATACTATGTATTGTAAAATAATATTCTTATAACATCAATACTTTGTATTGTAAAATAATATTCTTATAACATCAATACTTTTGTCGTTTTTCCGTTATTTACACTGATACATATTATATAATAATTTAGATAGAGTCAACAAAATTCCAATATATTCCGTTTTGCTACGTTTTTTTATTACATCTTATTGGTTAATATACAATATTTAAAATTTTGTAGTTTTGTTTACGTTTACTACACCTTTTCACTATGATAAAATTATGGGAATAATAAAATTAGGAGGTACGCTATGCAACAAAGAAAATCAAAAGCAGTAAAAGAATTGAAAGATTATATTAAACTTTTGCCTATAGGGTTAATTTTACTAATAGTCCCTGTAATTGTTTACCTGAAAAAAGTCAAATTGGACTCTGTAGTTGCATCTTATTGGAAAGGGTCAACAACGGAAGTTGATTTTTTCTCATATTACAAGATGGGTTGGTTTATTTCCTTAACTTGTATTTCAGCATTATTGTTTTTTTATTATGTTACTACTAAAAAAATAAAATTAACTTTTCCAAAAATATTTTTACCTTTAGTAGTCTATCTTGTTTTGGTTTTACTATCAAGTTCTCTTTCCAAATACCATAGCATAGCATTTTTGGGTTTTCCAGATAGATATGAAGGCTTTTTTACTATTTTTTGTTACATATTAATATGCTTTCTATGCGCAGTACTTATTAATTCTAAATTTGATATAAAATATCTATTACCGTTTTTAGCTGTTTCTGTACTTGTCGTTTCGATTATTGGATTTACTCAATTTTTTGGATTTGATTTTTTGCAAACTGGTTTTGGTAAAAGTCTAATGTTACCTACTGCTAATAAGAATTTAGCTGATGGATTAATATTTAATTTCCCTAAAGAATACATATATTCTACATTATATAATCCAAACTATGTTGGTGGTTTTTTTGCTATGATTTTACCTGTTTGCCTAGTACTATTTATTTCGACTAAAAATACTTATCACAAAATTCTATATAGTATATTTTGCATTTTGTCATTTATTACTCTTTTGGGTAGTAAATCGACCACAGGCTATATTAGTGCAGCAATCGCTGGTATAGTTATTCTTATATACTTAAGAAAAGATCTTAAAAGGAACTTGTTACCGTTAATAACTATTATTCTATGTTTTGGTGTTACTACTGCTGTAATGAATTATTCTTCTGGCGGAATGATTTTTAAGGAACTAGGCCTTTCATCATATTTTACGCAATTTGCCAAAATAGTTGGTGGGAACAATAGCATTAAACTGCAAAACGTATCTTTTAATACAAATAAGTTGAATGATGCTTTGCCTGAGACCTTAGATCTTCAACCTGGCTCAGAAGAAACAAATACATCACACAATACTACATTTAAAACCCTAGCGCTGCAAAATGTCCCAACTGAAATATATTCTTCTAGTGATGCTAATGTTGAAACACCAACTCCACTAAATTTATCAAATACTGCAAATACTCCAACTCAAATAACTGATATCAAAATTGCTAAAAATAATTTATCACTGTATATCTCAAATACCGATGCACTCGTTATAAAATATGATTTAGTATCTACATCCTTGCTCTTTAATGATAACACAAATAAATCTATAGAATATATTTCAAATACTATGGATAACAAAACGGTTTTAACTTTCAAGGATAGTAGATTTCAGAATATTAAAATATCAGTAAGTGGTAATTTATTAGCTATTGAAGCTCCTAATACTGTTTTTAACATTGTTATTACTAAAGATGGGTTTAAGTTTGTAACTCCTTCAGGTCGAATAACCGATATTATACGAGCAGAGAGCTTTGGGTTTAAGGGTAAAGAGCTATGGGGATCATCCAGAGGGTATATATGGTCTCGCTCAATTCCAATGCTTAAAGATACCATTTTCCTTGGACATGGTCCAGACACCTTTTCCATATATTTTCCTCAGAATGATTATATGGGTAAGTTGCATGCCTTTAGTAATATATACACGGGTGTAGACAAACCTCATAATATATATTTACAAATGGCAATAAATACTGGTGTACTTTCTTTAATAGCCTTCCTAGTATTTGTTGGTTGGTATTGTATAGCCTCTATTAAGCTTTACTTTAAAGGAGTATACAGTGAGTATTTTGCACCTGGAGTAGCCTGCATGGTTGCTGTAATATCCTTTCTAGTGTCATCAATCGCCAACGATAGTACAATTTCTGTCAGTCCTGTATTTTGGATTATAATCGGAGTTGGAATAGCTTGTAATCGCTTGTATTCTAAGCAACTATTAAAAACAACTGTTTCGAAATAGTATCTTGCTTAATTGTATTTTGAGACATAAAAAATGCACCTTGTCCAGTAAATGATATCCTTGATTGTAGACAGTTTTATTATTTCAACTGTTTATTATCAAGTGAGCATATCATATATGGATTCGGTGCATTTTTTAATGATTGTAATATATCCTAATTTTTGAACACTACTGCTGCAATGAAATAATCTAGCTGGGCTTTCTTATATCCGATTATAGAGTCTTCATTGCTTTGAATTTTACTATTATACGTTATAATATCTGTTAAACCCATATCATACTCAGCTTTAGCCTTTTTCAATTCTTTTTCACTTACCTCAACTTGAAGCTTTTTGATATCAACATCATCTTTTAAGTTTAATAAGTTGTTATAGTCATTCAAAACGTTATATTCCATATTTTTTAGCAGGTTTTTGTAATCGTAGCTCGCATTTAGAAGCTTATTCTCAGCTTGCTCGACACCATCTGGCATTTCTTTTATTGAGCTGAAGTTAGTTATATTATACTCGATTTTTGCCTCGGCTTCAGTATTAAGCGCCCTCAGTACCGCTGAGCTACTTGCAATCTTCTTATCTATTAATTCTTCTAGCTTTATATCCAGTTCAAGAACAGGTATTTCCTGGCTAATTAGCTCTATCGGTGATTTTATTGGTCGGTCCCATAATGAATTTAAATTTATACTAGTATTACTTAAATCACGGGCAAACATTGCTTTTTGCTGCTCTGCCGATTTAATAGCAACCTCCATATTGCTTATAGCCGATTTGTTAGCCATTCCACTAGCAACCTGCGCGTTGACAACTTCCAGCTTCTTTTTAAGTCTTTCGATAGCTTTATCCTGGCTTGTTAGTTGCTCTTGTATCATAAGATATGTAAAGTAAGCTTTTGTAACATCCATTTTAAGAGAATTAATCTTCTCAGCCTTTTGTAGTTTTAATACTAAAAACGTATTTCGTTTTTGTACAGGTGCCAATTCTATATCTGTTTTTAGTTGTTTTCTATACTCATCTGTAGTCCAACTGTCGTTCAGTCTTATACTAGCGTTCCTTATAGCATAGTCAAGTCTAGATTGGGCATTTTTTATTTTTTGATCTATTAGTGTAACTGCCGTACTTTTGTTTGTAGCCAAATCTATTGCTTGTTCGAGATTCACTGCTTCACTTTGCTGGCTTGCTGCGCTGGCTATATATGGTGAGGCTAATAAACATATCATTACACCCACTAAAACCTGTGTTAACATCCTTTTAATTTTTCTCATTATAACCTCCATGAGCCGAAAACCGGCCATAAATTTTAATAAAACTCTTCTATTTCTAAAAGTGGTCAACCTGCTACTCCGCAAGAATTATTTAACTTGTTAATTCTGAATGCTAATTCTCTTAATGCACTTTCATAACTGGCTTTACTTGTGTCAAACGCTATCTTTACATTAGTTAGTGTTTTATAACTAACTTGTCCTGATTTATATTGAAAATTTGCTTTATCAAGGTCTTTCTGTGCAGATTCAAGCTTTAAACTTTCAATTGCAAGAGTTTCCTTTTGGTAATTAACATCAGCATACGCTGTATTTATAGCCCTTGTCACAAATTCCTCTTGTGCTACTATTTCATCCTGTAACTCGTCGACTCTCAGTAATGTCTCTTGTTTCATCATTTTAAAACTCTCAATTTTTGGCATATTCCAAACATAATTATCTAATATAGGTAATTGAATCTGATTTGCCAGTAGATTCATTTTCACCAATGAGATTTCATTCCTATTCAGTAATGCTTTTTTGATACAGTCTTGATAGCTTGGGATAACTAGTTCATATTCTGAGACTTTATATGGTATTATCTGAATATCATCATTTAAATTAAGGCCTAAAACATTCTTCAAACTTCTTTCTATATTTTCCTTATTACGTTTTAGTTTATTGAGCCGTAGCTTTTGTATTTCATAATTATTTGATATTTTCGTCCTCTGCAATTCTGAAATCTTACCGTTTTTGAAATTTAGATCGGCTTCCTTGTAATCTAAATCCAAAATTCTATTGGACTCTGTCATAATATTGATGTTATCATTAATACTAAGCAAGCTATCATATAATCGCTTAACATTATCTACAGTACCAACTCTCAAAATCTCATTCCTAATCTTCATTTGCATCATACTTACCCAAATGTCACAATTCGGAAATTCATTTGGATTAATAGTCGGGCTTAAGCTTTTATTTTTAAAAATTTCCGAATCCTTAAACGTAGCATAATACATCACAAGCTCACCCTGTTCATATGATTGAAGGAACTTGCCACTTTTCATTGTCTCATACAATCTCGTAAACTCATTCTCCATATTGTACTTGGTTCTGTCATGTGTAAGTTTGGGTGCACCATAGCCCTTTAACATGTCGTAAATATTTTTATCATTCATAATTAAATCATTATTTGCATCAAGGGCTTTGCTACACGCATCTCTTAGACTTATTTTACTAATTTGCTTCTCTGCAGCTCCCACCGCAAATGAATTAATAGGAATAATAGAAATGCTAACGATCAGTAAAAAAACTAGTAATACTTTTTTGTTCATTTTCCTCCTCCTTATTTTCAAAAAGGCACTCTAAGAGTGCCTTTTTGTATAATCTAAAAAATTATTCTCCTTGAACTATAGCGGTATTAATCTGGCTTCCAGAGTATGTTTCACCAGTAATGTCTTTTATCTTATCATACTTAAAATAATATTGATTTGTAAATTCAATTTTATCAAACTTCAGGACGATGGTATTCTTATCTATATAATTAATTGCCAACGGAACTTTTTTGGTGCTCTCATCGTTAATAACTTGAATATAATAATTCTGAGTTAGTATATTTGGTGAATCAAGTGTAATATCCTTGCTAAAATTAATTTTTACTGTATCTTTTGCTATAAATACCGCTTTAACTATCTCTGGTTTAGATTTGGTAATATTATTCGCAATATAATTATATTCTAATGGTATAGGTATTTTAGTACCTGTATAATCTCGATATGCAGTTGCTATATTAATCTTATACGTAAGCCCTGCAGTCATTGGCTTTGAAGTATCAATATATAACACTACTGACTTAGGCTTATCAGCAGAATATACAGCCTTCATTGGATTGAGAGCATAAGATGTATTATTAAGGCAAAATATCATGTAATTTGAAAGAGTCTGTGCCGACTCAGGATCAATATTTTTATCAAATGTAACTAATATACTATTCAAATCAATAGGCTGAACAGAGGTGATTTTTAAATCAGAGCTAGCCTGAGTAGATCCATTAAACGTAACCTTTTGCTCTTCGATTTCATACTCTCTGGTAACATCAGTTACATATAATATCCTTAAAGCATATGCCTTTTTACTATCAAGACTGCCCGCAACTGTCAGAATAACTCCACAATCTGTTCCGTAAGAATTATCCGTTAATACAGCCTTAACTATTTGAATTTGTGTCCCTGGAATCATTTCATTAATGATATAACTAAATATATTCTCCGATGTTGCCTTATTAATCTGTTTGTTATAATCTAATTGTATTGTTTTATCATTAAGTGCAGTCAATCCAGATAGTTTGAATTGCTCAGCTTGCATAGTTTTTGCAAAAAAGTTCTTTTGATCCCCTGCGTCAAGACCAAGATTAGTTCCATATGCACTTATCAAAGTACCTTTAATTTTAACTGTATATTCCGTATCAGGCTGAAAAACAAAATTCTTAGTATTAATTATAATTGCGTTTGAATTTTCTTTCGCCACTTTGACTGCAATAGTATTCTTATCGCCTGTAACTAATGCGTTTCCATCTTGCAGTATAGAATAGAAATCTGGCTGCTCAGCATTTATATTTATAGGATGTGTAAAATAAACTTTAACCTCGTTATTTGACCTTTGTTCAACTTTACTTATTTTAAAGTAGTCGGATACAATCCCCTTGTTTTCGTAACCACTAAATCCGCTTGTGATTATCTTAATTGCATTCTCTTGTGTATCAATGATATTTCCAGCACTTAAAACATACTGCATACTAGGTTTCTGTGAGTCTGTTTTAATTTTGAGCTCTGTATCAGTCTGCTGTTCTATTTTAAACTTCAGCGATGCTTTTGTATCTCTTTCATATATTTGTATATCTGCCACTGAAATCGGCCTAACTGTCTCATTAAACTTAATGGTGAGCCACTGCTCTCCCGATACAGAGATTTCAGTAATATTTGATGGTAGCTCATCACTTATGAAACCGGCATCAGCTGCTTTTGGTGAATCTATAATACCATCTGATATAAGCTTTTTAATAAGCGTAGTATTAGTATCTTTGATTTTTAAGCCCAATGCTTTATACATAACATTTACAACTTCTGCTCTAGTATACTGCTTGTTGTCGTCCTTCTTGTCTTTATATACCTCATCCGTTACAAGTCCAATTTCAAAAGCCTTCTGATATACATATCCCCATTGAAAATCATTACTTGTATATCCTAGAATTTTCATCGTCATAGTCAAAAAAGCCTTCTCTGTGACGTCTTCCTTGGGACCAAATTTATTATATCCTAGCCCGCTAATAATATCATTCTCTTTACAATAACCGACATACGCTGCAAACCAATCTGCTGATTTTACATCTGTAAAGCCTGTATTTATGTATAAAGCTTTGTTTTCAAGCACATTATCATTTTTACCCATCAGTTTGACTACAAAGGTTGCTGCCTCACTTCTTTTTAGTGCAGAAGTAAGATTATAATTCCCCTTGCCGTCACCTGCTAGCATGCCAAGCTTATTTAATGCCTGAGCTTTTGTAGTATTATCTGGATTAGTTACCTCAACTGCAAAAGACATTGTCATTGATAAAACAAGTATACATATTGCCAATACTCCAGATATTATTCTTCTTTTGTTCATAATCTTCCTCCTTATAACTATACGCGAAGTTTCCCTATATGTCTTAAATAATACCATATAATTGGATGATATTGTATACGCTTTTTATTACGTTTATCTTACAAGGTTACAAAAAACCCCGAGGGATAAATCCCACGGGGTTTTCGTAACTCTTTACAGAGTATTATTTAGCTGTCCATTCATCTTGAGCACCTAAAATGTTCTTTACTGAATCTTGGATTTCTCCAACTTGCTTAACTTTAACTCCATCAGTTGCAGAATATGAAGCATAGTCAACATCCTTAACTGTAATTACTACTGTAGTAGGAGTTGTTAATGCTACACCATCTATTTCATATCCAGTTACTGTATAGTCTGCTTCTTGAATTGATGCAGCATAAAGATCTTCTGAATAAGTAATTGTGATAGTAGTAACCTGTGTTCCAGACTTTTTAGCAGCCTTAGTAGCAACTACTGCAGTTTTCATACCAGGAGCACATTTATCAACTGCACCTGAAGTTTTATTGAAGTCTAATGTAGTACCATAGTCATTCTTAGCGCTAGTAGTACCAACAGTCTTAACAGCCACACCTGCACCTGTTGTGCTAGTAATATCAGTCTTAGTTGTTAATACAATGAAAGTATTACCATCAGCATAACTTACTGATAAACCGTTAGGAGTTGTATATGTGTCTGTTGCAGAAGCTTTGTAATTGAAGTCAGATACTGACATATCTTTTATTGTATCTTCAATCTTAAGCTTTATTTGGTTCTTGCTGATAACCTGGTATTCAGCTAAACCAATTAATGTTTTAGCATCAATTGCTTGAACCTTATCATAGAAGTCAGCCCAGTTTCCAGCTACATCCTTAACTCTTGCAATATGCATATCTCCAGTTGGAATAGCATTTTTAAATGTGATAACTACTGCTTTATTTGCCTCAACAGCTTCAAGAGCATCATCACCGATTAACTTAGTAGTACCAACCATATAAACTGATTTATCAGTTATTGAAGCAAGATCCATAGCTTCTGAGAAAGTTATCTTAACTTTTTTATCTGCTACGACTTTAATTGACTTAACTTCTGGAGCAACTTTATCAGTACCTGTAAAGGTTGTAGTAGACTCAGCAATTTCGTTCTTAGCTATTGATGTATCAATAACCTTCTTTATTGTAAGAGTATAAGTTCCACCATTCATTACATTAGTTGTAAGAGTTACTACTTTTTTGTCGTCTGATTTCTGTTCAGCTTTAAGTACCTGTATTGTATCTGTTCCAGACTTTAATGTGTAGTTAGCAACATCTTGTGCAGTTGTAGTATCAACTACTTCAGAATATGTAACTTCAATCGTGTCTTTTTCCTTAAATACAACTGATGATACTGTAGGCTTAGTTACATCTGCTACTGTATTAATAGTAAATGATGAAACTGTAAGCTTGTTGCCATAATCATCTTCAATTTTATCAGCATTCGCAATGTATACTGTAGTAGCTGACGGTGGGAATGGAGAAGTAAAGGCTATAACATATTTCTGAGCATCAGTACTAGTTGCAGCACTTGCAGCTACTTCATATGAACCCTTGTAAGTATGTGAGAATTTAACATCAGTTCCAGTTGTCCAACCTGTCTTTACAGTCTTGTTAAACTTGATTGTAACTGTTTTTTCATTTGATTCAACATATTCAAGTGTTAATGGAGAAGTATCTTTTACATAATCAAATGTAAGCGTTGTAGCTTGTAATTTGTATCCTGCATTATCAACAAGAGTTGACTTCTCGTACAATAATTCTAATTTGTGTGATCCTTCAGCCATATCAGAAAATGTTTTGATTGTTAACTCAAGACCACTTAAAGTTGTAGTTGATGTATCAATTGATAACAAACCAGCATCAAGTTTCATTGAATTATTGATATCAACTAAGCTCTTAGCTGAATCTAATGGTTCTGATAAAGTAACTTTAATAGTCTTAGGACCAGTAGTTTTTAGTGATACAGCAGTTGGAGGAGTAATATCCTTAATAGCTATACCCTTAACTACTTTGTCAGCGTCAAAGCCAACAGCTTTAACTATTGTTAAATCTACTGTTCCGTAGTTACCCATTGGCTTTGCATTGAAAGTTGTCAAAGTAACTGTTTTTCCATCAGCTGATACTGTAGCAGTTTCTGGATTGTCTGAACCTATTTTGTAGTTAGCTGCCTTTTTAGCTTCATCAGCTTTTGGAGCGCTTGTGAAAGCAATAACTAGTTCTCTCAAGTTAGTAGCTGAAACGCTAGCAACATCAAGAGTAGAAGCAGCAACTATTAGACCAGCTTTTTCAGCAACAGCCTTCAAAGTTGCATCTGTTCCAACAAAAGTTACAACAACTGTAGCTTTAGCATCTTTAGCTGTAGCAGTTAGAGTATCAAAAACAACTGCTGAAGCAGCGTCTCTAGTTAAATCTACATCTTCAAGAGCTTTAGCGATTTTAACTAAGATAGTACCCTTTGATTTAGCCGCTAATAATTCTACTGCTGTAGCATATTGGTTTTCAGCTGAAAAACCAAGTGCATTCATGAACATTGATGCAAGATCTTTTCCTTTTAGAGGACCAGCTGCATTCAAGTTATTATCTGTTGTACCCTTTAAAACGCCTTCTTTAACAGCAAGTGCTATCCAGCTTTTAGCCCATGCTGGAACTACTTTTGCATCAGCAAATGTAGATAGTGTAGCAGTATCTGCAGCCTTTTGGTCAGCTTCAGTCTTGCCTAATACTGTCTTAAGAACTAAAACTGCGCCTTCTGCTCTTGTTAATCCTTTGTTAAGCATTAGGTCGCCATTAGTATCTCCTTGCAAAATTCCTAAATCCTTAAGTACTGTTGCTTGAGCTTCAAATTCATTAGTAGTTGAAGCTGCGAATGTAGCTGTCATAGATGTAAGCACTAATGCTATTGCTAATACAGCTGCAGTAAACTTTCTGAGATTTCTCATGTTCTCAAATCCTCCTTGTGTATTTTGTAGCGGGTGGGCTATGTAAATCTAGAGTAGGCTACGCCTCATCCCACGTATATAGCCCAACTCATAAAACCAATTTTTCAAGATTAGGTATCCTTAACGTAAGTTTGGCTAAATTTACCTATCTTGATTCATATGTATTATATCACTGGCAAATTTTACAGTCAACAGAGCCTTTTTAAGTGTAAAGAATTTGTAACAGAACTGAAATACTGGAACGCAAAGAATCCGAAGGATATTGCCCTTCGGATTCTTTGATAAATATTAGTACTTATTCAATTTACATTTGGATTTTATTTATGCAATTCCATCAGTTGATGTAACTGCTTCTTGTGCTCCTAGTGTGTTCCTAAGTAAGTCTTGAACATCACCAGTTTGAGTTACCTTTGGTGTTGCGTTCATATCTGAATAATCTAACTCTTTTACAGTTATTGTAACTATAGTTCCGTTAACTACTACATTTTTTATTTCATAACCTTCTACAGTGTAGTCTGCATCGGATACTGATGCTACGTATAGAGCTTCACTATAAGTGATTTCTATTGTATCAAGCTTCTGGTTTGCAGTTCCTGTTTCTTTAGTTACTACTGTTTTTATCTCAGCTGCTACTTTATCTGCTAAAGTACTAGCTGTGAAGAGTAATGCTGTATCGTAAACATTCTTAGCTCCGATTGTAGCAACTCCACCAGTAGTTCTTACTTGTACATCAGTTGCTGTAGTATTTGTAGCTTTTCCACTTGTTGTTAATTCAAGTATTGTATCACCATCAACTACTGCTGCTGACATTCCAACAACCTTAATCGCACTCCAAGTAGTTCCATTATCAAAGCTTACTTCAAAGTCATTAGTTGTAACTCCAGCTATAACTTCATCATCAAATGTAAGCTTAATTTTATTAGTTGCAGTCATTTCCGCTTTTGTGTAGGAAATATTTAATACCTTTGTTACTGCAAGAGTTTGTGCAAAGCTTTCAGACCAATTTCCAGCAACATCCTTCACTCTTGCAAGTGTTAATGCTTCGCTATCAAGAATTCCATCTGTATTTGCATCAGTGAGATTCAAGTTTGTCTTGAAAGTAATTATTACTGCCTTGTTTGCATCAACAGCTTCGATTGTATCATCTGTAACAAGGTCAACTGCATTGTGTCTCCAGTTTAGTTTGTTTGTAATAGTTGCGATATCCATTACTTCAGCAAAAGTAACTTTAATCTTGTTAACACCAATTTGCTTAATTGTACTAACTACAGGTGCAACCTTATCTACTGCAGTGAAAGAAATTGTAACATCATCTAATTCATTCTTTGCTATAGATGCATCTTTAATATCCTTAACTGCTAGTGTATAAGCGCCACCATTCATCTGTACAGTTGTAAGTACAACTACTTTGCTTGCGCTATCAGCTTTGAAAGCTGCATTAGTAATTACAATTGCATCTCCAGCAGAATCTTTTAATGTATATAGAGCTTTGTTTTCCGCTCCATTAGCTGCTGTTCCTGCTTCAACTTTTTCAGAGAAAGTTACTTCTAGAGAAGTTGCACTTATAAACTCAACCTTTGAAATTACTGGTTTAGCTAAGTCTGCAGTTGTATTAACTGTAAGTGTTGTTTCTGCTAGTTTGTTGCCATAGTTGTCTTTTACTGAAGTACTGTTTGTATAAACAATATATAAGTTGCTTGCACCTGGTGCAAAAGGCTTGTTATCAGGGAAGGTTACTGTAAACTTCTGGTCATCTCCTGAATTTGTAACTGCTGTACCATTTACTTCATTAGTAGCTGTATTATAAGTATGTCTAAGCTTAACATCTGTATTTCCCACTAATGTAGTTGCGTCAATTGCTTTGTTAAACTGAATTGTTACTGTAGTCTCAGTTGATTCAACAACGCTAACTGCTAGAGGTGATATGTCTTTTACATAAGTGAAGGATACGCTTGTTGGTGATACTTTGTAAGCAGCTGAGTCTACTAATAGATTAGCTGAATCATTCTTCACCTGTAATGTATGTGTTCCTTCTGCAAGGTCACCCAATGTCTTTATTGATAATACATTTCCATTGTAGCTTGCTGACGTAGTATCAAGAGCCATAGTACCGTTATCAAGCTTTAATGAATTTACAGTGTTTGCAATTGCTACTGTTTCATTTAATGGCTCTGAGAAAGTAACCTTTAGGTTCTTTGGTCCAGTTGCTTCAACTGAAATCATTGTTGGAACTGTTATATCTTTAGCTGAGATATTTGAAATTGTTACATCAGCTACAAGACCAACTGCTTTTAATACTTCTAGCTTAATATCTGTTGCATAGTTACCCATTTTGTTAGCATCTGAAGTAAGAAGTGTTGCAGTTTTACCATCAGCTGATAGAGTAACTGTTGCTGGGTTATTACCATTGATTTTGTAGTTAGCTACTTTTTTAGCTTCAGTTGCGTCTGCAGCTTTGTTAAAAGTAATAGCTAATTCTCTTAGGTTCAATGTCTTTACACTCTCAACTGCCAAAGCGCTATCTACAACGATTAGGCCTGCTGCTACTGCTGCATCTTTAAGTGCTGGCTTAGCTGCTACGATCTTTTCGATGATAGTTGCTGAAGCATCAGCATATTTAGCTGTGAGTGATCCGTACATGATTCCTACTGCTTGGTCTCTAATAAGTTCATTGGTTGTAGATGAAAGGTATGAAGCTATTTCTTTAGCTCCTTCAACGTTTGCCAATTGAGCTATTGAAGTTTTCCAGTTATCTACTGTGAAGCCCATTTGCTTCAATAGTAGTGTTGCAAACTGTCCGCCAAGTAGGCTTTGACCTGCATTTATGTACAATTTACCACCATCTAGTGAACCAGACATGATTTTGTTTTGTACTAAGTATGCTAATCTCTTCTTTTCAGCATATGTTGTTACTTTGTTAGCATCTGCAAAATTTTTGATTATTGCATCTGCTTGTGCATCGGTCAATGCTAGTGCAGCATCATCCATGTTGAATAATTTTGTTAATAGTGTTGCGCCCTGTACTCTTGTAAGTTTAGTTTCAAGAGAAGGTACAAATGAACTTGTGCTAGTTCCTGCATAAAGTCCAAGTGTGTTGAGAACAAGTGCTTTGTCCCCGTTTACTGTAGTGTTTGTTGCCGCAAATGCTGGTACAAATGTAGTTAGCATGATTGAAAGAGCAACTACTACAGCAGAAATCTTCTTAAAATTTCTCATTTTTAAATCCCCCTTAGGTTTTTTTGCTGGCCATTAAATTACCAAGGAACTAGGCCAAGATGTTTTCCTTGGCGTGTAATAAATTAAAATTTGAGGTATTTCTAATTCAAACCTCAATTTCATAACTTAGTATAGCATCAATTTTTTTATATGGTCAACATAATATATGAGTTGTAAACTAACTGTATTCCTTCTGTAATGGGCTTTGTTTCACATGGAGGGTTATTATGGTAAACTAATTTTGGCTATAACCTACAGCCTTAGAAATGACTGATATGTTAAATATATCTATATGTTTTTCACACAAAAAGACCACTCAAGATGCTTTCACATTCCAAGTGGTCTTATCACTGTTTACTAAGCTTTTACTATAGTTTGCTGCGGGTTTACTAATATTTTTACTAAACCATTACGTTTTTTCCGATTATAATAGGCCAAGTTTCTTCGCCTTTTAGACATCTGCCCTTTGATAATGTTACATTCTTATCAAGTATTGCATAGTTCAAGGTTGAATTCTCTTCTACGACACTTCCCTGCATGACTATGCTATCCTTTACAATGGCACCTTTTTTGACTGTAACACCTCTGAATAGCACGCTATTTTCTACTGTTCCTTCTATTATACAACCATCGGCTACTATTGAGTTTCTTACCTCCGCCTCTTCATTGTACTTGGCAGGAGCCTCATCCTTTACCTTCGTGTATATCTTTGCTGAGCCCAGTAACTCCTGGCTTACTTCTGGATTTAAAAGCTCCATATTGCATTTGTAGTACATTTGAACAGACGATATACTTCTCCAGTATCCAGTAAATTTATATCCGTAAATTTTAAGCTTATGCAACATTTTTACTATTATATCTAGAACAAAATCGTAATAGCCATGGGCCACGCTTTCTTCCAATAATGCTATCAGCAATTCTCTCTTGATCATATAAGTGCCCAGCGAACCGCTGAGTGTATTGGGATGCATAGGCTTTTCCTGAAAGTCTATTACTCTTTGAGTGCTATCAACCTGTAAAATACCCATATTAGAAAGTTCTTCTATGGGAACATCATTCATTTCTCTATATGCTATTGTGATATCTGCATCAGTTTCCTTGTGTGCTTTTAGCATATCATCGAAGGTTGTAGTGTATACGCAGTTGCCCTGTGAAATAATAACATACTCTTCATTACTTCTTTTCAAGAAGGTAAGGTTATTGTACATAGAATCAGCTGTACCTCTATACCAGCCAGTGCTCTCATCTGATAGAAATGGTGGAAATATAAATAGTCCATCATTTTTTCTATCCAAATCCCATTCCTTTCCCGAACCCAAATGATCCATCAGAGATCTAAAGCTGTACTGAGTTATTACACCTACATTTGTAATACCTGAATTGACCATGTTTGATAGTACGAAATCCACTGCTCTATATTTACCCCCTACTGGAACTGCAGGGCTGGATCTCATTGTTGAAAGTTCTTTTAGCTTTGTGCTTTTCCCACCAGACAATATTATTCCCATAACATTTTTCATTCAGCAACACCACCTTTGAATACACTTTTGCCTGACTCTACAATTAATGAAGTAAAGTCCTCTGCACTCGCGCCTATATCAATCATAACATTTTTGCCTATTATTGCCCCTTCAGGTATGCTAGCATTTTCTCCAACTACAGTTATACCAGAATTGTATATACCTGGCTTGTACTCATTGTCTATGTCTTCACCCTCACCCAGCTTTGAGTTTGCTCCAATGGTAGCCCATTCGCTGATGATGCTTTTCTTTATTGTTGTGTTTTTGCAAATTCTTGAGTTCGACATTATTATTGAGTCTTCTATTATGGCTCCCTCTTCGATTATTGCACCGGGAAATACTATTGAGTTTCTCACTGATCCATATACCGTACAGCCTTCAGCAATCATGGATTTCTTAACAGATGCTGATGAACCTATGTAGTGCGCTGATTTTACTGGATTTGGAGTGTATATCTTCCATTCATAATCGTATAAGTTGAACTGCGGAATTCTGCTGACCAAGTCCATATTTGATTCCCAGAAAGCCTGTATTGTACCAACATCTCTCCAGTAGCCTGAAAATTGATAGGCCCACATGCTTTTACCATCCTTTAACATCTCAGGAATAATATTCTTACCAAAATCGTTATCAGATTCAGTGCACCCATTATCCTTTATCAAATATTCTCTGAGCGTGGACCAATTGAAAATATACACGCCCATTGATGCCAACGTGCTCTTTGGATTCTTGGGCTTTTCCTCGAATTCATATATGTTTCCATTTTCATTGCAATTCATGATACCATATCGACTTGCCTCTTCATAAGGCACGTTTATAACTGAAATCGTTGCCTCAGCATTGTTTTCCTTATGGAAATCAAGCATTTTGGAATAATCCATTTTGTAGATATGGTCTCCAGATAAAATAATTACGTACTGTGGAGAATATCTATCTATGTAGTGAATGTTCTGATATACAGCATTTGCAGTACCTTTGAACCATTCACCACTTTCCGCCTTTAGATATGGTGAAAGTATTGTCACTCCACCATCTATCCTATCCATATCCCACGGTTTGCCTATTCCTATATGTGAATTTAGCTTGAGTGGCTGGTACTGTGTCAATACACCAACAGTATCAATTCCTGAATTTATACAATTGCTTAGTGAAAAATCAATTATCCTATACTTCCCACCATATAAAACTGCAGGCTTTGCTACATTTTTTGTGAGGACGCCAAGTCTGCTTCCCTGCCCTCCAGCAAGTAATAATGATATCATTTCCTTCTTAATCATTGCATCAACTCCCGGTATAGTCATTTTGTAAAAAAAGTACAGTTATTCACATTGCGTTTTATAGAGATACTTCTACATATATTATACGTTCTCCTTTTTTATATAGAAAGTATTACTTAATAATATTTTTATTTATTTGAAAAAACAAAAGTAAAGCAAAAGCCTGCTTTTTTCGCAGGCTTTTGCTTTACTTTTACATCATGGTTTGATATTTATCCAATGTTTAATATTCATACCTAGTTAAAAACGCCAGTAAATCATTGTATTAGATGGCATTGTGAGTGAAAGCAGCTATACTGCAAATAGGTATATCTGTTACTGAACCAACTGTTGCAATTGGGTAGCCATTATGCATATTCCCCATATTATTATTACTATTATTATCCGACATGCATCCTATCCCGTTTGCGTATGGTGTGCCACTGCATGCATTTCCAATTGCACAGCCTGGCGCTGGACCAATTTGAGTAATTAGCTTTACAAAGCAATCATTTACTCCAAGAAGAACACCTGTAAATCCGCACCCAGACATCCCACCACTAGTCGTAAATATAGTAACCGTTTCGCCAATATACTTTTCCAATGCACAAGTAAGGTCCCCATGTAATAAAAGGCCATCTCCTTTTCCGAAACTTTCTTCCAACATATTCTCCGCTCCTTCCAAAACATAAAATGTTATTTTGATACATTACATTTTATGTTAACGGGTTTATATGTGTTACAGCAAGTTAGGAATTTAGTTGCATTTTAGCATTCAGTAAGAATCCAATTAAATGTATTTAATCTTTCCTCATTATCAACGTGCTTTCCAGAGTCAAAATACTTTATTCTCCCACCAGCTTTTTGAGTATTAAAAATATTTTGCTCCTCAAGCAGATGACTTAAATACTTGATGGTTCCGACACTTCCATCTATAATATCTATGTGCGCGGGAAGCACCTCTTTGAATACATTTCTATATATGGGGAAGTGTGTACAGCCTAGAACAAAGGTTTTGTAGTTGTGCATATCGTAGGCAGCCAGCTTTTCCTTTATTACAGGAATGACTTTCTCGTGCTCAAATATCATTCTCTCAGCTAGTTCAACCAATTCAGGAAATGCTAGATAGTCAACAACGTGCTCATGATCCACTCTCTGTATTAGATTGTGAAATTTTTCCTCACGAAGCGTTAGTGGCGTTGCCAACACAAGTACTCTTTTGCCATTTCCGTTTTGAACTGCTGGCTTTACAGCGGGCTCCATCCCCACTATTGGGAAAGAATACATGCCACGCAAATCTCTAACTGCTATACTGGTGGCAGTATTACACGCTACAACAAGAGCCTTTATCCCTTGCTTAACCAAAAACTCTACTGCTTCAAATATATAATTCCGAACTTCATCTTTGGTCTTTGTTCCATACGGTACATGCTCTATATCTGCGTAATATATATAATTCTCATTAGGAAGCTGCCTTAGCGCCTCAGAAAGCACCGTAATCCCACCAAAGCCAGAATCCAAAAAGCCTATACTCTCAGTATTCATAGAACTTCTCCTTTGTTCTTTAATGTCCTACAGTTCCCTTCTACGTGGATCTCTCGATATTCTTGCAATAATGGCAAAAATCACCCAGCCTACTCCACAATAAACAATTGAAGGCATAAAGTATATAAAATACATCAATCCACCAAACATACTAGAAAAGCTGCTACTTCCATAATAGCTATACAACGAGACACCCATCGAATACGCTGCCGCTACAATCAAGCTCAAAGGCACAATAACCAGCGTCTCTCTCCCACAAAATCTTTTGTAAAGCAAGAGCACTATTAGTGGAAATATAACAGCAGTAATGCCAAAAACAATGTATACTCCCATCATAGGAAGCTTCAATCTTACTATAGATATCAGCAGAATTATTATTATCACAGCCTCAAAGACACTTAGTCCTAGAACTTTTAAAAAATTCCTCATTAATTTTACTCCATCTACGCTACTATTCCTTTTTCGCGTTTTGCGCTCTGCGGTTTGCATTTTTCGGTTTGTATTTTCGGTTTGCTTTTTTCGGTTTCTATTTAGCTTACCTGCAATTATTTAATTTAAATAACTTCAGTTCATATTATATAATATCAAATAGGCTGTATCAAATTTTTTTATACATAACAAAAAACCTACTTTCTAAGAAGTCTTAGAAAATAGGTTTTCATTTTATTATGTTGGAGTGAAGCGCGACTTGGTGAACTCTCGGTATCTTTGCATTAATTGATGATATCTACCAATAAAACTTTTTCGCATGCTTTTTACCCCTTAAATACCTACTTATAAAAAATACAATAATAACTGATACGCTAATTACTGATAACAGAATCATCTGCCAATTAAAACTAGATGTTTTTTTAGGATTAGTCATTTCCTCCAAGGTTATCCCATTATAATCAGATTCTAGTTTTGTAAATTCTTTAAAACCAGAAAAGGTTTCTACTGTTCCTTTGTCAATTGATGCCTTCCATACCTTACTGAAATCGCTTTTTAAAATCACATATACTTCATTTTTTTGCGGGTCGAACAACATGGAACACTGTGTCGGCCACCCGCCTTCCTTACCCTGTACAGTTTTTTTCAGGACTTCTAGCCCATCATTTAGTGAAAAATTGTCCTTTTTTGAAAGAATATATTCATTTGCTATCTTATATCTATCATCTCCTGCACCACCAACTTCTGAAGAATCATTCCCAAGATAATCATTATTGGGGAAATTAGTCATGACAATGAACCTATCTTTCATATCAATTATCTTGTTTTCTTTTTCACCAACCTCAGCAATAAAGGCATTACCCTTCTTATCGGCAAAGATATCATGGTATGAATAATTAACGTACATATTTATTAACTTTTTGTCTCTCAAATATTTCTTAATGTCTTTTACTTCATTAAAATTTCTCAAGCCCTCAAATGTTAATTCTGGCATATTTACTGTTTTTTCACCGGGTATAAATACACTGGCTTTTGTTGGAAGCATTATTTGACTTGAACTGAATAGACCGTTTGAATTCATTCCAGCTACTTGTTTGTAAACACCTTTCTCCCATTCCATTTCACCATAAAAAATCTTGCTGCTTCCATTGCGAGTAATGTTAAACCTGAAATTCACATCAGGATAATCGAAATTCATCCCATAATACACATTTTTTGAATATACCGCAAAGCTTGTGCAAGCTTGAGATGGTATAGTAAACATATATAGTAGTAATGTTATAGTTAATATTGAAAATACTTTTTTCATATAATCCTCTATAGCAAAATATTTGGTTGGAATATATTAGGTTACATCCGTGTTTTTATAATAAACTAAACCAATCAAAACTGAAGCAGTAAATGATATCATTAAAGTGATATACGCTTTGTTCAAATCTCCAGTAAAGGATAAAAATCCTCCCATTACATAACCTTTTAAGGAAGCAATCAGAGAAGGAATGCAGCACGGAATATAAACACTATATTCCGGCTTATTCAGGAATAACATCGACATAACATAAACAATTCCGAGAGCTGAAGTCGAGAGTACTGTTTTACTCTTTATTCCAACGAAAGCAGCTATTGGTACAAGTAAAAAGTTTAATAATATTGAAAAAAGGCTGTATTTAATAAAAATTACTAGAAACTCTGAAATAAACATCTCATATTTAAATACTATCCCAGAAATAAGTGTAAATATTATAGAAAGAGTGAACAAAACAGTAGTCAAAAATAAACTTACGATTAATTTGGAAATATAAAATTTCAAACGGGAAATTGGATATGTAAATAAAACGTTTATTGTAATTTCCTGATATTCGCGTGTGAAAATAAAGCCTGTGATTAAAGCCAATATAGCTGACGAAAAGTAATTGCTAAACACCAATACCGTTTTTAGCAGCATCCCCCAGTAATGTGCAGAAGGATCGTTTGAATTATACATTTGGCTAAGTGATAGTAATGCCATAAGAACAGGAACTATAGCTCCAATTGGAATCAACCAAAGAATTTTTGAGTGTTTTAATTTTAAAAACTCTGTAATAATAACATTAAACATTAAAAGCACCCCCAGTCAGTTTTATAAAATAATCTTCCAGTGTATCACTTATTATTGTAGACTCTTTAATCTCAACCCCATTTTCAATTAAGACACGATTAATGTTTGTCGATTCATCAAGTCTTTCATATACTTGAATTTTTCCGGCTTCAATTACCTTATATTCAAAAATATTAAGTTGCTGTTCTAGGATAAATACTGCTTTCTTTTCTTCATTTAGCTTGATTTGAATACACTTTCTAGCTTTAGTAATAAGCATTTCCTTATTTATCTCATCGATAAGTTTTCCTTGATGTATGATGCCTATTTTTGTAGCCAATTGTTGTACTTCGCTTAATAAATGTGAAGAAATGAATATTGTTATATTGACATTCTGGGCAAGTCTTAAAATCAATTGTCTGATTTCCTTTATTCCCACTGGGTCAAGTCCGTTTGTGGGTTCATCAAGAATGAGCAGTTCAGGTTGATAAAGTAGTGCTCTTGCAATACCGAGCCTCTGCTTCATTCCAAGAGAAAATTCCTTCACTTTCTTATTTCTTTCCTCCAGCATTCCGACAGCTTCTAGAGGTTTTTCTATGCACTTTTTATCAGGAATCCCCATCAACCGTCTATGAATATCAAGATTTTCAAAAGCAGTTAAGTTTCCATAAAATCCCGGAAATTCTATTATCGAGCTTACCCGTTCATATTGGCGATTATCACCTTTTTTAATTTGATTTCCAAACATTTCTACATATCCCGAAGTAGGCTTTATAAGTCCCATCACCATCCGAATGAAAGTAGTTTTACCTGCTCCGTTCTGTCCGATAAAACCATAAATATCTCCCTTATTGACACTAAGGCTAATACTATCTACAGCTTTCTGCTTTTTATATTCCTTGGTGAGGTTATATGTTTTCAACAACTCTTCCATAGTACACCTTCCTTTACAATAGTTTATGTTTAGAAGCTCCTAAAGAAAATTATATAATTTAGTTCTTTAGTAATAATTTCAAAAATCTTTCAAATTCCTTAAATTTAAAGAAGGGTGATACGTGATAGGCGCATTCCCTTCTTGATACTACCTATTCTTTATAAATATTTTCGAAGATAAAAGGAAAAGACAGTGTTTGTATAAGGAATACTGCTGACTGATATTTCTCCGTTTTGTTTTTCTATAAGCCTTTTTACAATTGCTAAGCCTAAACCACTTACATGGGTTTTTCCATCAATAGACGGCCTAACAGTGTAGGATCTTTCAAATATATACTTCAGTTCATTTGGGGTAATGCCCCTTCCTTTGTCCCAAATATTGACGAAAACCTTATTCCCGGCTTCTTCAACCGATATTCCAAAGAAACTGCCCTCCCTACCGTAAAACAAGGTATTTGATATCAGATTCTGGAGTACTCTCTCCAAAGCTATGCTATTTGCATAAACATATACTGGGCTTACTGAAAGGTTGATCTCAGGTTCAATACCGTCATTTTCAAAATCGTGGTAGAAATTCGACATTGTAAGCCTTATGCTAGCATTTATATCCACTTTGTCAAGTGATATCGGTGTCTCTTCCTCTTCAAGACGTGATAGTTCAAAAAAGCTATGTACCAAAGTGTTTAATGTTTGGCATTTTGCTACTACAATATTTATATACTCCTCTTTTTCAACAACACTTAGATTCTTATCACTTTGAAGTACTTGCATATACCCTTGTATGGAAGTGAGAGGTGTTCTGATATCATGTGATATATCAGAAATCATTCTTTTTCGCATTTCTTCAACATTCTTGTTTTCCATCATGGAATTTTGATAGGATTCCATCAGTGTATTAAGTTTATGTGCTAAATATTTTAGATTGTTTTCTTGTTCTCCTGCGAAAAATCTTCTATTGAAATTATCCTTTAGAACTTCATCCAGCACGCTTATAATTCTATTTAAACCACTATTAAAATATATTTGCCTGTAAATTGTCAAAATTAAGATGAGTGTTAGTAAAATGACCAAGCCTGCCCCAATATACATTTTCATACCTCCGCAAGTTTATAACCAATTCCCCAAATGGTTTTTATATATCTGGGTTTTGAGGCATCATCCTCAATTTTTTCACGGAGTCTATGAATATGGATCATTATGGTATTTTCATCTGCGATAAAATCCTCACCCCAAACCGATTGATATATTACATCTTTTGTAAAAACCCTTTTAGGATTGGACATTAATAGTTTTAATATTTCAAATTCTTTTGAGGATAATACTATTTGTTTATCTTTTACCTTAAGCACAAACGTGTTCAAATCAAGCTCCATCTCTAGATGCTTTAATAAACAAACCTCTTCAACGCTAACACTATTAAAGTATAAATAACGCCTCAATTGAGCTTTTACTCTAGCAACCAACTCTGAAATATTAAATGGTTTTATCATATAATCATCAGCTCCCAAGCCAAGACCGATTATTTTATCGGTATCTTCACTTTTGGCTGACAATATTAATATCGGGATATTACTTTTTTCCCTAACTCTCCGAAGCACTTCATACCCATCTGTTTTTGGAATCATCAAATCAAGAATAATCATATGATAATGTTTTGATTTGAAATATTGCAAAGCCTCAAGACCATTAAATACACTATCTATCGTATATCCTTCATTCAAAAGGGTTCTTGATACCAGATGGTTTATTTCGCTATCATCCTCAACCACTAATATATTTATATCACTCATACACACTACTCCAGTTAATTAATTTACAAAACAATAAATCAAAATTTAGCATGTCCATTTTATGACATAAATTCAAATTAAGCAATTTATTAGGTTTTTGCTTACTGAATTCCTCATTAAATTCAGTGTAACCCTTATATGAAAAGGTTACTTCAAGCTTTTTAGCATTACCCTCTAGTAAATACTGAATATTTTGAAGATGTACTTTTTCAACTTCACTTTTCAGTAATTCATTTTGTAGCTCTTTTGGACTTTTAGTTGCAGTTACCCTTGTTTCAACCCCCTGAGATATTTCTTTTGAATCACCCACTCTTTCATTGCTTCCCATAACAGGATTACTTTGGAATGACTCTTTAACATCCTGTCGTTGCTCAGTTTTACTCGAATTACTACATCCAATTAAAAGCATACCAAAACAAAGTACAAGAATCACTATCTTGAAGTATTTATTCATTAGCTTAACCTCGTGTTAAGATATTCTATCATTTTTGTATAATTATAAGTTTCTGCTATACTTATTGGAGTCCTCCCCTGGTTATCTGGTATTTTTAAGTCTGCTCCGTTTTCCAAGAGTAGATTAATAATCTCAACAGATGCTTCTCCGCCACTTCGAATAACAGCATCTATTGATGAATCTACCGCAAAAAGTAATGTAGTTTGCCCAAATTCATCTTGAATATTAATATTAGCACCCCTTTCAAGTAATATTTTAATTATTTCAATTCTACTATTTTCTACCGCAAGAGAGATTAGCGGTAACCCAAATTCGTTGATAATATTTGGGTCGCCTCCATTATTCAAGTAATCTTTAATTATTTTTAGTTCTCCCAAAGCACATGCATTAAATACTTCCTTCAAATTCATATTCATTAATACCTCCAGTATAATTAATTTTTTTATTAATTATAATCATCAACCCAATAGAGAATAAAGGACTACCTTTAGGATTATTTACGGTGAAACGTATCACAAGTAACGGCGGTTATGAGTCATATATGTAGGATAATTGTGATAATTATAACTAAAACAAAGAATTTATACCAACTAACACTCAAGTAGGTAATGTTCTGAGTGTTAGTTGGTATAAGTTTAATTATATTAGCTTGATAGATATTCATAAACTGCAGCTATTGCAGCATTTCTCATTTGCCTTGCCCTAATTTCTCCAATAAACCTTGCCTCTTGCAATTTAGTTTCTGAAGCTTTAATAACATCACCAATAGTTAACAATTGCAATTCAATTAATTTTTGCTTTTGCCAATCCGTTAAGTCTAAAACACTAATGTGTTTTTGAAGTTGCTCAAATAATATCTTTGACATATCTGGCTCTGTAAAATTAGGAATATCATCAAGCAAACTTTTATAATGTGTAGAATTAGCTCCATATTCGTTCATTCTTTTGGAGGTTAAGTCTCAACAGTTTATATTTTACATTAGTTTATTAAATATCCAACACAAATTAACTAATTACTGTAAATTATACCATCGATTGTGGAATATTAAAAAGAAATTTATAGTTATTAATGGCAACCTCTCTTTTATGAAAAGATGTTTATATATTGGTGGGATTCTGTAACAGCAGAACATAGAATATAATTTAGAATTGATTAAATAAAAAGATTTCATAAATAATCATACTTGGAACTATAAAAATAAAACAAAAAACCCTCGACAGAAAATCTGTCGAGGGTTCTATTGGTCGGAGTGAGAGGACTTGAACCTCCAGCATCTTGGTCCCAAACCAAGCGCGCTGCCAGTTGCGCTACACCCCGATAAAGAAAACTCAGCTTGTGCCAAGCCTTATTTGCACTTATACTTTTCAAGTGAATAATAATCACTTTATATTCTCAAGCGCAAAAGTATTGTACTATAGCCTAAAAATATTATCAATGTCCATTTTGTATCTATATATGAGTTTAGCTTTCTATACCTCTATTATCCTCGTAACTTCGCCATTTTATTACCTCACATATAAAACATTACCGATATCCTTAACTTAAAAGACTTAACCCAGTCATGTTATGGCTTTAAAGGTTTTATATTAGCAAATATTTCATATGTACTACTCAGGTGTAATACAATTGAAATGTTATTTGACTTGATACATTATAGTACTTTTTCTATAATAAAGTAAAGTCATGCTTAGAAGGAGTGATGCATATACAGCGCATACTAGGACAGGTAAGGAGAGCAATTCAAGACTACGATATGATAGAAGATGGTGACAAAATTGCAATAGGTGTAAGCGGTGGAAAAGATAGTATGACATTACTTACTACCCTGCGACAACTACAAAGCTTTTATCCAAAAAAATTTGAGCTTGAGGCAATCAGCCTTACTATGGGTATAGGAAATGCTGATTTCACCCCAGTTGCACAGTACTGTCGCGAGATAGGAGTTAATTATACTGTGGAAGAAACCAATATTGGTAAAATTATTTTTGAGATACGGCAAGAGCAGAATCCTTGCTCTATGTGTGCAAATCTTAGAAGAGGTGCTCTTCATAATGTTTCAAAAAAGTTAGGTTGCAACAAGGTAGCACTTGGACATCACAAGGATGATGCTATCGAAACGTTACTACTTAGTACCTTTTACGAGGGTAGAATACATACATTTTCTCCAGTTACTTATCTTGATAAGAAAGAATTATATCTAATTCGGCCACTTATATACGTTGAAGAAAAGCAAATTAAGTCTCTCGTAAAATTAGGACATTTTCCTATTGTAAAAAGTCCATGTCATATCGATGGCAAAACTAAACGTCAGTACATCAAAGATTTAATTTTTGAGCTTCAAAAGGATAAAAGCGATATAAAAAGCACCCTTTTTGGAGCAATTAAGCGTGCAGAGATTGATGGCTGGCACCAATAAATCGGGGGTAAAATTTAAAATGAATACATACATACGAAAAATTCTGACACTTGTATTAGTGTTGGCCATATTACTAGTTTCTTTTAGTACCAATGTTTTTGCAATTCCACAAGTTATTAATCAAACGGTGGAAAAGCAAACAATCACCTCTGGAGTAGTTTTGGAAAAATATAATCGTTTTACTACTAGCGGTTGGATACAATCCGATGTACTTAGAGTGGATTTGTCAAATGAGAATGTTAAGGTGGATAGCCTTGATAATAAAAACTTCGCATCACCTCTCAACACTGTAAAAAATATCGCCAAAAGCTATGGAGCTATCGCCGCAGTTAATGGTGGCTACTTTGACATGGATACTGGCTATGCCTATGGTCCAGTTATGTCTTCTGGCGAATTTGACCTTGCAGCCACCAGAGATAACCTAGAATTGGCTACCTTTTCTCTAGATGAAATGAATAATGCACTATTTGCATATTGGAATACAAAGGTTGAACTAATAGCTCCAAGTGGGGACAGGAAACTTATTGCATCGTACAATAGGTACAATGGTTACTATAGTTACAAAATGTATGTTGTAGACTCCAAATGGGGTAAAGTGACACCTGGTGTTTCAACTACGTATCCTGATTGGCTTGAAATGGTTGTAGAAAATGGTGTTGTGAAGGAATTCAGAAAAAATCAGCCTGGGGTTGAGATTCCTAAGGACGGTTATGTTGTACTAGCTACCTATAACGACCAAACCTATCTTACTCAAAATTATAAAATAGGTGATCCCGTTGATTTTGATATTACAATGAATGTAGACGCTAGCAAAATGAAGATGGCTCTTACTGGTGCTTCTCTTCTAGTTCAAAACGGCAAAGTAATCACCAATTTTACTAAATATACATCCTTGGATCATAATAAAAAAGAGCCCAGCACTGCTGTAGGTACTACAGCAGATGGCAAAACCTTGATAGTAGCTACGGTTGATGGCAGGAAAAGCGCTACTAGCATAGGCATGTCCCAGGCTGAACTAGCTGAGTATATGAAGGAACTCGGCTGTGATAACGCAATTAATTTTGATGGTGGCGGTTCCACTACAATGGTTGCGAGAACTCCTGGAACCACTGGTCTCAGCACTGTAAATACTCCTTCAGATAATTTTGAAAGAGGTGTAGCAAATTCCCTTGGTATTTTTTCAATAATGCCAAAAGGTCCTGTAGATACTCTTCTTGTTACTTCTTATGAAGATAATGTTTTTGTAAATACCTCTAGAGCCTTTACCGCAAGGGGTCTCGACAAATATATGAATCCAGTTGACATTAACCCTGACGATATTGAATGGTCTGTAACTGGTGGTGTTAAGGGTACCTTTAAGGAAAATACCTTTTATCCAACCTCAGTTGGTGAGGCAGTTGTTACAGCAAAGCTTGGTGAAACTGTAGTGGGGACTTGTCCAATTAGTGTATTAAGTGCTCCCGTCAAGCTAGAGCTGAATTACGATAAATTAGACACCGCCGCAGGTACTTCAACTACCTTTGCCTTAAAGGGTTGGAATAAAAATGGTTATAGTGCTAGTATTCACCCTTCTCATGTTAAATGGGGTGTAACCGGTAAAGTAGGAGCAGTTATTTCAAATATTTTCACTGCTGGCAAAACTGGTACTGGCTATGTTTCAGCCTCTCTTGCAGGGGCTTCAGTTTATTGCCCTGTATCAATAAAGCAGCTTGGTGTGAAAAAGATTATTGAGGATTTCAGTTCTGATACCATGGCTCTTGAGGTCTCCTCGAAGGCTGTAACAGCAAAATATGCACGGGCCACAAATGTATATAAATCAGCGGCGTTTTCAGGGAAGCTAACCTATGACTTCACAAAGGACCTTAAAACCAACAGAGCAGCTTACATAAACCTCCCGAGCGGAGGCTATACTTTAGATCCTAGTACTACGAAGCTTGGTATGTGGGCATATAGTTCAGCTAAAAAACCTATCTGGATAGGTGCAATGGTATATGATAAAAATGGAAATGTTTATTATAAATATTTTTCAAAAGGCATAACATGGACTGGCTGGAAATACCTTGAGGTTTCACTTGATGACGTAAATACCCCAAGCAAGGTTACCAAAGTATATGCAGTTCAGTCTACAAAACAAAAATCCTCTGGTACTTTGTATTTTGACAACCTCACGATGGTGTATACTGGATATCCCGAGGTGGCTGCTACAAAGTCAACAAACAGTACTGTCCCAAAGGATGCTGACAATAAAGAACGTTCTGTTTCAGGATCAGATTCGTTGATCTTTTCAGTATTTGGACAATCTGAAGCATACGCTGCAGATAAGAATAAAACTCAGACAACCATGCTAAGCTCTCTAGCAAGTAGAATCAACAAGTATTTGCAAGCTTCAGTGGTCGTAGGTACAGTTGATAACCTTTCACCAAGTGTAAAACTACCTCTGCTATCAACAACTGCTAGCTACAAAGCTCTTGACAAAAATGGTAGCAGACTGATTCAACTCAACACAACAAATGGAGGTCTCAGACTAACTGATTCAAATCAATGGTTCTGGTTTAAAAATCAACTTAGCTCCTTTGAGGGCAAGAATATGTTTGTGTTCCTTGCAATGAACCCTAATGACTTCAAAGATTCTCAAGAAGGTACTCTTTTGAAGGAAACTCTTACAAATTATAAGAAGCAAAATCCAGCTAAAAATGTTTGGGTATTCTATAATGGCTCAGCTAACTCAAGCTATATGGAACGAGGAATTAAGTATATTTCCACAGCAGGTTTTGCTAGTTCCGGTTTTACAGACAAGAATAAAAGTGCTGCAAAGTATTTGACTGTAAAAGTTAAGGGTAACACGGTTACTTATCAATTTAAATCTTTTAACTAGTATCATCAAATCAGCTCTGCAGAATTAGTTAAAAAATCAGCTATATGAATGGTTTGTTTAAAAACTTACCAACTCATATAGCTGATTTTTTTAATATGTTTCTTGGGGGATTATTTATGGCATTTTTTCAATTCTGTTTTTCAGAAATGCAGAGAAATCGTCACGTAAATCCTCTCTCTTCAGAGCAAATTCTACTGTAGCTTTTAGGAAGCCTATTCTATCTCCTACGTCAAACCTGTCACCTTCAAAATCAAAGGCATACATTGCTTCTCTCTCCATTAATCTCTCAAGTGCATCAGTCAACCAGATCTCTCCATTTTTGCCTGGTGTAGCTGACTCAAGAAATTCAAAAATTCTTGGCGAAATAATATATCTTCCCAATATTGCTATATTTGATGGGGCCTGCTCGACCTCAGGTTTCTCAACTAACCCCTTTACCTTGTACACCCTCTCATCTATCTGGTTTCCTGCTATAATACCATATTTGGATACATCCTGAAGCGGTACCTTTTGCACGCCTAAGATGGTTGTTTGATATTCATCATATACGTCCATGAGCTGCTTGATGCATGGTGTTTTTGAATCAACTATATCGTCCCCAAGCAATACAGCAAAGGGTTCGTCTCCTATAAATGACTTGGCACAATATATAGCATGTCCTAAGCCTTTGGCTTCTTTTTGTCTAATATAGTGTATGTTTGCAATGTTTGATATACTTTCAACTACACTCAGAAGCTCTTGTTTTCCCTTCCTATGCAGTTCCTCTTCTAGCTCATATGATTTGTCGAAATGGTCCTCAATAGCTCTTTTATTCCTCCCGGAAATAATAAGTATGTCCTCTATGCCAGCAGCAGCTGCTTCTTCAACTATATACTGTATTGTAGGCTTGTCCACAATAGGAATCATTTCTTTAGGCTGTGCTTTTGTAGCAGGTAAAAATCTAGTTCCAAGCCCTGCGGCCGGTATTATTGCTTTTCTTACCTTCATAAAATCCTCCAACAAGTACTATATTATTTGTCTATATTTCAATTTTAACATATTTACCTTTTCTCTAACAACATTTTTTACATATACTGCCTATTATTTTTTATAAGCTATGTTATTGACGGTTTTTTGCTTTTAGTGTTATAATTTTAGCAATACTTGAATAGTATTAATTAACTTAATATTGCGTATCTTCAGGGCAGGGTGTGATTCCCTACCGGCGGTAATGTGCAGCGATTGCATTAGCCCGCGAGCGAAAGCAGACATGGTGAGATCCCGTGGCCGACAGTACAGTCTGGATGGAAGAAGAATTGGCGTTTATATTGCCGACTTGTAGCTCTGTGGATTTTATTCACAGGGCTTTTGTATTTCTTTAACTAAATTTTTTGTCTGTTCATACGCATACAATTAACCAAGGGGGAATTTTGTATGACTAGAAGTAAAATTAAGATGGTTACCACGATGGGGATTTTGATTGCTATTTCAATTGTTCTTATTTTATTACTGAGAATCCCATTTCCAGGGGCAACATTTTTGGAGTATGAAGCTGGTGATGTTCCTATTCTGATTGGTGGATTTATTTTTGGGCCAGTAGCAGGTATAGCCCTAGCTGTAGTTACATCTCTTGTGCAGGCTCTTACAGTTAGTAGTGGAAGCGGATGGATTGGTGCCCTTATGCATATTTTTGCAGCCTCAGCATTAGTTGGAGTAGCTGCAGGTATATATTCTAGCAAGAAAACGTTAAAGCGTGCTATTATCGGCTTAATTCTTGGAACTATCGCTATGACAGCTGTTATGATTCTTCTTAATCTTATTATGGATCCACTGTTTTATGGAATGCCGATTGATGCTGTGAAGCAGCTTATAATTCCTGCCTTCTTACCTTTCAATCTTATGAAAGCTGGAATAAACTCTATTATTACGCTCTTAATATATAAGTCAGTAGGTAAACTTTTGGGACGTATAGTTGAAAAATAGTATTCCTAAGCTTTTATCTTAGGAAATGTAGGGCAATGCTTGTAATTATCTGCTTCAATTAGTATCATTATCATAGAAAATATGAAAAAATAGAAATTATATATTTACAATGAAATCAATAGCACGTATTATAATATATAATATCTGTTTTTTATTTGTGGCTTGGTCACGAATGCTTTTTATGCCCACTTGACTAGTAATTTTACTAATGCGATAATTGCGGGGTGATATTGTTTATGGAATTTTGTACCAAATGCGGTTCATTGAAGATTAATGGCAGCTGTACTAACAAGAAATGTGATCATCATATTAAATCCATGGTTGAGTTAGCTACTCCTCAGCAGATCGAATATATTAAGGAGCTTGCGGAACAGTTGGCTGATGATATTAGCGAAATTAATTTTGAAGCTTTAAGTAAGTCCGATGCTGTCGATCTTATTGATGATTATTTAGAGAAGTTAGATGACACAGAGAAAAAGCTTGCGCCAAATGCAGATTTACTTGAAGATGACAACGTAGTTAGTGATGAAGAAGAAGAATAGAAGTATAAAAGGCGGGGATTTCCATATCCTCGCCTTTTTTTGTTGATAACTTCTGAATTATTTGTTTTTATCAATATGTGGATATGTGAAAAAGAGGGCACAAATTAATGTACAAATTTCTAAACATGCAGTAAATCAAGTGTTTTCGGCGTTATGTCAATGTTGCTATCCTGTGTAAACGGGCATGTGGATAATGTGTATAAGCCTGTTAATAACGTAAACTTGCACTTCATACCACTGTGGATAACTAATCGAACAGACATTTGCAAAACTCATAATGGTAATACTATTAATTTTAAGATCAAAATGCACTAACAAATAACAGAGGCTAAAATGGCGAAAACAAAGGAGATTATTGTAATGCTTCAACCTTATGATTTACCCTTAAATCAATTAAAAAACTATAAGCCTGAACTTACAAAACAAACAGACTTTGAAGAGTTCTGGAGTAATTCTCTAAAAGAATTATCAAATATACCTCTGCAATATACCTTGACGCCATTTGATTTCCCAGTTAAGGGTGTAAAGGTTTTTACTATTAACTTCACAGGATTTAATAATGCAAATATTCAAGGCTACTGTGCAATACCTGATAAAGCGGGCCTACATCCTGGTTTAATGCTTTTTCATGGCTATAACTGGGCAATGGATGGAAATATTGGCGACACAGTGAACTGGGCCCTACACGGATATGCAGCATTCCAAATGTTGGTGCGTGGACAACAAGGGTACAGCTCTGACAACGTTATTTCCTCTACAGGAGCTACATCAGGCTGGATGACCAAGGGAATCCTCGATCCTAAAGAATACTATTATAGAGCCGTATACTTAGATGCTGTTAGGGCGCTGGAAGTTCTTGCAGCAATAGAGAATGTGGATTCTAGCAAAATTGGCGTTCATGGTGGAAGTCAAGGCGGTGGTTTAACTCTTGCCGCTGCTGCGCTAAGTGATATTCCTGTAGTTGCTGTTGCCGATTATCCATATCTTTCTAACTTTGAGAGAGCTATTGAGGTAGCGCCAAATGGTCCTTACAATGAATTTAACGAATATTTTAGGCGCAACCCCTCACCTGAAATAGAACTTCAAGCCAAAAAGACTTTGTCATATTTTGATGTTATGAATCTTGCTCCAGGAATTAAATGTCACACTTGGATAAGTTCTGGCTTGGTTGATAATATTACACCACCTTCAACAGTGTTTTCAGCGTACAACCATCTGGAATGCTCAAAGGAGATATCTGTACATAGATATTTTGGACATGAATATATACCTGGTGCCGTTATTCCTAAGCTTGCTACATTGAAGAAGTATTTGATGGACTAAAGCTATCACTAGTTTCAAATATTTTGGTGTAATAATATAAGAAGCTATCTCTAATATAGGATTTCGAGTTCTATACAAGAGATAGCTTCTTTTTTTTGTTTATTGTTATAGTTCTAAGTTTATTTCACCATTCCTTTTATTAGAACATAAAGCATTTGTGCTGCTTCAGCTCTTGTAGCATTGTCCTTAGGTGCAAAGAAGTATTCTTTGTTTTCACCTTTCACTTTGCCACTAATTATACCGGCCTTTTGAACTGCTTTTGCAGCATCAAGTGCATAAGTAGTTATGGCCTTCTGATCAGCAAAGTCTGTTTGTGCAATTGTTGTTGGAAGTGTATGCTTCATAACTTTTGCAAGTTTAGTTATCATCACAGCCATATCCTGACGTGTGATTACAGCTTTAGGAGCATACTTACCATTTCCTACACCACTTACAATGCCATTATCTGCTGCCCACTCGATAGCTTTTGCATATCTATCGCTTACCTTAACATCATCAAATCTTGACGATGTATACTCGGTGAGGTCAGCACCTGCAATTTTTGAAAGTATCACTGCAAAGTCTGCTCTAGTTATATTATTTGCTGGAGCATAATTACTATCTCCTACACCACTTATTATTCCACGTGATGAGAGGTAAGTAATAGCATTAGTAGCCCAACCAGAAACATCTGCAAATTCTACTTTATTATAACCTACAGCATATTTGGAAAAGTGCGATGTTTTAAATGTTACAATCTTTGTTGCTGGGTCATATATACTGCCGTTTACAATACTGAGCTTGCCTTGTGCATCAAAGTAATAGATTACAATGGCATTAGCATCCTCATTGGTCTTTGCAATATATGGCAACTCAATTTTAACACTGCCACCTTTAAAGTCAGATATTATTTTGCCTCCAGCAGTTAAAGTGAAATCATAAACTGGTCTGTCACCAATTATAGTTTTCATTTCTTCTGGAATTTTTACGTCTGCCTTTGCAACAGTTATAACCACATCACCTGTTACACCTTTTATAGCTTCAACAGCAGCCTTATCAAAGATAAGGGTTGCTTCTGCTTTTATTGTCAAGCTCTCAGCCTTTTCAAGCTGATTTGACTTTACCATGGCCTTACCATAACTATCTGCTTTGATAACTGGATTAGGCTCAGCAGTAACTACTATCGGAGCTGCCCCCCCAGTAACTACTACAGGAGTCTCAGTAGGAACGCTTGCAGTACTTACAGTTACAGTGCAGGTAATTGATTTATTACCTACTGTAGCCGTAATTACTGCTGTTCCTACGCTTATAGCGGTTACAACACCATTATTTGATACTGTTGCTACATTTGCATTGCTTGTTGTCCATTTAATATTTCCCGCATCTGTTGCATTATTTGGTGTTACTGCTGCAGTTAAAGTCTGTGTGTTTCCTACTGTTATCGCTACACTGGTTTTATCTAGTGTTATACCAGTTACCAGTATAGGTGTGCTTGCACTGCTTACTGTTACCGTGCAGGTAATTGATTCCTCACCTACTGTAGCCGTAATTACTGCTGTTCCTGCACTTATAGCGGTTACAATACCATTATTTGATACTGTTGCTACATTTGCATTGCTTGTTGTCCATTCAATATTTCCTGCATTGGTTGCATTATTTGGTGTTACTACTGCAACTAGTTCCAGTGTATTACCTACTGTTATCGCTGCACTAGTTGTGGTAAGGGTTATATCAGTTACTAGTGTAGGAGGTGTGCTTGCACTGCTTACTGTTACAGTGCAGTTAATTGATTTACTACCTGCTGTAGCCGTAGTTACTGCTGTTCCTGCGCTTATAGCCGTTACAACACCAGTATTTGATACTGTTGCTACATTTGCATCGCTTGTCGTCCACTTAATATTTCCTGCATTTGTTGCATTATCTGGTGTCACCACAGCAACTAGCGTCTGTGTATTACCTACTGTTATCGCTGCACTGGTTGTGTTAAGGGTTATATCAGTTACCAGTATAGAAGGTGTAAGCTCAAAGTTAACATCAGTTCGTACAGGAGGTATCACAATTGTGCTTTTACCATCAGCACTGAATAATGTATCGTCGGATGTTGAATAAGCATCGTAGCCAGCCTTCAATGCGAGCACTCTATATGTACCTGCAGGAACCATCCAGCCATAGTTACCATCTATATCAGTAATCTGTGGATTTACTTGTCCGTAAAGCTCAGCATTCCATTTTTCCCAGTTGTTGTTATTAAGTACTTCACATATTACTGTTACACCCTCAAGCTTTTCTTTTGTTTCAGCATCTGTTACAAATCCACTAGGGTCTACAAGTACGGTTACTTCAGCTATTATAAACTCAAGTACCCTGTTGTCACTTGTTATTACGGTTGCTGTAATAGTTTTAAGTCCAGCGCCGCTCCAGCCTGTAAGATTTGCATTCCATATACCATTTGAATCCTTTGTTGCTATATAGTCTTTATCTGCAAAACGGTATGTGACATTAGTTATAGTACTATCATTGCCAAATTTTGTACCAATACTGATATCTCTACCCTCAAGATTTGGTCCAACCCATGCTGTAAATGCACGTACTCCTATTAGCTTATTAATAGGAAGAGCTGATGAACCAGAACTACTTGAAGTCACTGTATCTACTGTTATTTGATCTGCCTTTGATTCTACTGTGAGAATTTGAGACAATGCAGTTACTCCGGAACTTGATGCCTCCGCAATAATACTGTAGGTACCATCACTCAAAGCTTTAATTTCAGCTGAGTACCATCTGCCATTTGGTACTGCTGTTCCTAGTACTTCACCAGTAACTGCATTTTTGATTGTTATTTTACTATTTGCAGTTGCCTCACCATAAACCTTAAAGCCTTCTGTGCCTTTTACTGCTTTTGGACCTGTTAAAGTAATATTCGCAATATCAATACTAGCAGAGCCAAAATCATACGGAGTTTGGCCAATTGTTACTTTTACTGGTATTGTAATCTTATCTGAATTTGTTAAAGTGTCACCAATTGCAAGTGCAAGGCTTTTATTTCCTGAGGTACCAGGTGCAAGACCACTCACACTAAATGTAGAACTACCATTAGTGCAGGTTACACCTGCAGGTAAATCTACAGTAAAGTTAGCATCTACTGCTGCATTACCATTGTTCTTGTATTTAATTATTAGGTCTACACTTGAACCGCTACGTACAATTCCTACATTTGTAAGCACCAGGTTCCCATTTCCAGTAAATATCTGTGCTGTATTTGTTGGATCTTGATATGTTGCATCGATTGCCAACCTACCAGCCTCAATATTTGCTTTAGTAACATCAATTGTAACCGGGCTACTTACAAAGTTCTGCCATGTTCCATTCTGATTGTAAACTGATGAAACATTTAATTTATAAGTACCTGCAGCTTTAATTACACCATCTAATACAAATCCATCAACTCCAGTAGCGTAACCACTGGCAATATAGTTGTCTGAATTATCTGTAATCATAACATAAGCTTTATAGGCTGGTACACCATTCTTGAGTACTTTTCCTATTAGCGTCATACCTTTTTGTACTGTAATATCTGTACCAGAGGATACATTTGCACCGTTAATTTCTATAGCAGCAGGTGTCACAGTTCTATACTTTTCGCTGTTAACAACTACTGAATATGTTCCGTCGTTAAGTCCACGTATTACATAGACTCCTTTGTCGTCTGTATATCCCCAGTATGTGCTATTGTCGCTGTCTTTTGTAGCTTTAACACTCGTATATGAAATTACGGTATCATCAGTTGCTTTAACGGTACCTGAAATCTTATATGTCACTGGAACGTTAAATTCTACAGAAGCAGTAGCTCCTGTCACATTAACTATCTCGCTGTCACAATAGTAATCTGTGTCTTCACTAGTATACAGGCTGACAGAATAGTTTGAGCCTTCTACTGCATATGGTAAATCATCAAAGGTTACTACTCCAAGGTTATCTGTTGAGCTAATGCTTTTAGAAATTCCTGTTTCATAATTATAAACGTACACTGTATAGTTTTTACCAAACGGTGTGTTTTGTGTTGCATCCTTGACATTTACTGTTAACGTAGCTCTATTTGCATACTTGCTTTCAAAGCTGACATTATTAAGTTCTTTTTGGCTTTCTCCTTCAATTATAGCAAAGGTACTATTCAAATCCTTGTAGGTAGAATCAGGGCTATAAGCCTTCAGCCTGTATTCACCTACTGTTACCTTTTCAAAGAAGAATTTACCATTATTATCAGTATATGTTGAAGCTTTAAATGCTCCATTTAAATTGTACATAGCAATCCATGTATTCTGTGCTAGCTTGTCACCATATTTTAAAGTACCTGTTACATTCAAACTTACATTTATTGTACATTTCGCTGTTTTCACACCATCTTCAGTAGTAGCTGTGATAGTAGCACTTCCTGCCCCAACTGCTGTGACAAGACCTGTACTAGCATCTACAGTTGCAACTGTAGCTTTGTCCGATGACCAGGTCACCTTTTTGTTTGTTGCATTATTGGGAGTAATTGAAGCAGTTAAGGTGGTTGTTCCACCTGCGGTTAATGAGGTACTTTGTCTATTCAACGATACTCCTGTTACATAAATCGGTGTTCCTGAAATACTCAGTGTGAATGACGCTGCAGCCACCTGCGAGGCACCATCCATTACAGCTATGGTATAAACGTAGTTACCATCTGCCAGATATTCAGGTCTAGCGAAATCTATCACTGTTCCACTGGACAACTCTGATCCAAGTGCAGAATCAGCTTTAGTGAAGGACGTACCATTTATAGATATTGTGTAGTTATAAATTTTTGTAGCTTCAAAATTTGTACCTTTAATTGTCATATGCAAAGGCTTTAATCCTGAAAATGGATATTTTACTCCCTCAACATTGTAAATACCGCTTGTTGCTGCAACATCAGTGCTGTCGTCATATGTGAGCTTTGTCAAAGCAATAGAAGCAATGTTTGCCTTTACAGTAACGGTACAGTTTGCAGTCAAACCGCCGTCTTCAGTTGTAGCAGTAATAATTGCTGTACCCGCCGAAACACCAGTAACTAGTCCACTTGAACTATCTACTTTTGCAACTGCGGCATTATTAGAGGACCATGTAACCCTTTTGTTGCTTGCATCCGTTGGTGCTACCATTGCGGTAAGTGCAGCAGTTCCCAAAACATTGATGTCAAGCGAACTCTGATTAAGGCTTATGCCTGATACATTTACAGTTTGTACATATGCTCCCACTATTTTCTTCACTAAAGAGCCAATATACCTACCATTCTGCAAGAATATTATGTCATATACCTTATTCCCATCAAGATCAGAAATACTGCTTTCTGGGAATACATATCTTCCTTCAGTAGCATTGTCCCTTAAAAGAGATAAAATGTTAATCGGTGTGAAGTTCACCTTTTCATTAGGATCATAAATAACTGCTGTTATTTCATCCGTTTCTGCAACTTTGCCAGATAAATAAATTCCTTCACAAGCATCATTCTCACCAACATACCAACTGAAGCTAGTTGACGCAGAAATTCCCTCAACAGCATTATATCCAGAAAACACTAAATTTGATGGCTTGTATAAATCGTAAATATCCTTGCCGTCATATTTAAGCTTCAAGAAGTAATATGCACAAGGAATACTATCTGTAATAGAAGCAGTTATACTATAGTAATCCTGATATGTCATATCATAATCGCCATGTGTGGTAGTAACTGGTCCGATTGCAATTGGTTTCCCAAGTAAATCAGTCATTTCGTATGTAAACAAACTTACATCATAGCTTTGGTCTTTCTTTAGCATAAATGCATAGCCATCTATATTATAGCCTGACTCAGAAGTCACTACTCTAGGGTAGCTAGAGGTTGCATATACCTTGTCTGAAGATATTCCACTTATATTTGTTTTTACTGTGCCAAATCCAGAGATTTCTACCTCTAAAAAATAAGTATCTTCGGTTAAACTAGATACTGAAAATGCTAATTTACCCGAAAGTTCTACTCCAGGAACATCTTCTTCACTTGAATAGTCTAATGGAATATCTGCTTCAATCAAATCACCATCCACATTAGCTACAGTTTCACCCATTACATTTTTCAAATTCACAACGTATTGAGTAGTGTCTGTAATTCCATTCACATCTTTTGGAAGATAAATATCAAAGTCGTAACTCGTATCGCCTATATAAAAATATGGATTACTCCATATCCCAATGGGTCCTCTACTATTACTAGATGGATTGGTACTTTGAGTATAAACATTTACCATGTAATCCCAGTAAAACACATCAGAATAGGTGTTTTTAATCTTAATTGAGTAATTAGTGTTAGGGGCTACACTAACAAGCCTGCCATTTATATCCATAAACTGTACATGCGACATTGTAGTAGCAGGGTTAACTTTAGCTGTACCAATAAGTACATTCTCATTGCTAAAAATTCCAAGTTCTATTTGCGTTGTCGAATCTTCTGGTACATTTACTGCTTTAAAGTTAAAATCTGCAACAGTACTATCACCATAGAAGCTATAATCATAAATATCAAATCTCTGAGTTATATATATGTTGTTATCTTTATAACTTGTGTAATACATACTTCCTGTTCCATTATATGTAAGCCTTATAAAGTAAGGCTTATTAGTCTCAAATTTAGCACCGTTATCTAATGCTACTTTATAAACAATGGTATTGTCGTTATTAGTAAGATATTTGCTATCGATACTACCTCCAATTTGTACATCATTGTCATCAACGATTGAAATATTAAAATCGTCTTTTCTTCCACCGTTAACAGTGACAAAAGTATATGCTTCACTTCCACCTATAACCGCAGGTGGATACCCATTACTAGAGTTATATACTTGTGTTACAATCGGGCCATCTACTACCTGTACCATATTGGGATAAGTAGTCTCAGTACCGTTAATTGATAGTTTTACTCCATATTTCCCTGGTAGAAGCTCTGCTGCACGGTATAGCGATGTTGAAATATAGCTATAATTAGTTGTCATATATGCATAATCAAAAACAGCAGCATAACGTTCATCAGATGTTCTATCGCTATAGCCACTATTTACTTTACTACCAAGTACTTCTACAGTCTTTGCAACTACTTTTCCAGCACTATCCAGTAAAGAAAGTTCCAAATCAGGAGCCCCATTAGCAAGGACAGTGTCCTTTCCAGGTAAGTAAATTTGCATTGAAAAATTATCACTATCTTGACTAATATATTTGCAGTAGTTAGGTACATTTGCAACATTATTTTCTACATAGTTGACAGGAACTGCAATGGGACCAAAAAGTTTTGTATCGTCACCACTGTAATCATTAAGCCACACTGACATATAAATAGTAGCAGGATTTGTAACCTCTGTTATAATGCTTTTAATATCATCAACATTAAAATAGTATATATTTTTATTAGATTGATAAATTCTGCATTGAATACCCGATTGAGTAATATTTTCTGACGAATTCAAAGTTACATAACAATTATTACCTGCAAATTGAGCTGTAGCTTCACCTTCAAATTGTCCCGCAAAAGGACATCTCTGTATACCGTCCTCCGGGGTATATAAAAAGTACTTATCTGCAGTTATAAGGGTAATTGCTGACTCTGTTGTACTTACGGTAGTTTCCACTCTTTTAGGCAACCCATCGTCGATTATAGTTGTACCTGCATTGTATTGTGTCCTAAGTAATCTTACATTTTTTGTCGAAGCCTCCTGTGCTTTTTCAACTACCACCTGCGAACTATCTGGGTTGCTCCCATCAAAGGTAAGCGGAATGGTAATACTTCTTGCAGCTTGAGGTAATCCTGATTCAAACGCACTTGCTGAAGAACTTGCTAGCAATTTCTCTGAAGTAGTATCAGCCATTGCAGGAATGGTCGTGCTGAACACTGTAGCAATAGCAAGAATAACTGCCATCATCTTCTTAGATCTCATTCTCATAAATTCCTCCTCTTGTAAAAACAATAAATATTTAGCATTAAAAGTTTACATTAAATATGCAAACTATTCAATGTTTTTCCTGCTTAACCAAAAATTATTTTAGTGTACTTAATAAACTAAGATATTTTGGACATGAATATATACCTGGTGCCGTTATTCCTAAGCTTGCTACATTGAAGAAGTATTTGATGGACTAGAAAACCCATTAGTAAGAGAGAAGGGTATCAGCCGACCTGAGTTGGCTGATACCCTTCTACACTTCTTTTAATTATCTTGCATATTTCTTCATTTCGTCAGAAGTTTTAATAATTCCGTTTACCTTTTTTATTAATTCCTCAGCAGTTTGAAGGTTTGCAGTTGCCATTGCATTCGCTTCCTCGGAGCTTGCTGCAGTTTGCTCACTTACAGCAGCAATTTTATTAATACTTTCTATAATTTGTTCATTTGATTCTACTATTGTTGCTATTTCGAAAGTGACTTGCTGAACATTATTTGATAGTTGATTTGTATTATTGCTTATACTGTTATAAATACTTTTTGTACTAGTAATAAACTCGTTTTGCTCAATGTTTGCATTTTTCATACTTTGGATTTGGTTAACACAATCTTTAACTGTTTCATTCAAAGCATTTATTATAGTAGATATCTTAGCGGATGATTGCTTACTCTGCTGCGCAAGCTGCCGAATCTCATCTGCTACTACCGCAAAGCCCTTCCCGGACTCACCAGCTCTAGCCGCTTCAATGGATGCATTCAGTGAGAGTAGATTTGTTTGTGCACTAATTCCTGCAATAATTGTAGTTATTCCTAAAATCTCAGATGTTTTTTTCTCCAAATCTTCCATATGCGCTTCTACTATTAAGCTCTGATCATTGACTACAATTGCCTTCTGATCAAGTTGATTTACGATATTTAATCCCTTATTTACTTCATCTGTAGAATTTTTTGATAGTTCTCCCATTTGTTTAGATAAGTTGGAGGCTTTTTGAATTAGTTCGCTTATTTTCTCTGTAGAGACTGTTTGATTTGTCATATTCTCCGAGGTATCCTGTGCACCTTTTGATATTTCATCGATTGCGCCGCTTACCTGGCCCATTGAGGCAGTAAACTCTTTCATAAAGTTTTCTACGTCTTTTGCATTAGCATCTAATAAATTTGCCGATTTTATTATATTAGAAACAATCTCCTCTTGCTTTTCTTGCTGTTGCTTTATACTATTAATTTTATTGAAATTAAACTGATTTGACAACTTCGTGGATAATATAATTGATACCCCAAACAATGCTATAGCTGCAATCTGTATCGTTAAATCGGTAATTCCTCTGGCGTCTACATTCGTAGACAGAAATTTATAGATTATTACTCCCACATTTAATACAAATACGTATGAATAACTGTATACCGTTAGCTTCATATTGAAATATAATAGATACATCACCATAATTGGAAAGATATAAACAAAGGCTAGAGGTGAAGTAGACGTTGTAATTGCGATAGTATAGACAATCAAATATCCTATTATGGTAACATACTTAATGTTTGTACTACCTCCATTTTTTAAGTATATTACAATGGCAAGAACAATCGGAACTACTACAGCAAGAGCGAATCCGACTATATATGCCAAACTTCTCAGTCCTTTAAAATACTCCCCTACATATCCAAAAACTAGAATTAAGCTTAAAACAGAATTTATTATCAGTACCACTTTATTCGATATTTGTTCTACATTCTTTTCTTCCATTTAGCCGCCCCCTGAAATATTTATATATGGATATTTTACCATTATTAGGCGGAATTGCAATAAAATAAAATTTATTTGTCATATCGTGTAATATAACTTCAAATTCGTTATAATTAAAATGGTGGTATCTGTCCATACATAACTACTCAATAAGCGTGTAATTGGAATACTTTTAGATACGCTCAAATAATCAAGGGAACAATAAATTTTAAGTCTGAAATATTAACTATTTATATATTTTAAGCGAACCACTTCCTCATCCCTAGTGTACCAAAGTACATCACTGCTGAGACAATTACTATCGTTGCGCCTGTTGCAGTCTCAAAGTAGAATGATAGAATTAGTCCAACTACTCCTGATACTATCGATACCAGTAATGCTATAATATTATACTGTTTTGCATTTGTTGAGATATTTCTAGCGGCGGCGGCAGGTAGCACAAGTAACGAATTTATTATTAGTAGTCCTACCCATTGAATGCTTATCGTTACTACTACAGCAATTATCGAAGTGAATGCTATTTCAACTGCGAGGGTTTTGATTCCACGACTTTTAGCCAGTGAAAGGTTCAGACTTACCAATAGTATTTTATTATAGAATATAATCCATAGTACAATAATTATTATTGCAAGGATTAATAATATGCCAACATCTATTGGCCTTATACTCAGCAAGTCACCTATTAAATACGCGTTATATTTACTAGTACTGACACCCCCAGAGGTCATTATTGCGACACCTAATGCTATAGCAGCAGATGAAAATACACCTATTACCGTATCTGTAGAGGTCTTTGTTTTATTTTTTATAATAGTTATCAGCACCGAGAACCCTATGGAAAAAACTATCGCAGACAATATTGGTTGAAATATGCCTATTACAGTACCTATCGCCATACCAGTAAAGGCACCATGCCCTAATGCATCAGAGAAAAATGCCATCCGATTATTAACTACAATTGTTCCAAGTATCGCAAATATTGGCGTTATTAGTAATATGGCCAAGAATGCATTTTTCATAAAGTCATAACCTAACCAGTCAAATGGGAGAATAACATCTAGAAAACTATATATTTGGTTCATCTTTCTTCCCCCCATTCTCTTGTTGATTACTACCAAAGAAGCTTGATAAACCAAAGGTCTCATGCAGTCTCTTATCACTGTATACCTTTTCAGGCGTTCCGTTTAGAATTACTGTTTTATCAAGTAGTACTACTCTGTCAGCATGTTTTTTAACTAAATCTAAATCGTGTGAAACAAGAATAATTGAAAGATCAAATTGCTTTCTTATTTTAGATACCATTTCATAGAAAACTTCTAAGCCTTTCCTGTCAACACCTGATACTGGCTCATCCAAGAGAAGTAGCTGCGGCATTGGCTCAAGTGCAAGCGCAAGCAGAACTCTTTGCAGTTCACCACCTGATAATGCACCCAAGCGTCTATCAAGGAGCCCTTCTGCTTGAACCCTGTTAAGACAACTCAAAATCCTCTGATTCAGCTGTTTTGATGGCCTTTGCCATGCTGGTTTTCTGCTCATGCAGGAGGTAAATAAATTTTTAACACTTATAGGTGAAGCAGTATCAAACTCCAGCTGTTGAGGTACGTAACCTACTATTGGCCTCCTTGCATTAACATCGTTAGCACCAGCAAATACAATGGATCCCTCATGTTTTATTTCCCCTAATATTGCTTTTAGCAAAGTACTTTTCCCTGCTCCATTTGGACCTATTAAAGCTGTCATCTCACCACAATGAAGATGCAGACTTACATCCCTTAGTATTTCTGTTTTCCCGACTGTTACTGAGAACCCCTGTATCTTAGTGCAACAATAGCCACCACAGTTTTTATTTAATTCGCAATTTCCATTATGTTTTCCAATAAACTCTTCCATTTATTACGCCTCTTATTTTATATTATTCAAATAGTTTTTTCCGCCGTATCAGTTCTAATTTGTTTAGCCAGTAAAGCCTTGTATTTACTTATTATACAACTTTCCCAACATAAATAATAACACATCTATGCACTTTTATTTTTCTATTCCCTTTTTATCCACAATATAGGAATGATCCGACTTATTTAACTAAAGATATTGTTTCTAAAGTTAAACCATAAGCTTTAATAAATATTTATTATTTATTTTACTAATTAGTAATGAAGTAGTTATAGTAAGAACGCAAACAATAAAAAACCTTGGAGTCTGCGTTAAAGTTTGACCAAAAATTCTTGTGCAAACTGTATTGATAATAAGTATATATAAGGGGTGCGCATAATAAGCGAAATTACCAATATATCTAAAATTCATTGAGTGTTTACTAAAGTTTTTCATAGGATTTTTAATACTTAGAATTAAAATCCAACCTGTCAAAAAATATAGAAAAATAGTAATCATAATCTGTTTTGATATACCCAATCGCGTTATTGCAATAATTTCTAAAACAAAACCTAGTGCAATTATTATTGAAATAATCCAGCTTTTTCTATTACTTATTCTATCAAAATATGCTTTTCCTATATACATAATGTATCCAAGAACAAAAAATGGTATGCCCGTCAAAGCAACTCGGCGAATTAATGAGAATTGCGAAAAATCATATAAAGAGTTAAGAATAGGAATTGCATTCCCAAATTTGCTATAAGAAACGCCAAGTAATCCTATGCTGTATAGCAAAATTGACAAGTAAATTAATAATTTTAGTTTGTTAATCTTATAGAAAAATGCAAATACTAATACGCAAAAAATTAAAGCAGGAAAATACCACAAATGATAATACACCCCATATAAAAGGTAATTCTTTATAAAGTTTTTTACTGCACTTGCAATGGGATAACTTCCTTTAATGATAGATGGAACAATTGTCATAAAGTAAATAACACTCCATAATGTATATGTAAATAGTATTCGTTTTAAATATTTTACTACAACCATTATATCGTTTTTTTTAAATAAGGATATACTCAAAAAGTAGCCAGAAACTGCGAAAAAGAAGGGTACCGCAACCCTTGGAATTATTTGCTGGCATATGTATGCGAAGGTTGTATTATATTCTTGAAAGGGGTTTATATGTATTGATATTACCATTAGAGCACATATAATGCGCATAATATCAATTGAAGGAATAATTTGATTATTTACCTTGATTGAATCATTAACCTGCAAAACATTCATCTATTTTGTCCTTTCAGCTTAACTTCAATATTTAGAACAGTTTATATTACTTAATTAGTTTAACATAAACATCCAGTTAGTCAACCAACAGCAATTTACCCACATTATTCTTATTATATTTGGAAACACTGTATGTATAAAGAGAGTTATGGGATATAGCGAGAATGCCGCTAAAAGTATAGTCATCTAATCAGTACTACTGATTTATCCATTAATTTTAAAAGATTGTGAAAAATATATTTTATGATTATCTTTAAATGCGTTTTTGTGTTAAAATATTTAGTGTAATAATTAGATTTTGGGGAGGATTTTACTATGAACAAGATAGACACAGCAATTATTAATACTATTAGGATATTATCTGCAGAGGCAGTACAGAAAGCGTCTTCAGGACATCCTGGGTTGCCACTTGGTGCAGCACCTATTGCGTATTCCGTTTGGGCTAAACATATGAAGCATAACCCCAAGAATCCAAATTGGTCTAATAGAGACAGATTTGTTCTTTCTGCTGGACATGGTTCAGCTATGCTTTACTCAATGTTGCACGTTTTTGGCTACGATGTATCAATGGAGGATCTCAAAAATTTTAGACAGTTTAATAGCAAAACCCCTGGACATCCAGAATATAAACATACCCCAGGTGTTGAAATAACAACAGGACCGCTTGGACAAGGTGTTGCAAATGGCGTTGGTATGGCAATGGCTGAAGAATTTATGGCTGCTAAATTCAACAAGGACGGATTCAAAGTTGTTGATAATTATACTTTTGTTTTATCTGGTGATGGCTGCTTGATGGAAGGTGTTTCAGGCGAAGCTGCTTCACTAGCTGGGACATTGAAACTAGGAAAATTAATTTTGCTCTATGATAGCAATAATATAACCATTGAAGGAAGTACAAGTATTGCCTTTACAGAAGATGTTGCAAAGCGTTTCGAAGCTTATGGTTGGCAGGTTCTTACAGTAGAAGATGGAAATGACGTTGATGCTATCAGTACTGCTATTGCCAATGCAAAGAGTGATACAAGTAGACCTTCAATTATTGAAGTTAAAACTCAGATTGGTTATGGTTCACCAAAGGCAGGAAGTTGTTCAGTTCATGGAGAACCACTTGGTGAAGAAGGCTTATGCGCAACAAAAGAATTCTTAGGAATGTGCAAAGATGATTGCTTTAATATTACTGATGATGTTTCATCATACACGAATGAGTTTGTTGAGGCTGGAATTAAGGATGAAAACAACTGGAATGAAATGTTTAAGAAGTATGCTGTAGAGTACCCAGGTTTAGCTAAAGAATGGGCTTCGTGGCAGAATGACAACTATGAAGAGCTATTGTTAAATGACGCTGACTTCTGGAAAGTTGATTCTAAGCCTAACGCAACTAGAGCTATCTCAGGAAATATTATCAATTACTTGGCAAAAAGACTTCCAAATTTAGTTGGCGGCTCTGCTGACTTGGCACCTTCTAACAAAACTGCAATGAAGGATATGGGTGATTTCTCAGCTGAAGATTATAGTGGAAGAAATCTTCACTTTGGTGTTAGAGAACACGGAATGGCAGCTATTGCAAATGGTATGACTGTTTATGGTGGTTTAAAAATCTATTGTTCGACGTTCTTTGTATTCACTGACTATATGAAGGGTGCTATGAGGTTATCAGCTCTTATGAAAGTGCCTGTTACTTATGTAATGACACATGATAGCATTGGTGTTGGTGAAGACGGACCTACTCACCAACCAATAGAGCAATTAGCATCAATCAGAAGTATACCAAACTTTATCGTATTTAGGCCGGCGGATAGCAATGAAACTGCTGCAGGTTGGTTTACAGCAGCAACAAACCCATCTTCGCCTACTTGCTTGGTTCTAACTAGACAGAATCTACCTGTTCTTGATATTGACGGTAAGGTTGCTTTAAAGGGCGCGTACACATTGTTAGATTCAAAAAATGCTACTCCACAAGTGATTCTGATGGCTACTGGGTCTGAGGTTCATGTAACCTTAGAAGCAGGCAAACAGCTACAATCAGAAGGTATTGATGCTAGAGTTGTCAGCATGCCTTCATGGGAGCTCTTTGAAAGACAGACCGCTGAATATAAGGAAAGCGTATTACCTTCTTCTGTAGCTAATAGAGTTGGTGTTGAAGCTGCTTCCTCCTTTGGATGGCACAAATATGTTGGACTTAAGGGTGAAGTAGTTTGTATTGATAGTTTTGGTGCTTCAGCTCCTGCTGACAAGCTATTCGTACACTTTGGTTTTACAGCTGAGAATATCGCAGCAAAGGCTAAAGCAGTTATATCAAAATAATTTGAACTGAAATAGTTGTCTAGGTTAAAGTTAAACTATAAAATATTTAGAAATCCCTCTGGATTACTTTCAGAGGGATTTTTGTCATTTTTAAATGTTTTTGGGGCAGTATTTTTGTGGTGTTAAACATTATAAACAAACTTTAAAAACATTTCCATAACTACCCTGTAAATTTATTTTGTAATTGTTAAAATATTTTTTTAAATTTGTGTTTGAAGGGAAAAATATGAGGTATATATTAATTACAACCGAAAAGGTTGATAAAACAAAGCAATTACCGAAAGGGGATGAGTCCACCAAAAATGAGAATTGGTGATCAAGTCCAAGGTAGTGGAAAGTAAGAGGTACGTAGTTTGGTAAGTGGTTTTAAAATTAATTTGAACGGCAGTATTGTAAGTGGTACGGCAAGTAATTTTAATAGTAATTTGAACGGCAGTATTGTAAGTGGTACGGCAAGTAATTTTAATAGTAATTTGAACGGCAGTATTGTAAGTGGTACGGCAAGTAATTTTAATAGTAATTTGAACGGCAGTATAAAAAGCAGTATAATTCCATCTTTCATCCTGAAAGAAGAAGAGTAACGGCTGGATTAGTAACTAGATATCCGGCCGTTATTTTTTTTAATTTTAATTTGGTTATTAATTTAATTTCTATCTGTTTGAATAATTTTTTTTTAATCTTTTAATTTTTTTAATTTTTCAATTTACTTTTTTTCTTCTTATTAATTATTTTCTACATATTCAAAATAATCAAAATCAGCATACTTTTCTCTTCTAGAAAGATCTTGAACACATATCCCTACAAATGGTCCTGTGAATTCACCATATTTACAATATTCATCGGATAGTTTACTTGAATCAAATACAGGTCCGATATCATTCCATACCACACCATCTGCAGAGTAGTAAAACTGTAGTTTATTAATATTGATAGTGACACGAAGATAGATTCTTTCAGAATTATTTATAGGGACTCTACAATCAAGTAATTCATCCCTTTCGCCATTATCTGCTGTCATAATTCCAATACATTTACTGTGCAGAGATTCACTGTAATAAACCCTTAGGTAATAATGGTTCATATTATCATAAATACATACTAGTCCCGCCATTTGTTGAAAATTCTCAGGTTCGAATTCAAGGCATGTCTCTGCACGGAATTCAAAAGCTTGAAACCTCCTAGCAGCTATACTTTGTTTGAATAATGAGAATAAAGATTCCTGACCTCTCATTCTCAAATATCCCTTCCTAGCTTTGAGTGAAATCCAAGATTCATCAAATGGTATCCGCAAAGAACTAAAGTTTACATTCAATTCATCAGCTTCAAAATCATCTCTATAAGCTTCCTTTTCAATAGGGGCCTGCGGTATATTGGGCTCCAGAGTGTATCTCTGCGCTAGGTTACCACCTGCTGCCAACCTAATCCACCCGTCTTCAGTCCAAACAACCTTTTGTATAGCTGTTTCTCTTCCAAGCATACAGCGTTTTTCTGGCATAATGGGACGTGCACATAAATGTGTAATATACCATTCTCCTGTTTGTGTCTGAACCAAAGAACCATGTCCAGATTTTTGCAGATAGGAATTAGGATTATACAGATGTGGCTTCCAACAGTTTGGATCTCCTCGCTCATTAAACTTTATATGAGTAGATGTAATAATCGGATTCCTAGGATCTGCTTCATATGGTCCAAATATTGAACTAGCGCGAGAAACTGTTACAGCATGTCCATAGCCTGTACCACCTTCTGCTGCCATGATATAGTAATAATTGTTATACTTATATATGTTTGGTCCTTCAACACAACCTAATTCAGTACCTCCCCGATATATACGATGTGGCGTACCAACTAGCTTTTTTTCTGAAGAAGAATATTCTTGTATTACAATTGCTCCTGGATGTTCATAACCTTTCCTAAAATCCCACTCCAAATTAGTAATCCACTTGCTCCCATCATCGTCATGAAATATTGATGGATCAAAACCACTACTATTAAGATATATAAGTTCTGACCATGGCCCCATGATATCCCTTGAAGTAACCATGTAATTGTCAACATCAAAAAAATTATTTGCAATATGCTTAACCATTGAAAAAGTTAAATAAAATAGTTTTTCTTGTTCATTATATGTAATACACGGTGCCCAAACACCCTTCGATGGTGCAATACCTGTCAAATCAAGCTGCGATTTTTTTGTCAAGGCATGTGTCAAAAGGCACCAATGCTTCAGGTCTTTTGAATGGTGAATTTGTATTCCAGGAAACCACTCGAAAGTTGATGTTGCAATATAATAGTCATCATTCACTCTCAGAATTGACGGGTCAGGATTAAAACCTTTTAATATAGGATTTTCTATCATATTATATCTCCTCTCCTCAACCTAATTCTAAGATTCAATTTAAATATTAGGTAAGCTACCTTTTACAGTATATCTATATTTATATTTATTTACATTTACATTGCATCTACATCTATATCTACATCTACATCTACATCTACATCTACATCTGAATTGTTATTTTTCAATATGCTTTTGTCCATTATTATAATTATAAATTATCCAAAAGAATTAAGCTACGATAAAGTACTTTTTTAATTTCAAATCGGTATTCTGGCGCTACAAACGGGAATCTTGCACTACAATTCACTTTTCAAGGACCTCGTTTTCACCCGTTAGCATTGTATATCAGATATAAATTATCTATATTTAGTAATTTTTTATTGACAAACAATAATAACAGCAGTATATTTAAAATTGTAGGGTAGTTATCCTTAATTAAAAGCGAGGTAATCAAATATGAATTTGCAAATTCTAGGACAGAAGGGTTTAAGTCGCATAATGGAGGTACTATGTACTGTCTTTCAAGTATTGGGTACTATACTGGTTTTTTCTTTACCCTGGACAATAAATTATTATTTACTTTATAAACATAGCTATGTTGAATCTGATGTTTATTACTCTATGTTAATGCTTTTATTTTGTTCAGGTGTTTGTGCTTTTTTAATATTACATCAATCAAAAAAAATACTTCATAGCATTAATACCAAAAATCCATTTACAATGGATACTGCTAACAGAATTAAATACATTTCATACTGGTGTTTACCCATTGCATTTATTTATCTCGTGGCAATTATTTTTATCCCATCGGCATTTGTTCTTCTTGTAGGATTAACATTTTTATTTCTAGCCGCGTGCATTTTCATTATTGCAGAGCTGTTCTATCAAGCAGTTAATTACAAGCAGGAAAATGACTTGACCATTTAGAGATAAGGAGAAAAAATATGCCTATTGTAGTAAATGTCGATGTAATGCTGGCAAGAAGAAAAATGAGTTCAACTGAGTTGGCTGAAAAAATAGGAATAACTACTGCCAACCTTTCAATATTAAAGACCAACAAAGCAAAAGCAATTAGGTTTTCCACACTGGAAGAAATTTGCAAGGCCTTAAACTGCCAACCAGCTGATATTTTGGAATATGTGCCAGAAGATGAAAGTACTCAAAAATAAATCTATAGTCCGCTTTATTATGTAATTTCTAGAATCGTGAAAAAGGAGCGAAAACAATATGGAAAATCAAAATGCGCCTTATCCTGAGTCGACTAATCCTCAGCCTAAGTTGGCAAACCCTCAAACAAAGTCAGAGACACAAATAACACCTAGTGAAAGTAAGACGGTATCGACCATCCCAGCAATGCCACCCTACTACAAACCCTATGTACCTAGGTCCACGAAACCTGATTATATTGCTTTTAAAGCTCGAGTTACCTCTCCAAAAGGGCTAATAATTACTGTGCTTAGTATTCTGCTCTGTATTTTATACACGGAGACTATTTTACTCGGCTCAGCTGGCATCACTGTACCTATTTTCGCTGTAGCTTTTTATAGCATGTTATTCTATTTCTTTAGAGAAAGCGAAAAACCACTTAATAAAGCTGCTGTTTATTTAACCCTTCCTGTACTACTTTTAGCCTTTAGCTATTTTATTCATTATAATCCTAGTACACAATTCATAACATGGATAACCTTGATAGGCCTTATTGGTATTCAGCTTGTTTTGCTTGGGAATATTCAAGTAAGAGGTATATTCACCTTTGATATGCTAACTAAGGCTATCACAAACCTTGTTGGAAAGCCCTTTTTGAACTTGGCAATGCCCTTCAATTCGTTTGGTATACTAAAGGGTAATAAATCAAAGACGTTAAAAAATTCTATCTACATTTTGATCGGGTTAGCCGTATCACTACCCATCGCAGCAATTCTTATGGGTTTGTTTATGAGTGCAGATGCGGTGTTTTCAGATGCAATGAATACAGTGTATGACTTTATTGGCTTAGATTTTACCAATATTTTTAGAGATATTGTGCTTGGACTCATACTTGGCTTATTTCTTGGAGCTATACTACTAGGTCTAAAATATAGCGAAGAGAAACAAAAGCCCGCAACAAAAGTAGGAAATAATATTGAAAGTACTATTATTGGAACCTTCTTAACAATAATTAATATTTTCATAATAGCATTTGTTACCTTCCAGTTTGTATACCTATTTGGTGGAACTGTAAATATTACAGCCTCTGGAATGAACTATGCAGACTATGCTAGACGCGGCTTTTTTGAGCTTTCGACAGCTTCAGGTATCATTTTTGCGATTGCACTTTTTGTTTTAATTATGACTAAAAAGAAGTCTGAAAAACTTCCGTTGTGGATTCAACTCACCACTGTTTGCTTATGTGTCTGTAATGGTGTTTTACTAATATCGGCAGTGAAAAGAATGCTCCTATACGTGGACGTTTACGGCCTCAGCGTCAAGCGCGTTTTGACTCTTTGGTTCATGGGTATTATTGGCTTATGTCTTCTGTGGATGGTAATTAAATGCTTTGTAAGTAAAGTCGATGTGATGAAGTGTATTGGTTTAACAGTAATTGTAGGTACTTGTGTTCTAAGTTTGACCAACACAGAACGTATTATTGCTAGGTACAATGTGGATCGTTATTTAAGTAGTCCAGCAGAAAATTCTATTGACGTATATTACCTTGGGCAATTATCTTATACTGCTGTACCTGAAATAGTAAGACTAAAGGATTTAGAAGTAGGAGATATTAAAAATACTGATATTAAAAAGCTATTGGAAAATCAAAAAGCCAGATTTGCATACAGGAATAGCCTATATGGTTTTACGCTAGATAGTATAGAGGCTACAAGGATACTAGATAAAGAATTGAAATGATTAACTCTTGACTTGCAAATGAACGATTCATGGTAGAATATCCAAATGCAAAAAACTTTTAGAAATCATATAAGTACCTCGATTTACTTTTATAGTAGAACGAGGTATTTTGATGCGAATTAATATTTGAGATGATATACCCTCCCGCAATTCTAGAATCTAAGGAAACCTTATACAATTTTATTTTGCAAATTATAATAAATCATGTAATATTATAAGAGTAAACATAAAAAAATTGGAGGTCTACAATGTTGCGGCGAATCAAAGTTATAATTATTCTAATTATTTTTACTCTAACTTCCTTTAGTACATATGCAGCACCAGCAACCAAGCCTACTTATTCCAAGACCTTAGAACAGATTTACAAAAGCAAAGACGTTTATAAGTACACGCAGAACCGGCTAGGCGAACTGAACAAAAAGTATAGCGATATTACAGATTTGTTTTCTGCAGGAAAATCTGTTAAGCAACGAGATTTATCAGTATTGAAAATTGGTAATGGTTCAAAGAAAATATTTATAAATGCCTCTCATCATCCTCGTGAATATATGGGAACAATATTAACTCTAAATCAAGCTCAGTACATATTAGAAGCATATACAAGTAACCAAACCATTGACAGCTGCAATATTAAAAATCTTCTTGATAATGAGGTTACTTTTTATTTTATGCCCCTTGTCAACCCTGATGGCGTACAAATATGTGTTAACGGTTCCCCCTCGTACTATTTGAATGCTAACGGGGTAGACTTAAATCACAATTATGATGCCGATTGGTTTAAGAAAATCACAAAGACCTACTCTACTGGCACTTCTGCTTTTTCAGAACCAGAAACACAGGTTATAAAGACATTATGTGAAAACACCAAATTTGATATAACAATTGCCTATCATGCAGCTGGAGACATTATTTATTGGTACTATGGACAGCAGGGCGCTGCAAAAACAAGAGATCTAGCCTATGCAAATATGCTTAAAAACACCACAGGCTATAGTCTAGTAAGTACCAAAGACTATAAATCCTCTTCTTCCGGGTTTAAAGACTGGTGCGTTAAAAAGCTCAAAATCCCATCTTTTACTCTTGAAATAGGTGGTAAACAGGGGATATTAAAGCCTCTCGCATGGTCTCAATATAATTCAGTCTGGCAAAAGAACAAGCTAGTTCCTGTAAGGATTGCAAAGCAATTATTGAAATAAACCCAGCTAAACGGGCAAAGGCAAGTAATTGAAATTAAATCTAAATTTTTCCCAAATTATTGGTATTTAAATAGAAATGGGTGGAAATACTATCAATAAATCATTTGAAAGGAGATAGTACATGGGAGATAAGGGTAGTTCCAAAAAAAGCCCAAAAATGAGTAAAAAAGAGGCTAAGGCCGCTAAGATAGCTGCTCGAAACAGCAGAAGTGCAGAAGAATAATACATTGATTTTAAAGGCTCAACCCTACACGGGTTGAGCCTTATTTATGCTTGTTATATTTATTTACATGCTATTTGTAATAGCAATTAAAGCAGTATTGATTTTTCTCCAACAAAATAAATATAAAGCTTGTGCAAGGGCCTCGTCATGGCTACATACAGCAGCTTGATATCCAACTCGTTATCTGTATAGTTCCCACTGTTTGCATTTGAAATAATCACCACATCAAACTCCAAGCCCTTTGATAAGTAGGAAGGCACAATCACAATACCACTTTTGTACTCCTTTTCATTTCCAGTGATAATACTTATGTTTTTATCTGCTTCCTTTAGTAGTGGTAGCATCTGCTCACACTCCTCCATAGTTTTACAAATCACTGCTATTGTTTTGTGTCCCTCCTCCTTTAAAGATATTATTCTTTGAACAATATCCTCTGAAGTATCATTAATATCAGTTTTTGATATTAGCTCAACTGGTCCACCATGTCTGATAACAGGCTTTGCACGTAATAGAGCATTATTTTCAAGTTTGGCTATGACATTATTTGCGGCTTCCATTATTTCAACTGTTGTTCTATAACTTTGCTCTAGTGTTAGGAACTCACATTTCCTGCCTTCAAACACCTCATTAACTATATCTTCCCACTGTCGTACCCCTCTATAGGAGTGGATCCCTTGGCATAAATCTCCAAGTATTGTAAAAGAACTATCCTTAACTATCTTTTTCAGCACATAGAATTGAAAGACGCTGAAATCTTGAGCTTCGTCAATTACAATATGCTTAACAGGAATTTTTTCATCCATTCCATATATCTTATATTTTAAATAAATTATTGGTGCTAAGTCTTCAAGCTCAAGCATCTTGTTATTTAATATATCCAAGGTATATTGTCTTGTAAATTCACATACTTCTTGTCCTGTGTATCTGCTAACAATCTTTTTAAATGTATTGGAGTCATCCATCAAATCCTTATAATATTGATATGGGCTCAATTTTGGAAGACTAGCTACATACTCTTTTACTAAAGTCTTTGATATTTTCTCTATTTTCTCTAATATTCTATCTCTCTTTTCAAATGCAGTACGTATTATCTCTTGTCTTTCTATTTCATCACTTATAGTGGCTCTGGCTTTAGCGGCTTTTCTATCACATTCTGACTCTATCTGCAATATAAACTGCTGCTTACTTGTCTTTAGCCTTGTGGTAATGCTCTTTTTTATTTCATTCATTCTTTGAGCTATAGGCCACATGCCATATTGCGTTAGAAATAATTCATTCATCTCTTCATATGAAAAAATAACTTTTGTCCCCAACGTAATATCCTGCTTTGGAATAAAAGCTAGTTCTATTTCCTTGATATATTCATCGATAATGTCTTTGAAGTTCATTGAAGTTTTAAGTACTGAGGCTTGTCTTACTAACGTGTTATGTGTAATCTGTTCTTTTGTGGCATTATGATTAACAAACATATTTAGTTTATCATTTGCATCAGTGAGCTTAAATTTTTTGCCTATCAGTTCCATTGCAAAATCTTCAAACGTAGTTTGTTTAACTCTTTCAACTCCTAGCTCAGGCAATACCTCGGAAATATAATTTAAGAAAAGTCTATTGGGAGCTATTATCATAAAATTTTCTGGTTCAAAACTCTTCTCAAAGGTATAAATAAGATATGCTATTCTGTGAAGCGCAATTGTTGTTTTACCACTACCTGCAACTCCTTGAACTATCAGCGGTTTCCACATAGGTGCTCTTACTATTTTGTTCTGTTCCTCTTGAATAGTTGATACTATTTCTTTCAGTCTGTTCTCTGCATTTGCTCCTAGATACGTCTGTAAAAATTCATCATTTGTGGTTATATCTATATCAAATATTTCTTCTAATATTCCGTTATTTATTGAAAATTGTCTTTTTAAAAGAAGCTCTCCGTCAATAGTACCATCAGGACATATATAGCTTGAGTTTCCAAGTCTACCTTCATAGTATAGGTTTGCAATCGGAGCTCTCCAGTCAACAATTACTATTTCTTGGTTCTCATCTCTCGTAAGAGACATCTTCCCAATATAAAGATTTTCTATCTGACTTGTTCCGCTTTCTTTGAAGTCAATTCTAGCAAAGTATGGCTTGCCTATTGCTGTATGCAGGTTTTTAACCTTCAGAGCTAACGTGTCCTGAAGCATTGTATTGACCATAATGCTTGTATAATCTGCACTATTATCTCCAGTCATATGCCTTTTAACATTTTCCAGTTCTTTACCGACCTTGGTTCTTTTTTCTAATGCACGCTCAAGACTTTTCTCTACATAGTCCAGAGTATATCTGCACCTTTCAAGCTCTTGCTTATAGGCTGGATGGTTTGCAGCTGACATAAGGTAGTACTCCTCTCGTTTCTAAAATCAATACTTAAATGTTTCTATTTCATTTTTAGCTGACTTTTAATATTATATCTTTTAATAGCAGTTAATACTACTATATTTGTTATTTATCCTTTCAGTTATACCTTAGAGTTATAACTTAGAGGTTTAAGTACCGTGTAAAATATCGTAAGTTTGTATTATCTTAAATACTTTCAGATAATTTCCACTAAATTTCAATAACACTATTTCTCCTACCCTCATCAGCAGTATGTTTTATCCAGTTTGTCTTTATCCAGTTTGTCGCAAGGCATATATTTACACTAATTATGAATTTAAGCTGGCATAAAACAAGTAAAGACCAAATGCTTTTGCAAGAGGTCTTTACTTGTTTTTATTGTATTATGAGTTCAATCTTTCTAGTACTTCTTTAAGGTCTTTTTCTTTGAAACTTGAAGAATTAAATGCTACCATGGCCCTTAATGGCAAATTTTTTATAAATTCACTAACTTGTTGCAAATCTTCTCCTCCATCAAATTCTTTATTCATCCCTTTTACTTCATTTTCTATAATACTTATTTTATCAGGAGTTGAAATGATTTCTCCGATGGTAGTGTTCCTCGTATATTGTTTTTTAATCTCTATGGTTGCTTGAACAGTAACCGATTCTATCAATACAATGTCTCTAGAGGATTTGCCAATCAGTATTTCAAATAATCCACTTTCAACACACCAATCATTCATTTTAGTATTATAGTATGCAAATGACCTTTTATCCAAAGTGAATGTAACCACTTTTTCTTCTCCAGGCTGAAGTTCTATCTTTTCAAAACCTTTTAGCTCTTTTTGTGGTCTTATAATACTACTCTCAGTATCCCTTACATATAGCTGAACTATTTCTTTCCCTGCAAGCTTACCAATATTTCGAACCTTTAAGCTTACCGTAAGCATCTCATTATCAGTAATATGTTTCTTATCGAGAGTTATATTACTATACTCAAACTTCGTGTAGCTAAGACCATATCCAAACGGGAATAAAGGTTCTGTCCCCAATGTATCATAATATCTGTAGCCCACAAACAGACCCTCTCTGTACTCAACCTTCTCCTGTTCACCGGGGAAGTTTAAGAAGGATGGATTGTCACTTAACTTCTTAGGAAATGTTTCTGCAAGCTTACCACACGGATTTCCAATCCCAAAAAGAATATCTGCTACAGCACCTCCGAAGGCTTGGCCTCCCAGATATACTTCAATAACTGCTTTAACTTCAGATATCCATGGCATTTCAATTGGTGATCCATTGCTCAAAACAATTACTACATTCTTCTGAACTTCTGCAACTGCCTCAATTAATGCTTTATGACCCTCAGGTATTTGCATATGCACTCTATCGAAGCTTTCTGATTCGTAGCTGTCTGGGAGCCCTACAAAAACTACCGCGGTGTTAGCTTTTGCTGCAATTTCCTTTGCTTGTTTTATCAAAACTTCGTCCACTTCATCGCTATTTGATTTGAACTCGGTTGCTGTAAACATCCCTGCAGCTTTATCTGACCTGTAACCTGAGGCAAAGAGTAATTTAGTTTTTCCACCGGTCAGTTTTTCCATTTCTACTAATGTATCATCCACAAAGGTTGGATTAATATGGGAACTACCTCCTCCTTGATATCTAGGATTTCGTGCAAAATCGCCTATTATAGCTATGGTTCCTTCATTTTTAAGCGGAAGAATATTATCGTCATTCTTTAATAGCACCATGCTTTCTCTTTCAACTTGTCTAGCTAACGCATGATGAGCTTTTTTGTCATATACCGCATTTTCCTTTTTATTATCAGTTGCCTTAAAAATTACCCCTAGGAGTCTCTCAACTTCTAGATCCAATATACTTTCAGGTAGATTCCCTGTTTTGACTGCTTCTACTATTTTTTTATCACCTTCACCGCTGCTAGAAGGCATTTCTAGTTCGAGCCCTGCAACAAGCCCGTCCACTCGTTCATTTACTGCACCCCAATCCGACATAACCAAGCCTTGAAAACCCCACTCATTTCTTAAAACCTCTGTAAGTAAGAACTTATTTTCCGAGCAAAAGTCGCCGTTAACTTTATTATAGGCACACATCACTGTCCATGGCTGTGCCTTTCTTACTGCACCTTCAAAGCTTGCTAGGTATATTTCGCGCAGAGTGCGTTCATCAACAATTGCATCTATTGACATCCTTAAATGTTCCTGATTATTTACAGCAAAGTGTTTCAGAGAAGAGCCAATCCCCTGGCTTTGGACTCCTTTTATGTGGCCTACAGCCATTTCAGAGGATAAATATGGATCTTCAGAAAAATACTCGAAATTTCTACCACATAGTGGTGACCTTTTAATATTGGCACCAGGCCCTAGTATAATTGATACATTCTCTGCTTGGCATTCTTCCCCAAGAGCAGTTCCGACTTTCTCCAAAAGATTTCTATCCCATGAACAAGCCAACGTAGCAGCGGGTGGAAAGCATGTTGCGGGAACACTCTCATTCAAACCTAAATGGTTAGCCTCTGAGGCTTGCTTCCTTAGTCCATGTGGTCCGTCTGTCATCATAATAGATGGTATTCCAAGTCTTTCTACTCCTTTTGTATTCCAAAAATCTAGCCCTGAGCACATACTAGCTTTTTCTTCCAGCGTCATTTGGGCAATTATCCCTTTAATATCCCTATCCATACTTTTACCCTCTCTTCTACAGTTATATTTGATTATTATGGTTAAATCTATCCTCATTTTTTATAACTACTCATAGTTTGATTTTATCAAGTAATCTGATATACTTCTAATATGATATTCGGATACTTTGTATGTTTTTCGGTTTTTATCTATTATAATTTGGAGGATGCCAATGCTATTAAAACCAATTAGGTCTGATATAATAGAAAATATAGATTTTATATGTAGACTATCATTTGATACTTTTAACATACCCGTCTATTTTTTAGATGATAATGAAAATATCCTTTTTTCTTATTCTTTATTAAGTACTTCAAATCCGCTCTACCCCGATAACAATACTTTTATTAAACAAATATTTAGATCCCTAAATAGCGCAAATTTACCTGTAATAACAACAACTAAATACTTAGAGAATTTTATTTCTATTAGTATTAAGCTTGAAGAAAAGATTATAGGAACTATTATTGCAGGCCCAACTATTCAGTCAGAAATATCTGGACAGTTGGTTGATTCTATAATTTCGGAAAATAATCTGCCCTTGAGCTGCAAAAGAGAGTTGATAGATTACTACTCCCATTGTTATAAAAAGGAGTATACTACTTTGTTAAATATTGTTATTTTTTTATACTACGCTATTTTTCAAGAAAAACTTGATTTTAATACGCTGATGTCTAAAAATAGTTCATTTATAGATTTAGAACAAATTATTGAAAGGGACGTTGGAGCTGTATTATCTAAAAACAGACAGAATGATTATATTCACCATTCTGCTTTATATGAGAAACGACTGCTACAGTGCATTAAGGAAGGCAACCTAGAGCAGCTGATGGGGTTACGTTATCCGCTGGATGGTAAACCGGGAATCTTATCCAAAGGTAATCCTCTTAGAAGCCAAAAAAACAATACCATATGCCTGACCACGCTAGTAACACGAGCAGGCATCGATGCTGGTTTAAATTCTGACCTTGCGTATACATTAAGTGATCAGTATATTCTACAGGTTGAAGAACTAAATGATGTAAATGATATTGAACAGCTAATCAACAGGATGCTTGTTGACTTTACCACAAGAGTCAAAAACGCCAAAAAGTCCTCACTGTCCAAAGTGATTTCAGAATGTCATGCTTACATTTTTAGGCATGTATATGATAATATTACGCTGACTGAGCTTTCGAAGCTGGTAAATATGAACGCAAACTATCTGTCGGAGTTATTTCGAATCCAGACGGGAATTACTATCAGAGATTACATCCAAGAACAGAAAATAGAGGAAGCTAAAAAGCTAATGGACTTTTCTAAATTATCATTACTAGAAATATCAACAAATCTGAATTTTTGTAATCAAAGTCATTTTTCAAGAATATTTAAGAAAGTTACGGGGCTTTCTCCAAGGCAATTCAGAGAAAGAAAAACTTTATAAACTCGTTGTTAATCACATCGGCGCTATGTTCAAACTCAAATACAAAAAGTACGTATACTATTTTTCCATATTATCTTACATACATTTTGTGTTCTCCCATTCTGGGTGAACCAAAAACAAAGCCTCATGCTATTGAGCATGAGGCTTTGATATAAATCTGGCAGAGACTTACTTTCCCGGGCCGTTGCCAGCCAAGTATTATCAGCACTGAGATGCTTAACTTCCGTGTTCGGTATGGGAACGGGTGTGACCATCTCGTCATTTCCACCAGAA
>Ga0209511_1000115_pt1 | contig 107072 bp, 98 predicted proteins | sample SSSSmetaG_FD_184141 | JGI IMG/M metagenome (GOLD analysis project Ga0209511, IMG submission 184141) | Glacier valley bacterial and archeal communities from Borup Fiord, Nunavut, Canada, to study Microbial Dark Matter (Phase II) - ​SSSS... | ecosystem: Environmental > Aquatic > Freshwater > Ice... | reverse complement strand
ATCATCGAATACTGTAAAAAGGTACAGGTAACATGAAAGAACATTCAAACGATAATCAAGGAGAAATAATTTTATATCAGGCACCAGATAATCAAACAGCATTAGAGGTGAGATATGAAGAAGATACTGTTTGGCTTACCCAGAAACAAATAGCTGAGTTGTTTGGCACCAAAAGACCAGCAATCATAAAACATTTATCAAATATTTATAAGTCAGGAGAATTAATTGAAAAAAGCACATGTTCCATTTTGGAACACATGGGTAAAAGTGGAGTCCAAAAATATCAAACACAATACTATAAACCTTGATGTCATTTTATCGGTAGGATATAGAGTTAATTCAAAAAATGCCACTCAGTTCTGCCACCTCCCCTCCCTCCTCCCTCCCGATAGCTATCAAGACTATCAGGGCTTTCGGTCCTATCAGGGCTATCAGGAAGGCAAACTCATGACTGGCATCTATCATTTAAAATCATAACACACTACATATCAATATAATAATCAATCATGGAACAAGGGGAAATTGTTATCTATAAATCTTTTGATTCTACCGATTTTCAACTAGAAGTTATGGTTGAAGATGATACAGTTTGGTTGACCCAGTTACAGATGTCTGATCTTTTTCAAACCACCAGAAATAATATAACCTTACATGTTTCAAACTTATTTAAAGAAAAAGAATTAGACGAGTTTTCAGTTAGTAAGGAATCCTTACTAACTGCGGCTGATGGGAAAAATTACAAAACAAGATTCTACAATTTAGATGTTATCATTTCTGTTGGATACCGTGTTAAATCAAAACGTGGTACTCAGTTTCGGATATGGGCTAACAAAGTTCTGAAAGAATATCTGTTAAAAGGATATGCCGCAAATAGTAGGTTTGAAAAAATTGAAAATGATGTCTTTTCGTTAAAAAAGAAAGTTGATGAATTTGATTTTCAGTTGAAAACAAATCTTCCTCCCAACGAAGGTATTTTCTACGATGGACAGATATTCGATGCCTATAAGTTTGTGACCGATATAGTGAAAACTGCAACAACATCGATAGTGTTAATTGACAATTTCATCGACCAAAGTGTACTCGTACTACTTTCAAAGAGGAACGCTGGAGTCAAAATTGACATTTACACTAAGGAAGTATCACAACAATTAAAACTCGATGTAAAGCGATTTAATGCCCAATATCCAAAGTTGGAGATTAAAACATTCAAAAAATCGCACGACAGGTTTATAATAATTGATAAAAAAACAGTTTATCACATTGGCGCGTCCTTAAAAGATTTGGGTAAAAAATGGTTTGCCTTTTCTAAAATCGACCTCGATGCCGCAGAAATGATCAACAAATTGACCTTATAAGCGCGAAGTCCCATCTATACAAATCGTAATTCGAGTAATTCGTCTTTAATTAGAGTAATTTGTACCTTCTGGAATTCGAGTAATTCGTCTTTAATTAGAGTAATTTGTACCTTCTGGAATTCGTGTAATTCGTTTTAATTAGAGTAATTCGTATTAATTAGTTTTAATTCGTTTTATTTCGAGTAATTAGTACCTTCACAAAGAAACGTTTTAGTGTCTCGTGCCTTGACGACTAAAAGTTTCACTAAAAAAAACGTTGAGCGTTTCTTAATTGACTTCATAGACCATCTTCAAAAATTCCGAATAAAAAAAGAATGTCCCATCTGCACAAATCGTAATTCGTTTTAATTCGAGTAATTAGTATCTTTTTAATTCGTGTAATTCGTACCTTCTGTAATTAGTACCTTCACAAAGAAACGTTTTAGTGTCTCGTGCCTCGACGACTAAAAGTTTCACTAAAAAAAACGTTGAGCGTTTCTTAATTGACTTCGTAGACCGTCTTTCTTATTCCGAAAATACGGAATGTCCCATCTGTGTAAATCAAAATTGAGTAATTCGGATATAACGTTCATTTTCACGAACCAAACTATAAACTATAAACTATGAACTATAAACTAATAAGTACCGTAGATGTACCCTTTTTAAAATTGCAAACAAATACAAATAATCGTACTTTTGCAGTCGAAACAAAAAGGCAAGTCCCGCGATTAAAAGCAGTACCGATTCGCTTATTACGCAGGGATAATCAGAATTGATGAACATGAAATATTTTTAGGATTCGTTAAAGCAGCTGGCATTCTATTTTATGCAAACACAGCCCTTTGTCACAGGCTTTTGTTTTAATGTTCCAAATTCGTGTAATTCGTAATTCGTAATTCGTGTAATTCTCCCGATAGCTATCGGGATTAATTCGTTTTTAATTCGTGTTATTAGTACCTATTGTAATTCGCACCTTTCGTAAATTTTTATCAATAAATAAAAATAATTGTTTTATCTTTGTCTTGTTAAATAAAATATCATTTTTTTTGCTCCACCATAAGTAAAGAGAATAATATAATGTCCCATTAATAAACCAGTAACGTGCTGTTTATCTCCTTCATATTAAATGGTAAATGATAAATGGTTAAATGGTTAAATGGTTAAATGGTTAAATAGCAACTACTTTTATCCGCCAAAGCGTTGGATGATAAAAAATAGAGACAGCTGAATATCCTGAGATGATGCTATAAATATCTGTTTTTAAGTAGGTTTTGATAGTTAGGTTTTGATAGTAGGTTTCGTTTTTAGTGTTGATTTGTGTTTCGAGAGTTTGTTTCGACATCAAGTATTGATAGTAATATCGATTTTTGTTTCGATAGTAAGCGTTGATAGTAAGCGTTGATAGTGATTAATGTTAGTAAGTATCGATAGTCAGTAATAATAGCAGGTAATGTTAGTAAGTATTGATAAAATGCATGGATAGTTTTAATGTTTTAAACATTGATTTATTTATGTTTTAAGTATTGGTTTTTTATTTGTTAGAATAATAGTTGAAGTATATCAATAGTCTGATTCTTTGATTTTTCAAATAACCCCACTATATACTATTAACTATAAACTATTAACTATTAACACTAAATGTATGACAAAAGAAAATCTCAGAGATTACAACTGTAAGGACGAAGAATTAACCGTCATCAGTAAGTACGCAGCATTCAGTTTTAGGCGCGATTTGCCGGATTTTTTTGGCTTTTTCGCCCAAGTTTAGTGAACAGTACCTCGCCGGCTTCGAGACAGACATTGCACACGCGATGGAAGTGATAGATCCGGAATCCGAAACCCAGGAACAGAAGATCATAACGGCAAGGCTTTACGCCACCATCAATGGTTTGACGAATCCTTTAAACAGGCTTAGCAGTTACATCACGATGGCCAAAACGTCAATTCCCATCAACGCCGATGGGTTTGGTCTGACTGATCTTCGCGAGGACATTTCCGCCAACAACGCGGCAGGTGTTATCGACGACCTGCAGGTTGTGACAGGCAATGTGAAGAAATACAAGGACGTGCTAATGCCTCTGGGGCTTAGCCAGGAGCTTATCACCCGCTTCGACAGCGACCTTGCTTCCATTTCCAACGACAAGCAGCTGCAATATGAAATAAAGCTGGGACGAACGAACGCCTCCAAAGGCAAAATAGCGCTCTTCAACGGGCTCAACGAAACCCTCTGCGAAATACTCAACGTGGGAAAAGTGTTGTACCCCCACGATACCCAGAAGATGAAGGAATACACCTTCTCCGAACTCAAGAAAAAAGTGCGGAGGACCATTAAACCAAAGAAGGAAGACGCCCCCCCTACCCCCCAAAAGGGGATTTAAAGGGCGAGATTTAGACAATTTGGCCGCGGATAGTACATTCCGTTTCAAAGATAGCTGACGGAATCACACAGATTTACACAGATTAGGAATTAATGATTTCTATCTGTGTAAATCATTTTTTTATCTGTGTAAATCTTTTTTTTATCTGTGTAAATTTTTTTTTTCCGAAAAAACGAAATGTTCCATCTGTGTGAATCATAATTCGTGTAATTCGTTTTAAAATTCGTGTAATTCGTACCTAACATAATTCGAGTAATTAGTACCTTCTGTAATTCGTGTAATTCGTAACTAATGTAAATCATAATTAGTGTATAAACCATCGAAAGGCCGGAATAAGCATTCGAAAGACAAAAAATAACCATCTAAAGACCGGTGTAGCGAGTTGAAACAGCAGACTAAAGACTTGAAGAGCTAAAATAATGAATTGAAAGACTTGTGTAATGAATTGAAGAACCAGTGTAATGAATTGAAGCACTACAGAACACCCCTTCGGGGGGCAGGGGGGGGGTTGAAAGACTTGTGTAATGAATTGAATAAACAGTAAAATGAATTGAAAGACTTGTGTAATGAATTGAAGAGCAAAAGTTAACATTTAAGCCCTACGTATACTTCCTTCGGAGTTCAAAAACAATCATACAACTATTTAAAACCTGCAATTTATCCTCACTCCGGTTGAAGATAATAAGGAAGAGGTCATTCAAACCCAGCAATCTACACCCTCTCCAGTTGGAGAGTCCCGATAGCTATCGGGATGGGGAGAGGTCTGTCATTTAAAACTCTCTAAAATTTCCGATTTATCAATAAAGTTTCTACGCTATATGTACTTATTACAGTTCTTCTTTTTAACTTTGCGTTTGAGGTATGTCTAATTGGGATTAACACAGATGGAACATTCCGTTTTTTCGGAATAATTTGTGCAAATAATTTGAAAACTGTACAAATCAAGATTTTATTAATCTGCGTTTATCTGTCTTAAATCTGTTATAATCATTTTTTATTAAATGCATATAGAAAGTATTTTTTCGGGGATATAATTTACAGATATGCTGTATTTTAGGTTTAGAAAACAGCGACACTTCACCCAGAAAAAGAGTAACAGTAAGAAATAAAAATTATTTGTAATTTCAAATTAAATATTTTGACAACAGAAAGTAACAACAAAAGAATAGCGAAAAATACTTTGATGTTGTATTTTAGACAAATACTCATTTTATTGGTTAGTCTTTATACCGTACGAGTGGTGTTAGAAGCACTTGGTGTTGAAGATTATGGAATATACAGCGTAGTAGGTGGAATTGTATCGTTTTTTTCATTTCTAAGTGGTACAATGGCTTCGGCGACACAGCGTTTTTTTTCATATGCAATAGGACAAGGAGATTACGAAAGATTAAAAAAAACCTTCACTGTAAACTGGTTTATTTATGGAGTGATTGCTATTGTTGCTTTAATATTACTTGAAACTGTTGGATTATGGTTTGTAAACGAACAATTAAATGTACCTCCCGAAAGATTTGAGTCTGCTGTTTGGATATTTCATTTTTCGGTGTTTATGTTTATTGCTACAATTTTCTCAACACCTTTTATGGCAATTATTATTGCACACGAGGATATGCAAATATATGCTTATGTGTCAATAGTTGAAGTATTAATGAAATTGGGAGTGGTATTTTTACTTGTACATCTTCCATGGGATAAACTTGAATTGTACGGAATGTTAACTTTTGCTGTTTCTATTATTACAACTGTTATTTATATAGTTATTTGTATTAGAAAGTACACTGAATGTCAGTTCCGAAAATTTTACTGGGACAAAGGTTTATTTCATGAAATTTTGGGATTTACGGGTTGGACATTATTTGGTCAAATTACTTCAGTAGGAAGAAATCAAGCGGTTACTATTCTTTTGAACCAGGTGTTTAATCCGGTTGTAGTAGCAGCAAGAGCTATAGCGATTAATATCACGGGTCAAATAAATGTATTTTCCAATAATTTTAATTTAGGACTCTATCCACCCATTATAAAATCATATGCTGCTGATGATAAAAAGGAAATGTTTTCGCTCATATTTAATGGTTCTAAAATTTCTTTTTTCTTGATGTGGGTTTTTGCATTACCTTTTTTTCTTGAAATGGACACAATATTGACACTCTGGCTGAAAAACCCACCACCCGAAGCTGTATTGTTTACACGCTTAGCTTTAGTAGAAGTGCTGATAAACACAATAAGTCTGCCGATAACCACTGCAGCACGTGCACCGGGTAAGATGAAGATTTATGAATTAACTCTTGGATGTATTCAGCTTGCTATTTTCGTTGCATCTTGGATGGTGTTAAAAATGGGAGGTGCAGCTTATTCGGTCTTTGTGGTAGCCATAGTTGCCAACATAGTGATGTTTGTTGTTCGTCTGCTGATTGTCAGAATGTTGATTGGGCTTTCATTAAGGCCATTTTTTCAACAGGTAATTTTACCCATTACTATAGTAACATTATTCTCGGCAATACCTTCATTTGCCATACACACGTTCTTGGCAACAGGATTTATTTTTACTTTTATAACCGTATTTACGAGCGTAATAATTACTTGTATAAGTATGTATTTTTTTGGTTTGAATAAACAGATGCGTGAAAAAGCAAAAAGTATAATTTTAATCCAAGTTCATAAGATATTTTGAAATAGTTTTATATGAAAGTATTAGTATTAGGTGGTACAGGAGCTATGGGAACACATTTTGTTCAACTTCTTTCAAATAATGGAAACGAGACGTTTGTTACCAGTCGTACTATGCGAGAATCTGTATGTGGAATAAATTATATTCAAGGCAATGCTCATGATTTAGATTTTCTACAAACTGTCCTACATGAACAATGGGATGTAATTGTTGATTTCATGATTTATTCAACAGCTACATTTAAAGAGCGAGTTAATTTGTTACTGGAAGCTACCACACAATATGTTTTTCTTAGTTCAGCCAGAGTTTATGCCGATTTAGACCAACCTATTACTGAAAATTCACCTCGTTTACTCGATATTTCACAGGATAAGGAATTTCTATCAACTGATGAGTATTCGCTGACTAAAGCCAGACAAGAAGATTTACTGAGAAATTCCGGTTGTAAAAATTGGACAATCATTCGCCCGTATATTACTTATAGCGAAAATAGGTTACAACTTGGTGTTTTAGAAAAAGAAGAATGGCTCTATAGGGCTTTACATGGTAGGACAATTGTCTTCTCAAGTGATATTTTTTCAAGGATAACTACTCTTACTTATGGAATGGACGTATCCAAAGGAATAATGGCTGTAATTGGTAATTCTAATACATTGGGTGATACTTTTCATATAACAACAGAAGAATTTGTTAGTTGGAAAGGCCTCTTGACGATTTATTTGGAGGTATTAGAGAAACACTTGGGACACAAACCAAAGGTATTACTGCTAAATTTGAAACAGTTCAATAAATATTATCCTGCAAAATATCAAATAAAATATGATAGACTCTTTAATAGACAATTTGATAATTCGAAAATTTCGCAGTATATAAACAAAAACAGTTTTACTCCAATTGAAAAAGGATTAAAAAGTTGCCTGGAAAAATTCTTAAAAGACCCCAAGTTTGAATATACAAACTGGAAACGCGAGGCTTTGAAAGATCGGTTATCTAAAGAATATACTCCATTGAAAGAAATTCTAAGTGTCAAACAGAAAATAAAATATTTAATTTTCAGATACTTATACAGTTGATTTGTAATACTTACACTCAAAAAGAAACGAAACATGGCTAAATATTATACAGATGAAAAAAATGCGCAAATAGTAATTGCATTGCTCAAAGAACATGGAATAAAGAGAGTTATAGCCTCACCTGGTGGTACAAACCCAGCCATGGTAATTAGCATGCAATCTGATGAATTCTTTGAAATGTATTCATGCGTTGATGAACGCTCTGCTGCTTATATGGCTTGCGGAATGGCAGAGGAATCTAACGAGCCTGTCGTAATTTGTTGTACGGGTGCAACTGCCTCGCGTAATTATATGCCCGCATTGACAGAAGCTTTTTATCGCAAGATACCAATTGTCGTTATAACTTGCTCACGCCCGAATTACAATTTAGGTCATCTTATGCCTCAAGTTACTAATCGAAACGTATATCCAGCAGATATCTTAGTAGATGGTGAACATCTTCAAGTCGTTAAGGATGACAAAGATTTCTGGGATTGCGAATACAAAATTAACAAAGTGCTTCTTGCAATGAAACGACATGGCGGAGGTCCGGTTCATTTAAATGTAGAGTGTATAACACAGTCATGTACAAATTCAACACTTCCGATTGTCAACACTATCCAGCGTATTACACAAAACGATTTGTTTCCAAAGTTTATTGAAGGGCGCATTGGTATTTTTATTGGTTCACACAAAAAGATGTCGAAGGATTTAGAAGAAGTAATTTCAAAATTCTGCCTAAATTATAATGCAGTAGTCTTCTGCGACCATACAAGTGGATATTATGGCAATTATTCAATTCCGTACTCTTTGATTGGTACACAACATAAGCATAAGTTCGATTTGACTAATTTAGACTTACTTATCCACATTGGAGAAATTTCAGGTGATTATCTTACAATGGAGAATATTAAAGCTAAAAATGTATGGCGAATAAATGAGGATGGTGAAATAAGAATTCGTTTTCAAAAGTTGAATTACATTTTTGAAATGCCTGAAAATATATTTTTTCAGCATTATAACGTTGAAGGAAAACACAATAATACTACTTTTTGGGAAGAATGTAACTCGGAATATGAAAAACTGTATAATTCTATTCCAGAATTGCCCCTTAGTCATATTTATATAGCGAAATATTTGGCTCCACTTATGCCAAACAATTGTGTTGTTCATTTTGCAATTTTAAATGCTTTAAGAGCTTGGAATTTCTTCAAAACAGATGCAACTATTCGCACTAATTGCAATGTAGGTGGATTTGGCATTGATGGATGCACATCATCGCTTATTGGAGCATCGCTAGCCAACAAAAACAAACTTTACTACTGCTTCACAGGAGATTTGGCTTTCTTTTATGACCTAAATTCGTTGGGTAATCGACACGTTGGCCCTAATGTCAGAATTTTGCTCCTAAACGATGGAAAAGGTGCTGAATTTACACATTTTATGACTCCTAAATATCAAGTTGATAAAGAATTGTATGTAGCAGGTGGTGGCCATTTTGGGAATCAATCACGTATACTCGTAAAACAGTTTACAGAGAATTTGGGATTTGAGTATATGCAAGCAACAACAAAAGACGAGTTCATTGCAAATTATGAACGTTTTATTAATCCAGCCATTACAGAAAACCCGATGTTCTTCGAGATTATTATTAGTGAAGAAGGACAGAGTGAATCATGGCGAGCATTATGCAACTTAGCAGATTCTACTACTGAAGAAATTGCTAAAGAGCTTATTAAGAAAGGTGTTAAGTCTATAATTAAATCATTTTCAAAGTAAAATACATATGAATATAGGTGTCCTCACTTTTTATAGAGAAATTAATTTCGGTGCCAACCTTCAAGCGTTATCAACGTTTCATTATTTGAAGAAAAAGGGGCATAATCCGATTTTTATTCATTATTTCTCAATGGGTAAAGAAGCTAAATATGCTCCAATGTTTGAAGAAGTTCAACCAAACTGTCACCGAGAATTTGTTGATAGTTTCATCACTAACCAAACACCTGTTTGCCATAATTCAGATGATATAAATAATGTAATTAAAGATTATTGCATTGAAGCGATTATTGTTGGTTCAGATGCAGTAGTCCAAAATCATCCATTATTCAGTCGACTTCATTTCGATAAAAAGAGAATTCTAAGAAAGACTTTGTCTTTTGATGATACTACATTTCCTAATCCGTTTTGGGGAGAGAAAATTAATAAAAATATTAAAATGGCAATGATGTCTGTTTCATGTCAAGACTCGGATTTCCATCGTTATTCTAATAGTCTTGTTATTCAAATGAAGAAAGCATTAAATGGTTTTGTTTACCTTTCGGTGCGTGATCATTGGACAAAAAACATGTTTGAATATATACTCGATTCGAGTACGATGGAAGTTAATCTAACTCCAGACCCAGTTTTCAACTTCAATGAAAATGCTGGCGAATTATTGTTGACAAAGGAAGAAATTTGTAAAAAATATACTTTACCAGATATATATGTATTGGTTAGTCTTCATGGCCAAAGTCTTTCATATAATACACTCAATGAATTGAAAGACGGTTTTATAGATAAGAATATTGAATGTGTTGCCTTACCAATGCCATTTGGAGTGTCGTTTAAGCATCCTTTTAATTTTGAAATTCCAATTCCGCTATCACCTCTAGATTGGTTCGCATTAATTAAGTATTCTGCAGGATATATAGGCAATAATATGCATCCTATAGTTTCGTGCCTACATAATGCTATACCTTGTTTTAGTATTGATAATTATGGAACAAAAGATTTTTGGAATAGGCCTATGAAAGAGTCTTCAAGTAAAGTACTTCATATAATGCAGAGATTCGGAGTTCAATCGAATCTTTGTCAAGTTAATCGTGGTAAGTGTAATATACAGGCACAAAGAATAATTGATGGTATTATGACTTTCCCGAAAAAAAATGTTGCCAAAATTGCAGAAGAAATAAAACTTGAATATAATCAAATGATGGAAACCATCATAAATAGATTTAGAAATTAAATCAGAAAGAGAACTAATTAAAATACCTTATAATGTCCTTAAAGGAAAAGTTTGTTTATGATGAAAGTCGTGCAAAATATTCAATCATGAAAGATCTGATTCAGTCACTAAACGTAGATATAATATGAAAATTTTATATGATCACCAAGCTTTTACAATGCAGTATTTTGGTGGAGTATCAAAAAGTTTCTGCGAATTGATATCTCATTTACCAAACGATGTAAAGTATGAAATTTCAATTAAACAGAGTGACAACGTACATTTAATGGCTTCTAATTTGATAGACAATATTGAAAAAGTCAAATTGGATAGTAAGAAATTTCATAAGTATATAAACATCAAGGGTAGTGAAAAACTATATAATTTACTAAAAGATATTCATTTATTTAGAACGGCAGAACAGGTTAATCTAAAATGTTCTATTAATGCCTTAAAAAAAAGAAATTTTGACATTTTTCATGCCACCTTTTATGATCTTTATTTTCTCAAATATATAGGAGATAAGCCATTTGTGTTGACTGTACATGATATGATGCCAGAATTGTTTCCATGGTATTTCAGGAAAAATAATACTGAAACTATGAGGAAACGATTATTATGTGAGAAAGCTTCAATAATTATTGCTGTATCCGAACAAACCAAAAAAGATCTTGTTCGTTTATTCGAAATACCTGATAAAAAAATAATTGTTATTTATCATGGTGGTCCAGAAATAATGAAAAAGCCAGTTAAAGACTCTTCTAACGGAACATATTTTCTATATGTTGGGCAACGTTCAGCTTATAAGAATTTTGATCAAACATTGAGAGATTTTGGAACGTTTGTATTGAAACATAAAGATATAAAGTTAATTTGTACTGGAGCTCCTTTTACATTATATGAAGTAAAATTGATTGATGAGCTTGATTTAAATTGTAATGTTTTTCATAAATCACCCACTGATAAGAAATTACTTTCTTTGTATGTAAATGCTATTGGATTTGTGTACCCATCATTATATGAGGGTTTTGGAATGCCAATATTAGAAGCTTTTGCTTGTGGTTGTCCTGTATTACTTAATAGTACAAGTTGTTTTCCTGAAATTGGAGGACAAGGAGCCTTATATTTTAATTCTTCAGAATCAGGTTCTAATTTGCCCCATTTATTAGAACAAGTTTATTCACTAAGTAACGGAGATAGACAAATTCTTATAAATAGAGGATTTGAACGTTTAAAAAACTTTTCATGGCAAAAGTCTTCGGATCAACTTGTAAATCTTTATAATGGTCTTATATAAATAAATGAGAGTTTAATATGAAAGCAGTTCGTTAAGACTTAAATATTGACAAGAATATAGCCCTGGTGAAATTCATTCCTCGTTAGGAAATTTTGCTATTTATCCTCAAATGAAGAATTAGATGCCAAAACAACATATTCTATGGATACAAATTCTCAATCGGAATATCAATAAATGTATTTCAAATATTTGTATAAAACCTTAACACGAACTCTCATTAAATAAATTTCGCATCTTTGATGAATAATATAAAATTAATCAAAATATGGGGACGAATAATCCTCATTACATCTGCTATTATAGAATGTATTTTTCATTTCGACATAGCTAATATATATGGCTGTGCAGTCATATTATATGGCTGGTGGCTTTTCGAAAATTTTGTGTTTAGTAAAGAAAATTTCCTAAAATTCTTTTTACCTACAACTGCGATCACAGGTTATATTGTAATGTATTATTTCTTGCCTATAATAATTACAATAACAGAAGGTAAGCCACTGACTTTTAATTTCGAAGTACCATATGAGTTGTGGACTAATCAAATTATTAATGTTTCTGTTATTGTACTTGCTTTTTGTTTGAGTAAAAAATATTATAAATCAAACAATATCTTATCAAAATTATGGACCAAGTTTGGATTTTTTAAAGTACCTACAGAAAGACAATTATGGGCATTAGGCTTTATAGGTGTTCTTGCGCTGATTTATAATATTGTCATACAAAAAACTGATCTTGAAGATTACGAAGTAATGCAATCTGGTGCCACTGGTGGATTCATATCAACTATAATTCGTACTATTCAAAGTCTTGTAATGGTGCCTCTCTGTTTATTTTTCAAAAAATATTATGGTGGAGGGGAAAAATCATATAGCAAAACAAAGGTTTTATTCTATTTAGCACTTGTTGGATTGTTGGGAATAGCAACTACTAAAAGGGCATTTATATTCTATCCACTATTCTCACTTGGCCTTATATATATTTTGGGTGCAATTCTTTATAATAAAAAAATCATATCTGGCGGTAAAGTGATTGTAATTTCTGTCGTTTTGTGGCTGATAAGTGGACCAATAATGGATCTGGCTGCTGCGATGTCACTAAATCGACATAATATAAATGGTTCTAATACGTTAACTGAAGTAATAAAACTCTATAATGACAAGGAAAAGTTACATTCAATGTATCAATATCTTTCTGCTTATGCCGATAAAGATAATGCAAATAATCATATAGGTTGGAGCGAATATTATGTTGACAATATGTTTCTTGACAGATTTTGCAATTTACGTGTACAAGACGCCTCACTTTATTATGCAAATAAGCTTGGTTATAATAATGAACATATGCATAAATTTGCTAAAGATTTTGTAGTGTTCAGAATACCGACTTTACTTACAAACATGTTAGGAGAAAAAAAAGTCAGTCGCACATCTCCTGCAGATCTTTTTGTTGATCAATATTTTAAAATACCGAATTTTATTGGTCAAAAAGTCGGAGGTGATATAGGAATTGGGCTGTATTGGTTGGGATATTTCTATTATCCATTTGCTTTCGTAATTTATTTTATTATATTCTATTTTTTGGGAACGTTAGTTTCAAAAAAAACAGATAAACTTATAATTCCAGTTGTAATTTTATGTACCATCTCACAATATTTCATGTATTTTAACAATTCAACTGGTATATTTAAAAGCATAAACTTATTAATGCGAGATGGCGTGCAAAATATTATAATATATTGTATCTTATTTTTTCTTGTTCGTAAATTAATAAAATAAGTGCCCAATCAGAATTAGTTTACTATTAATTTATTACTAAATATATCATTAGAAATGAAGATATATTGTTTTTATAACAATAACTTGAAAAAATGAAAAACATCAAAATATCAATTATTACAGTTTGCTTGAATGCCGGGGATAGTTTGGAAAAGACTATCTTATCAGTAAAGTCACAAACATATACCAATTATGAATACATTATAATTGATGGGAAAAGTATTGATAATACAGCAGATATAATAAAAAAATATTCGGATGATATATCTAAATGGGAAAGCAAACATGATAAAGGAATATATGATGCCATGAACAAGGGTATTATGTTGGCATCGGGAGAGTGGTTAATCATGATGAATGCAGGTGATATCTTTGCAGATAACCAAGTATTAGAAAAAGTATTTAGCAAAGAATATGACGAACATCATAAATTTCTATACGGTGATTATTGGCATAAAATGGAAAATGGGCGTCTGGTTCTACGTTTTACTTCTTACGAGAACGGAATATTAAATCATCAATCTGTTATCTATAAGAAAGAATTACATAAAGAACATGGCATGTATATAGTTACAGATAAACTTATTATATCCGATTATCTTTTCTTTATAAGAATACCGTCTGTGAACGTACTAAAACTGGATTTCCCTATATCAATATATGATAATAAAGGTATATCAAATCAAGGAAGTTGGGCCTTAATTCAATCATCCTGTGCTAACGTTGTTTTTAGAAGAAAATCCTTCTCACAAATGCTATTGTATATTTATTTAAAAAAAATAAAATCATTAATTCCTATTTCTTTAAAAGACAAATTGAAATTAATATTAAAAATAAATGAATAGAAGTAAGATCTTAGTATCAGTTATTATGCCAGTATATAATTCTGGCAATTATTTAAGAAAAGCGGTAAACAGTATACTATCACAAAGTTTTACAGAATTTGAATTAATACTTGTAGATGATGGTTCAACAGACGGAAGTTCAGAAAAATGTGACTTATTTGCTAAGAAAGATTGCAGAGTAATAGTACTTCATCAACAGAACAGAGGTATCTGCAATGCTAGAAATGAAGCCTTATCTATTGCCAAAGGAGAATATATCGCGTTTTCTGATCACGATGATGAGTATCTGCCTGAATTATTAGAAGATAGTTATAAATTAGCAAAACAAAATAATGCTGATGTTGTAAAGTTTTGTAGTAATTCTATTTTACTAGAAGGCGAAAATATATTAAAAAACAATAAAAGTCATTTTGGCAACAAAGTATATAACAAGAGATCTCTTATTGAAAATTATTTTAATTTATTGCATAATGAAGTTTTTACATGTGTTTGGGATGGATTATATAAAAGAAGTCTTATAGCTGAGAATAATCTTTATTTCGATGAATCATATAAGTCTGGAGGTGAAGACATTGACTTTATGTCGAGAATTGTTTGCCATATAAATACTTTGATAACAACTTCAAATATTTATTATAACCACTATATTAGAAAAGGGTATTCAACCTCAACTAAGCTGAACTTAGGCGTTATTGAGCAATGGAAACAAATATTGATTAGTACAAATAGAACAATAGTCAACCTAGAAATTAATATACTGGACTTTAAAACTGATTATTCTTACTTTTTAATTAAGAATTATTTATCACCAATTATTGCAATATATGCACACCCCGGGAATAAAATACCCAATGATATAATTATTAAGGAAATAAGATTGCTAACTGTAAATGAATTTGTTTATGATTGGTGTTTAAATATAAGTACATTTTCAATTTTTAAGAAGTCAAAAAAATACGGCCTTGCTTATTGGTTATATAAAAATCATCAGTTTTCTATTTTACTAAAGCTATTTAAATCAAGAACTTGAATTTTAATTTATTAATTAAAGATTTGCTATAGATTTTATCATGATACTAGAAAAGTATAATAGCTTTAGTTTCATGTTATTTGGTAGGTGATTGATCAAAAATGTGTGCAAGAGCTAATAATTTAATATATTTTATGGGTTTCGACTCATACGAAACAGCCTAATCTCGATTTCAAAAACTTCGTAGAACAATGATAAGACAAGAAAGAGATAAACTTTCTGAAGATGTTGAGGTTGATGAAACATTTTTCTATAAAAGTATAAATATTAAAAATTAAAAAATTATGGATCCTAAAATTTCAATTATTGTACCTGTCTATAAGGTTGAAAAATATCTTAGGAGATGTGTAGAAAGTATCATTAACCAATCATATACAAACATTGAAATTATTTTAGTAGATGATGGCTCCCCAGATGGTTGTGGTGAAATTTGTGAAAAATATGCTCAGCAGGATATTAGAATAAAGGTTATACATAAAAGAAACGGAGGTTTATCTGATGCAAGGAATATAGCATTGGATTGTATGAAAGGTGAATATGTAACATTTATTGACAGTGACGACTTCGTAGAGCCAAAATATGTTGAGATATTGTATGATTTGGCCAAAAAGTATGATGTAAAATTATCCATATCAAATTTCACTCACTATTTTGAAAATAAAGATGAAGAGAAAAACGATAATCTGATAATTAGAACAGAATCTTTTTCCTCTGAAAAAGGAATTGAAACGATGTTCTATCAGAATAAGTTTGAAACATCGGCTTGGGGGAAATTATATCACAAAAATTTATTTTTGGGGAATACTCGATATCCGAAAGGAATGCTTTATGAAGATTTGCCGACAACTTACAAGCTTATTTTGAAAGCAGGAAATGTGGCTTATACAAATCAGCAGACTTATTATTATCTTATTAGAAAAGACAGTATTCAATGTTCAGAATTTAATGAGAAAAAATTAGATATTTTGAAAGTTGCAGATATGATGATAACTGACATTACTAATAATTATCCCGTATTACTACCATCATTAAAGTGTCGTTTATTTAGTGCATATTTAAATGTTTTCTTACAAATTGAACCTGGAAATAAATATGAAAACATCTTTTGGGACAGGATTTGTGCTTATAGATTTTCAAACCTGACCAATTTAAATGCCCGGAAAAAAGCTATAGGAGCAGCATTTATAAGTTTATTTGGGAAATCAGCATTAAGATATTTTTTTAATTTTATTAATATAAGGAATTAAAGATGTTACTATTAAAGATTTATTTTCATATAATTGCACTCTGTAAAGTGATATTTTATAAATGTATTTATGTAAACCAATTTAGCCAAACTGGATATTTCTCATTTAGAAAAGGTTTTACCCTAGTTATAGAGAGTAGTGGAAAAGTTCAAATAGGACGAGGTTGTTTTTTTAATAATTATTGCTCTCTTGTAGCACGTGACTCTATCCAAATAGGAGAAGGTACTTTATTTGGCGAAAATGTAAAGGTTTATGATCACAATCATTGTTATAATAAAACTGAAGTACCTATTAAAAAACAAGGATACATCACTTCACCAGTTGTAATAGGTAGACATTGTTGGATTGCATCAAATGTTGTTATTTTGAAAGGAGTAACTATAGGAAATAATAGTGTGATTGGTGCAGGGTGTGTGATTTATAAAAACATACCGGATAATACAGTTGTCGTAAATGAACAAAAATTACTTTATAGAGAAGTTTGATTTTAAATCATAAACTTTAATTAAATAATTTACTTTAAATAAAATAAATATGAAAGCAGTAATATTAGCTGGTGGCCTTGGCACACGCTTCAGTGAAGCTACAAATTTAATTCCAAAACCAATGATTGAGATAGGAAATAAACCTATCCTATGGCATATCATGAAAATGTACAGTCATTATGGAATTAATGAGTTTATAATTTGTTGTGGTTACAAGCAGTATGTAATTAAGGAATATTTCGCCAATTATTTTCGTCACAATAGCGATATGACAGTGGATCTGTCTAACAATTCAATCCAGATACACGATAACCATTCCGAACAGTGGAAAGTGACTATGGTTGATACGGGATTGAATACCATGACTGGAGGGCGTATCAAGCGGATTCAGAAGTATATTGGTAATGAACCATTTTTGTTGACATATGGAGATGGTGTTGCAGATATTGATATTACTGATTCAATAGCAAAACATAAGGAGTCAGGCGCCCTACTTTCTGTCACTGCCTATAAGCCATCAGGTAAATTTGGGGCGCTTCATATTGATAATACATCAAATAAGGTAACCTCATTTTTGGAAAAACCTGACGGCGATGGAAACTGGATTAATGGTGGATTTTTTATTTGCCAACCTGAAGTTTTCGATTATATTTCTGACGGCGATTCAAGTATTTTTGAGCGTAAACCACTTGAAACAATTGCTAAAGAAGGAAAGATGCATGCTTATAAACACACAGGATTTTGGAAAGCAATGGATACTCTAAGAGATAATGTTGAACTTTGCAACATGTGGGATGAGAATAAAGCTCCCTGGAAAGTATGGTAATTATTTCCTAATTTGAGAATCAAAACCATTTTTTGAATATGAACAATATAGATGTTTTTAATAATTTTTATAAAGGAAAGCGTGTACTTATAACCGGACATACCGGTTTTAAAGGTTCCTGGCTTTCTATTTGGCTACACGAGTTAGGTGCAATAGTTATTGGGGTGTCCAAAGATCCTTATACAGATAGAGATAACTATGTTCTTTCAGGCATGAAAGAAAAAATCGTGGATCTTCGTGGGGATATTTGTGATGGTAATATGATGAAAAAGATCTTTCAGGAATATAACCCTGAAATTGTTTTCCATCTTGCAGCACAACCTCTGGTACGTTTGTCCTATGATATACCCGTAGAAACCTACCAAACTAACGTAATGGGAACAATCAATATACTTGAAGCTATTCGTATCACGGATAGTGTAAAAGTAGGTATAATGATTACAACTGATAAATGCTATGAAAATAGAGAACAAATATGGGGATATCGTGAAAATGAAGCAATGGGGGGTTATGACCCATATTCTTCAAGTAAAGGAGCAGCAGAAATAGCAATCTCATCCTGGCGTAATTCATTTTTTAATCCAATTGAATTTGAAAAACATGGAAAATCAATTGCGAGTGTACGGGCAGGTAATGTAATTGGTGGTGGCGATTGGGCATTAGATAGAATTATTCCGGATTGTATAAAAGCTTTGGAAGCGGGTAAATCTATAGACATACGATCACCAAAATCTATACGTCCCTGGCAACATGTATTGGAACCATTGAGTGGATATATGCTTTTAGCCACGAAAATGTGGGATGAGCCTACAAAGTATTGTGAAGGATGGAACTTTGGATCCCGGCCTGAATCGATATCAACAGTATGGGATGTTGCCACTTTAGTAGTAGAAAATTATGGTAAGGGTAGCTTGCAGGATTTATCTGAACCAAATGCTTTACATGAAGCTAAACTATTGACACTTGATATTTCTAAAGCTAAATTTTTATTAGATTGGGAGCCTAGAATGAATATTAATCAGACAGTGGCTTTAACTGTAGATTGGTATAAGAAATATACTACGAATGATGTTTATTTACTATGTTTAGGTCAAATAAAAAAATTTATTTCAAAATAAGATGAAAAAAATTATTGTAGTTGGAGCAAATGGTTTTTTGGGCCGTAATCTGACTAAATATCTATCAGAGAAGAATTTGATAGTTTGTGCATTGGTTGCAAAGGGTACAGACTATGCTTTTCTCTTGAATTTACCCAACGTTTCCTGTTTAGAATTTGAGTTAGATGATATAGATCAGGTAGAAGAACTCATTACAGAAGAGTATGATGTTTTATATAATTTAGCCTGGGTTGGGGTTAGTACTACATTCAAGAATGAAGCATTATTGCAGGCACAGAATGTACTTTATGGTCTTAAAGTTATGGAATTTGCAAATCATTTGCATATATCAAAAGTGGTTTGTACAGGTTCAGCATCGGAATTTTCTTGCAGTAATGAGGTGATTAATGGTAATAATATTCCTGCTCCTTCGGATTTGTATAGTGCATCAAAAGTTGCTACACATTATTTGTGTGATACTTATGCCCGACAAAATAATTTAGAACTTATTTGGACATCAATAAGCAGTGTATACGGACCTGGTCGAAATGATAATAACCTGATAACATATTCCATAAAATCATTTTTAAATAAAGTAAGACCTCAATTTACAAAATTGGAACAAAAATGGGATTACATTTACATTGAAGACTTGATAAAAGCTCTTTACTTATTGGGTAAAAAAGGGATAGGAGGTAAAGTTTATCCGATAGGTTCCGGGGACTACCGCCAAATGGTGGAATACGTAAATATTATAAAAAATAGTATAGACTCTACTTTGCCAATGGGAATTGGTGAACTACCTTATAAAAATAAAACAATCGATAATCAAATTATTGATATATCATCACTGACAAATGATACAGGTTTTAAACCTGATTATTCATTTGAAGCTGGTATACAAAAAACAATAGACTATTATAAATCAATATTGTAATGAAAAAAATCTTACATGTTGTAGAAGCCTTTGGAGGCGGGGTGTTTATGCACCTGGCTAATTTATCAAATCAATTGTGCGAAGATAACGAGGTCTATATAGCTTATGGAATAAGACCAGAGACACACAATAACTTTCAGACATATTTTAATAAAAGAATTCATTTTATTGAAGTCAAGAATTTTACATCTGAAATTAATTTTTCAAAGGACATTAAAGCCTTTTTTGAAATAAAAGAGATTATTAAAGATATAAAACCAGATATTACTCATTTACATTCTTCAAAAGCGGGAGCATTAGGCAGATGGGCTATTGATGGAAAGAAAAATACTATGTTTTATTCTCCACATGGCTGGGCATTCCTTAAAAAAGATGATTCAGTTATTAAGCGCTTTTTATACAAAGCTATAGAAAAAATTTGTGCTTTTAGAAAATGTGAGATAATTGCAACTAGCCAGGGAGAATATGATGAATCGATTAAGTTATCGGAAAACTCATTTCTTATTAATAATGGCATTAATATGGAAGATTTGAAACCATATTTAAAAGAAACTTCTTCTTATTTCAATTTTCCTGTAGTATATACAATTGGAAGAATTTGTTTTCAAAAAAACCCATCCCTTTTCAATGAAATAGCAATGTCTCTGCCAAACATCAAATTTATGTGGATTGGTGATGGAGAAATGAGATCTACGTTAACAAGTCCTAATATTGAAATAATCGGATGGGGTCCAAGAAATGAAGCTTTAAAACTAAGTGAAAAAGCTTCAGTGTTTCTGTTATGTTCTTTATGGGAAGGATTACCATTATCATTATTGGAAGCAATGTATTTGAAAAAAGTATGCATTGTGAGCGATGTAATTGGAAACAGAGATGTTATTAAAACAGGAATAAACGGATTTATCTGTCATTCAACAGCAGAATATACCAATATGATTAATAGTATATTTACTAATGAGTTCCCTTCTAAAGATATAATTGAAAATGCACATCAGGATGTATTATCAGAGTACAATACCATTACGATGGTGAAAAAGTACAAAGAAAAATATAACGGTATCACCGTCACCTTAAAAATGCCCATGCGTGATAAGATGTACATATAGTGCTGATTGTGAGTTATATTTACACCTTCAGGCTTTAAAAACGAAATCTACCTGTTGAACGTGAACACAGATCAACATACTTACCGCGCAAAATTCATTAAAACTAGCGAAACCAGACTCATCTGATTGACTTTACTTATCCGACTTTACTCATCTGATGACTTCACCCGATGGAGCTTGCGACATTCCGTTTTTTTTTCGGAATGAGCCCACTCTAAAGGTGATGATGTGTCATCTGATGGAGTATTCGACATTCCGTTTTTTTCCGAATGAGTAAAGTCCAACGAGCCAAGTATATTCGTAAAGTCCTGATGAATTGGAAACCAGCACCAGTAGCATAAGCCTATTAATAAGTACGATTACTGTAAATGTAATTATATGAGAAGAAATAAAAGTAATCAAAATAGTCAATGAAAGTAATAGAAACAACCATACCTGATGTGTTTATTTTTGAGCCACAGGTATTTGGAGATTCCCGCGGATATTTTTTAGAATCCTTTCGTCAGGATTTCATCAGGGAGCACTTAGGAAATGTACAGTTTGTACAGGATAATGAATCTTTTTCCGGTAAAGGCGTGTTACGTGGTTTGCATTTTCAATTACCTCCCGATACACAAGGTAAACTGGTGAGGGTCATGCAGGGAGAAGTGTTGGATGTGGCTGTAGATATACGGGTAGGGTCACCCACTTTTGGTGAGCACGTAGCAGTACGGCTATCGGCAGACAATAAACGTCAACTGTGGATACCCAGAGGCTTTGCACATGGTTTTGCCGTGTTGAGTGAGACGGCGCTGTTCAGCTATAAATGCGATAATTACTATGCACCGGGCTCGGATGGTGGCCTGCAATGGAATGATCCGGCCATCGGTATAGATTGGCTATTAATTGAAAGTGAGATTTTGCTTTCCGATAAAGATAAAAAACACCCGACATTGAATGAAACAAGGGTTTTTACATACGAGCAGTTCTGTAAAGAAGTGGCTTATCCATCTGTTTTTTGAATTAAACAACATCCATAAACTGAATAATAACAAAGTATGAAAAGAACGATTTTAATCACCGGAGGTGCCGGATTTATAGGTTCGCACGTAGTCCGTTTGTTTGTGAATAAATATCCCGAATATCATATCGTTAACCTGGATAAGCTAACCTATGCAGGTAACCTGGCAAACCTAAAAGACATAGAGAGCAAACCGAACTATGAGTTTGTGAAAGCCGATATAGTGGATGGTGCGGCTATGATGCAATTGTTTCAGGAAAGGCAATTTGATGGTGTGATTCATCTGGCTGCCGAATCGCATGTAGACCGCTCGATAGCCAATCCCATGGAATTTGTAATGACCAACGTAATTGGTACGGTAAATTTATTGAATGCCGCCCGCAGCATCTGGAAAGATCAACCTGACAACAAGCTCTTCTATCATATCTCCACGGATGAGGTGTATGGTTCACTCACCGATAAAGGCTTCTTTGTGGAAGAAACACCTTACAGTCCGCATAGTCCTTACTCGGCAGCCAAAGCCTCGTCTGATCATTTTGTACGTGCCTTTCATGATACCTACGGTTTGCCAACACTCGTGTCCAACTGTTCAAACAACTACGGATCCTATCAGTTCCCCGAGAAACTGATACCACTCTTTATCAATAATATCAGGAATAATAAGTCTTTGCCCGTTTACGGCGAGGGGCTGAATGTTCGTGACTGGTTGTGGGTGGAAGATCATGCCCGGGCTATAGATCTTATTTTTCACGAAGGGAAAACGGGTGAAACCTACAACATTGGCGGCTACAACGAGTGGACCAACATCGATTTGATAAAGTTGATATGCAGCATTTTGGATAAAAAACTGGGAAGAGCTGCCGGAACATCCGAAAAACTTATTACCTACGTAAAAGACCGTGCCGGACATGATGTGCGCTATGCCATCGATTCTTCGAAAATACAACGTGAACTGGGTTGGAAGCCATCCCTGCAGTTTGCCGAAGGTCTTGAAAAAACAATAGACTGGTACCTGAACAACGAAGAATGGATGGATAACATTACCAGTGGTGATTATGAAAAATACTACGAAGCTCAATATACAGTACGTTAAAAAAAAAAGACTATGAAAGGTATTATTTTAGCAGGAGGAAGCGCATCACGCCTTTTTCCCATCTCTAAAGCCATATCCAAACAAATCATGCCAGTGTACGATAAGCCCATGATTTATTATCCGCTTTCCACCCTTATGTTGGCCGGTATAAAGGAAGTGTTGATTATATCTACACCCAGAGACTTACCCATGTTCCGTGAGCTGCTTGGCTCGGGTGATAAGCTGGGAATGAGTTTTCAGTATATCATACAATCGGAACCAAATGGTTTGGCTCAGGCATTTGTACTGGGTGCAAGCTTTCTGAACGGCGAACCCGGATGTTTGATTTTGGGTGATAACATGTTTTACGGTCAGAATTTCTCATCAATGCTTGCCCGCGCCGCTTCCATCGAAAAAGGTGCTTGTATTTTTGGTTATTCTGTTAAAGATCCCCGTGAATACGGTGTTGTGGAATTTGATAAAAAAGGGAATGTACTTTCACTGGAAGAAAAACCAAGTCAACCCAAGTCGAACTATGCCGTACCTGGTTTGTATTTCTACGATGCTACGGTAACCGAAAAAGCTGCTTCTCTGGAACCTTCTTCCCGCGGCGAATATGAAATTACAGATCTAAACAAATTATACCTCGAAGAAGGAACTTTGAAAGTGGAACTCTTTGGACGTGGTTTTGCCTGGCTGGATACCGGTAACTGTGACAGTCTGCTGGAAGCTTCCAACTTCGTAGCCACCATCCAAAACCGTCAAGGGTATTTCGTAGCCTGCATAGAAGAAATAGCCTGGCGAAATAAATGGATTAATGACCATGAACTGAATTTGTTAGGTCAAAATCTCCAAAAAACAAACTACGGAAAGTATATATTATCGATAGTGTAAAAGCTTATTCTCCTTATCCTATCTCTTTTTACCCATTTAACAAATTATAAAACAGACACTTATAGTATCCTGCTTTTTGGACTTTACTCATTGGACTTTACTCATCCGATGACTTCACCCGATGAACCTACTCTAAAGGTGATGATGAGTCATCTGATGAGTAAAGTCCAAAGCAAAGTTTATTCCTAAAGTTCAAAGAAAAGCCTCTGACCAAAAATGGACTTTACTCATCTGATGACTTCACTCTCATCTTTTATTCAGATGCATCTTGTAAAGTCATCTGATGAGTAAAGTCCTGCTGTGCAAAGTCCATGAGCAAAATTTATTCGATAAGTTCTAAGAAAAGTTTCTGACCAAAAACGGACTTTACTCATCTGATGACTTCACTCTCATCTTTTATTCAGATGCATCTTTTGTAGTCATCTGATGGAGCTTGCTATGGAGTATTTCGACATTCCGTTTTTACGGAACATTCCGTTTTTTTCTCGGAATGAGTAAAGTCCTTGAGCAAATTTAACTTGTTTCTGGCTAAACACATAATTCTAACAGTTCAGCTCCTAAGCGATGTAATCCGTCTTCGATGCGTTTCCGCTGAGCAGGGCGAGGTTTCCGCATACCGGAAGCATAGTGCCAGAGTTGGCGTTCATTAATTCCGGTAATGCGTGATAAAGCCGCTTTTGTAAATATATCGCTGTAGGCATTCAACAGAGCTTCGGTAGATAATTTAAATTCCAATTCATAAGGTCCTTTAAATACATCCGGAATGGGGTCGTTAAATTCCAGGCTGGTTTCAACATGAAATTCAATGGCTTCTTTAATATTCTTTTTCATTTCGTCCAAGGTACCGGCAGTACTCACGCAACCTAATAACAAAGGAGCATACGCACAATAATTATTGCCGGTATATTCTATTAATACAATTACTTTTTCCATATTGATTGTTATTTTTAATTGTTCGATCAGGCAAGTCCAGCTTGTTTTAAAATTGATTTTACCAACTCGTGATCTAATTCGTCATTTTTGCCATGATCTGGAATTGTTACGGTTCCTTTTTTAATTGCATGCTTATACTGCTTATGGCTTCCTTTTTGACGGTCACAGTACCAACCATCAGCCTTAATAATTTCAATCATCTCTTTCACCCTTTTTCGCATAGTGTTTTTCTGATTTTGTCAAGCAAAGATAGTAATAAAACGAACTATAAAAACTTTCATCCAATTATTTTTTCAAAAATATAATAGTTTAACACATTGTATCCTGGGGAGACTTTTGGACTTTACTCATTCCGAAAAAAAAACGGAATGTCCCGTAAAAACGGGATGTCGAAATACTCCATCGAATACTCCATCTGATGACTTCACCCGATGGAGCTTGCAACATTCCGTTTTTTTTCGGAATGATCCTACTCTAAAGGTGATGATGTGTCATCTGATGAGTAAAGTCCTGAGCAAAGTTTATTAGGAAAGTTCAAAGAAAAGTCTCTAATCCCGGACTTTACTCATCTGATGACTCACCTGTATCTCTTATTCAAATGCATCGCGTGCAGTCATCTGATGAGTAAAGTCCTGAATAAAGTTCTTAGCAAAGTCTCAGACCTAAGCCGACTCACCTAATCTCTTATTCAAACGCATAACGTGGACTTTACTCATCTGATGACTTCACCCTATGAACCCACTCTAAAGGTGTTATAGAGTCATCTGATGAGTAAAGTCCTGAGCAAAGTCTTTTTGTAAAGATCTGAGAAAACTCTCTAATCCCGGACTTTACTCATCTGATGACTTCACCCTACGAATCTACTCAACAGATGTTAATGTGTCATCTGATGAGTAAAGTCCTGAGCAAAGTCTTTTTGTAAAGATCTGAGAAAACTCTCTAATCCCGGACTTTACTCATCGGATGACTCACCTGCATCTCTTATTAAAATGCATCGGGTGTAGTCATCTGATGAGTAAAGTCCTGATGAGTAAAGTCCAACGAGCAAAGTTTATTCGTAAAGTTCTGAGCAAAATTTATAATCCCGGACTTTACTCATCTGATGACTCATCTTCATCTCTTATTCATTCGCATCGGGTGTAGTCATCTGATGGAGCTTGCGATGGAGTATTTCGATGGAGTATTTCGACATCCCGTTTTTACGGGACATTCCGTTTTTTTATCGGAATGAGTAAAGTCCTGATGAGTAAAGTCCAAAACATTCACCCGTTATTTATTGTTTAATTGGCAAACTTTCCTCAAACACCAACGCCATGATTTTTGAAGAAAAGCATTTGTATCACATTTACAATCAGGGAAACAACCGGCAGAGAATTTTCTTTACCCGCGATAACTATGTTTTTTTTCTAAAGAAAATAAGACCCTACATTTTACCCTACGCCGATATACTCGCCTGGTGCCTGATGCCCAATCATTTTCACCTGATGGTGTCTGTTACTCATCAGATGAGTAACAGCAAGATGACCCGAACCTTTTCAGATTCCATAGCCATACTCTTGCGGTCCTACACCCGGGCCATTAATAATCAGGAAATCCGTACAGGTGCTTTATTCAAACCACACACTCAGGCCGTTTGTCTGAACGAGTCAAAAGGCATCACCCCCGCCTTCTTCAATACTGCATTCGGAACCAGCCTAAATGTTCACATCACAGAAAAAGAATATCCCCAGGTCTGTTGGAATTACATCCACAACAATCCTCTCTCAGCGGGTCTTGTATCCCGCCCCGAAGACTGGGAATTTTCTTCCTATCGCGATTATTTTTGTGGTCGGAATGGGAAATTGATTAATAAAGATAGAGCCATAGAGCTTGGTCTGTACTCATCCGGACTTTACTCATCTGATGGAGTATTCAGATGCATCTTGTAAAGTGGACTTTACTCATCTGATGACTCACCTGCATCTCTTATTAAAATGCATCGGGTGTAGTCATCTGATGAGTAAAGTCCTGATGAGTAAAGTCCAACGAGCAAAGTTTATTCGTGAAGTTCTGAGCTAAATTTCTAATCCCGGACTTTACTCATCGGATGACTCACCTGCATCTCTTATTAAAATGCATCGGGTGTAGTCATCTGATGAGTAAAGTCCTGATGAGTAAAGTCCAACGAGCAAAGTTTATTCCTAAAGTTCTGAGCCAAGTTTCTAACAAAAATGGACTTTACTCATTCCGCAATCCCGATAGCAATCGGGATTGCGGAATGTGTAAAGTCTAAAGTCAGATGAGTATAGTCTTCCAAAAATTTAAAATTGTATTCATATCAAAATTTTTGATAATAACAGTTCTCAAATTATTTAGTTTACGCTATAATATTTAAATTTGTGATTCAAAATCACTGTATTTCATAAAGTCACGAGAAAACGAATAATTAATAATCTACCACTTCTTCGATTCATCTGACTTTATTCATTTGATGAGCAATGTCATCAGTAGGGAATAGAAAATTAACCTGCACGATTTGACCCCGATAAGGGATGTCGCAAGCTACATTCGTGTAATTAGTCCTGATAGCTATCGGGAAAATAAGTTTAATCCGTGCATAGCCATGCACTATAGTTCCTGCATTTCGTCCCGAGATAGCTGTCGGGATAATTTGAGTAATTCGTTTTTTAATTTGAGTAATTCGTACATAGCCATGAAATCACGCGAAACTGAATTATTATTAACATATTTGTTTTTCGATTTATGCATACTGAACCTTTCCATTCTAGGCACAGCCTGGTATAGCTCTTCTGTATCGCTTTGGAATTACGGGAATATAGGCATTTATATGATGCAGTGCAACCTGGCATGCGTACTTTCTTATATTTTCTTCCCCAAGAAGAACCTGTTTTTGCGGGATGGCTTCAAAAACCGGTTGAAACGTAACACCAGACGTACCCTAATATTTCTGATTATTGCCATGCTCCTTCAGTTTCTGTTAGTGCCTGAGGGTTACCAAAGGTTGTTTCTATTTCAATTAACCCTGGTTTTCTACCTGGGAAAAATGTTGTTTTACTGGGGACTTTACCGCTACATGCACATAAGCAGGCGTAAGGGAATGCATACCAACCGGGCTATTGTACTGGGAATAAATGATACCGCTCATTACCTGCGCAAGCTGATAAATAGCAACCCCTTGCTTGGATACAAATTTGTGGGCTATGTGTCAGATAAAAATACGGATGAACCCTATTTATTGGGCCATCCGGATGATTTATCTGACCTGATTGACCAATACCAGGTGCAAATGGTATTCGTCACACTTTCGCTATTCGGAGATACGGTCAGGGGGAAAGAATTCCTGCGAATATGCAACAAAAAGGGTGTCCGCCTGCGTTTTATACCCGAGAATCAGCGTTGGTTCAAGTCGCGTATAAATTCGGAAAACGTAGGAAGCCTGTTAGTAGTAAACCCACAGGAGATACCGCTGGACGATTTAAGTTCCCGCCTGTTTAAGCGTCTTTTTGATCTGGTTTTCTCGGTACTTATGATTATCCTGGTATTTTCGTGGTTATTTCCCATATTAGCTATTGTCATAAAACTGAGTTCGCGGGGTCCAGTCTTTTTCGTACAGAAACGTACGGGTATCAACAACAAGGAATTCAAGTGCCTGAAATTCCGCAGTATGCAGGTAAACGAAAACTCGGATAACCTGCAAGCTACAGCAGGCGATATGCGTATCACGCGCATTGGAAACTTTATGCGTCGCACCAACGTGGATGAACTGCCACAGTTCTTCAACGTATTTATAGGTCAAATGTCGGTATCCGGTCCACGCCCCCACATGCTTAAACATACTGTCCAGTATACTAAACTGATAGACCATTACATGGTGCGTCAGTACGTCAAACCAGGTGTTACCGGCTGGGCACAGGTTAACGGCTACCGTGGCGAAACCGATGAACTCTGGAAAATGGAGGAACGCGTGAAATATGATATCGAGTACCTGGAAAACTGGACCTTCTGGTGGGACCTAAAAATCATCTTCCTGACAATTTTCAATAAAAAGGCATTTAGTAATGCCGGATAAATTAGTTGGGAGTTGGGAGTTGAGAGTTTAGAGTTGAGGGGTTAGAGCATCTTCATCCCAAAAATACCGGACTAAATATCGGAAGAACCGGACCATTCACAGATTGGCATGTTGTTCTATCAAAATTCAGTAACTGACTTTAATCCTACCCAACAACTGAATCTTAGCCATCCTGCAAAGTATTTCGATATTGATTTTCACGAAACATTCATTTATCGGATTGTGTAAAATCAATATTTATCCCATTTACATGTATTGAAGTCGACCAGTTTGCTAACAGATCAGATGTTACTGAATTTCTAAGAACTTCCCTATTCCATTGACCTTGTTCAATCTCAGGTATCTCTTTTTCTTGATTTTTTTATTCAGAATGAACATTCTACAGAAAAAAGAATCATAAAACAATCAGCCAGGGCTAAATCATTCCAAATTTAAAACTACCCATTTTAGACCTTGCGCAGGGTCATTCCAGCAGTTCAAACCACATTGTTTTCAGGTACATAAGCCCATTTAAATATAAATAGATCCTAAAAGCATAGTTATACTTAATAATTGAAGTTCAGATCGTTCCATCCAATTTGATACATTTAAATGAGCGCTTTACTTCCCCGAAAATATTGAACAAAATTATTGGTAGACGTTTTTGACTTTAGAAATGAGAAAAGTACTTTTGTAGTCTGTTTTTTGAATAATAATACTTTTTTTACTGCATTTTCCCTATGTTGACACTTGTATAATATGCTATTACATTGCAACTTCCCCTGTTACTCTCGTTTTATTTCTTAACGAAACATGCCTTTCTATAACTTAAGCTTTGAACTCACTCAGTCAAGTTTTTCAACAAAGGCACTAAGACTCAATCAGCCAGTTGTCGGAAAGATTACTGTTTTGAATAACAAAGCTTTTTGAACCATTGTGCCAAAGCCTTGTTAACATTCCATTATTATTGGGTTTTCAGAGTAGACTCAGCCTGTAAATGATACATTTTTTTTTAATATGTACCCTAAATGTTCCCTTGCTATATGGAAGTATAATTAAATAGCGAGTTAACTTTGTAACTTTGAATTAATAATAGGAAATATTAATTGATAGAAATGTTGTTTCGTTCTTTCTTGATGATAATTGATAATATACCTGCTCTCCCCGCAAAGTAAAAAGCAACCAAAAAGCTGGAATAACTTTGGTTTATCTCTTGCCCTGAAAAGAAATATAGAAATAAAATCTCCGTTATTCACCTCTACGAATAACGGAGGAATGATATACGGGCCTATTTATCAGAATCATGCATCACTTTTTCAGGTACAACTATTTATTTTTATTAATTCGTGTAATTTTTATATACCAACCATGAAATCCCGTGAAACCGAATTAATATTAACCTACTTGTTTATCGATTTATGTATACTCAACATAGCAATACTTAGCGCCGGTTGTTTAAATTCGTATGAATCAATATGGAACAACAAGAACTTAGCTGCTTACCTACTATTGGCAAATCTGGCATGTATTCTTTCCTATATTATTTTTCCAAAGAAAAATTTATACATTCAGGATGGTTTCAAATATCGTTTTAGCCGCATAACCAGGCGTACCATCGTCTTTCTTATCATTTCGGGCATAATTGAATTTCTGATTATGCCTACAGTTTACATTAAATATTTTCTTTTCGAATTTTCACTGTACTTCTATGCAGGGAAACTAATTTTTTACAAGTGCCAGTATTGCTTTCTGAAAATTAGCCGGAACAAAGGTTTAGATACTAACCGTGCTTTAGTAATGGGAATAAATAAAACCGGTTTGCATCTACGCAGACTGATTGACAACAACCCCCTGCTCGGTTATAAGTTCGTGGGATATGTTGCAGAAAATGCGATTAATGAGCAGGATGTTTTGGGGCACCCGGATAATTTATCGGACCTGATAGATCAACATAAGGTACAAATGGTGTTCGTCACGCTCTCTTTGTTCGGAGGTACGCAGCGGGACAAAGAATACCTGCGTATCTGTAATAAAAAAGGGATCCGCCTGCGTTTTATAACAGAGAACCAGCGTTGGGTCAAATCGGGTGTTCATTTAGAATCCGTTGGGAGTCTGGCAGTGGTTAATCCACAGGAAATACCCTTGGATGCTATTGAATCCCGTCTGTTCAAGCGTGTATTTGACCTGATATTTTCTGGTTTGATAATTGTATGTATATTTTGGTGGCTATTCCCCATATTGGCTGTTGCGATTAAACTGAGTTCGCATGGTCCCGTTTTTTTTGTACAAAAGCGTTCGGGTATAAACAACAAAGTGTTCAACTGTTTGAAATTTCGCAGCATGCAGGTTAACCAAAATTCCGATAACTTGCAGGCCACTGTCGGCGATGTGCGTATCACCCGCATAGGAAACTTTATGCGCCGAACTAACATGGATGAACTACCACAATTTTTCAATGTATTCATTGGACAAATGTCGGTATCTGGGCCACGCCCCCACATGCTAAAGCACACTAACCAGTACACCAAACTGATAGACCATTACATGGTGCGCCATTACGTCAAACCGGGAGTTACTGGCTGGGCACAAGTCAACGGCTTACGTGGCGAGACCGATGAACTATGGAAGATGGAGGAACGCGTGAAATTCGATATCGAGTACCTCGAAAATTGGACCTTTTGGTGGGACCTAAAAATAATTTTTCTGACTTTAGTTAATAAAAAGTCGTTTAAGAATGCTGGATAAATAAGTTTGGGGTTTAGTTCTTAAATTATAAAACAGAAGCAAGAAACAAGAAAAAAGTGATGAATGGAAACAGTGTACCTCAAAAAATGGGAAGTTGAAATGGTCCATCGCCTGTTCAATTCAGAGTTACTCCGTTTTATAGAATAACTGTTTTGCAGCCTGCTGGTTTCGTATACATTAGCCTAAACCTTTTCTAACCTGACAGTTATCATGGGGTTCAAACTTATTATCTGTGTAAATATATCATCTAAAACTGTATGAATATTTGTTTTAATCTTTGTAAAAAGGTATCTTAAATCGGCAAAATTCCTCTTTAACCTCTTTATTAAATCAGATTTCCTCCTACTCCATTTAATTAATGTATTTTTTGCATAATATTGATTTACAAATACATCGTATAAAAAATGCAATGCCGATATCCATTTCGCAAATAAAATATACATGTGGTATACAATTCATTCTTCAAATATGTATATAAAGCATTTCCTTTCAAGCTATTAACTGAAATGGTGGCTTATCTGATTTAGAAGTATAAAGAAAAACTACCGAATTCGTACCTTTGCTATGATATTTACTAATTCTAATCAAAAAGCTATACATGTAGCTGGTTATACTGTTTATTTTAGCATGGTAACTAACTATCAGGAAAAGGAATCTGGAACACAAGAGAAATGTCATTCAAATGTAAGCCAAAGGTCTTATGATATAAAGCAATTCATCTTTTCTAAAATTAATAAATAAAGAGTCTTAAATCATAATATCTACAAAATAATTCTTAAATTTACAACCTCAAACAAATATCACCCATGAAGTCCCGAGAAACCGAATTAATATTAACCTACCTGTTTTTCGATTTATGCATCCTAAACATTGCTGTGCTTTGCACAGGTTGGCTAAACCCTTACATATCAATATGGAATTACAAGAACTTATCGGCTTACCTTTTGCAGGCAAATCTGGCATGTATTCTTTCCTATATTTTTTTTCCTAAGAAAAATTTATACTTACGGGATGGTTTCAGAAACCGATTTACCCGTATAACTAAGCGTACCATCACCTTTCTTATTGTTTCTGGGATTCTGGAATTCATGATTATGCCAACAGGTTACATGAAATATTTTCTTTTGGAATTCACGCTGGTCTTCTATGCAGGAAAATTATTTTTTTACTGGTGCCTGTATAGCTTTATGAAAATAAGCCGGACCAAAGGTCTACATACTAACCGCGCTTTAGTGCTGGGAATAAATAAAACCGGACAGCATCTACGCAGGCTGATTGACAACAATCCATTGCTTGGATATAAGTTTGTGGGTTATGTTGCCGAAAAAACAAATAATGAACTGGATATTTTGGGGCATCCCGATGAATTATCTGACTTAATTGATCAGCATCAGATACAAATTATTTTTGTAACGCTTTCGTTATACGGTGAAACATTTAGAGGAAAAGAATACCTGCGAATATGCAATAAAAAAGGAATACGTCTTCGCTTTATTCCCGAAAATCAGCGTTGGTTTAAATCGCGCATGAATTCCGAATCAATTGGAAGTCTTACGGTAATTAACCCGCAGGAAATACCTTTGGATGATATTGAAGCCCGTTTATTTAAACGTCTGTTTGACCTAATCTTTTCGGGATTGATCATAATTGGTGTGTTTTCGTGGTTATTCCCCATACTGGCAGTTGCAATTAAACTGAGCTCCCATGGTCCGGTGTTTTTCGTACAAAAACGCACCGGGATAAACAACAGGATATTCAAATGTCTGAAATTCAGAAGTATGATGGCAAATAAAGAATCGGATACCCTACAAGCTTCATCAGGCGACGCACGTATTACCCGAATAGGGAACTTTCTACGCCGTACAAATTTGGACGAATTACCTCAATTCTTCAATGTATTCATTGGTCAAATGTCTGTATCAGGTCCACGCCCACACATGCTAAAGCACACCGCTCAGTACACCAAATTGATAGATCATTACATGGTGCGACAGTATGTAAAACCAGGGCTTACCGGTTGGGCTCAGGTGAATGGCTACCGGGGTGAAACCAACGAACTATGGAAAATGGAACAGCGAGTTGAGTTTGACATAGAATACCTTGAAAACTGGACCTTCTGGTGGGATTTGAAAATCATACTGATGACTATTTTCAATAAAAAAGCATTTAAAAATGCAGGATGAATTAGTTTATAGTCAATAGTTTATAGTTTATAGTCAGGTATGCGAAAAAAAAAAAATGTACCGCAAAAACTGAATGTCCAAATTCAGCAACTAAATACTCCAACGAATTACTCTATCATATGTTCCATCAGAAGTTCCAATGATAGCATCTGATCAGTTTATTGTCGTATATTCACGGTGATATTTTGTAATTCGATTTATGAAAAGAAAGATTCATGTTGTTTTGTATCAGCACTATACTTCAAAACTTAACAACAATACTTCACATCAATGCTTATATTAACAATTTGTCATCCAACACTCACAATAAACCGACTATTTACTCTGAACTATCGACTAAACTATTGACTATAAACTATAAACTATTGACTAAAAACTATAAACTAATTGCAAATTATCCTGTATCTATTCCAAAATTATACAAATTTTCGACAAGAAACGACATATATACATTATCTTGATTATTTTTGTATACCTCATTTATATCGCAGATGAAATCCAGAGAAACCGAATTATTATTAATCGACCTGTTTTTCGATTTATGCATACTAAACCTGACTATTCTGGTTACCGGTTGGTTAAGCCCATTTGTTTCGCTTTGGAATTATCGCGATATGGCTATATATCTTTTAGTTGCTAATCTGGCATGTTTACTTTCCTACCTCTTTTATTCAAAAAAAAACTTATTTTTGCGAGATGGTTTCAGAAGCCGTTTTAACCGGATAACCATACGAACTATTATATTCTTGCTTATTTCCGGGCTCATAGGATTTCTCCTCATGCCAAAAGGCTACCTGAGATCATTTCTAATTGAATTCACCATCGTTTTCTATGCCTCAAAATTAATTTTTTACTGGGGTCAATATCACTTGATGCTCTTAAGCCGCCAAAAAGATTTCCGCACCAACCGGGCAATAATACTGGGAACCAATGACACTTGTCGTCACCTTCGTAAACTCATTGACAACAATCCTTTACTCGGCTATAAATTTGTGGGTTATGTCAATGATAAGATAACAGATGATCAGGAAGTGCTCGGCTATCCGGATGAGTTAGCTTGTTTAATTGACAAATACAAGGTACAAATGGTATTCGTCACACTTTCGTTGTTTGGGGAATCGGAAAGCGGAAAAGAATACCTACGTATATGCACAAAAAAAGGTATCCGCATGCGCTTTATACCCGAAAATCAGCGATGGTTTAAATCGCGCATTAATTCCGAATCTGTAGAATGTATGGAAGTAGTTAATCCACAGGAAATACCTTTAGATAACGTTTACGCCCGCTTTTTTAAACGTTTATTTGACATATTATTTTCACTTTTGCTTATAGTAGGGATTTTTTCCTGGTTATTCCCTATCCTGGCTGTAGCAATTAAACTAAGCTCCCAGGGCCCGGTCTTTTTCGTACAAAAACGAACAGGCATCAACAATAAAATATTTAACTGCCTGAAATTCCGCAGCATGAAGGTAAACGATCAGGCGGACACAAAACAGGCCAGTTGTAAAGATAAACGCATTACCTGCATAGGAAAGTTTCTGCGCTGCTCAAACCTGGATGAATTACCTCAATTCTTGAACGTATTCCTGGGGCAAATGTCGGTCTCGGGACCCCGCCCCCATATGCTAAAACATACCGATCAGTATATCCAATTAATTGATCAATATATGGTTCGTCATTATGTCAAACCAGGTATTACCGGCTGGGCTCAGGTGAATGGTTACAGGGGAGAAACCGATGAACTATGGAAAATGGAGCAAAGAGTGAAGTACGATATTGAATACCTGGAGAACTGGAACTTCTGGTGGGATATTAAAATCATTTTTCGGACATTAGTCAACAAAAAAGCTTTTTGTAATGCAGCGTAGGGTGAGAAGTGAGTTTAGTGTTTAGAGTTTAGTGTTTAGAGTTTAGAGTTTAGTGTTTAGAGCGTATAATTCCAGCATATTCTTCACTAAGACGAACTCTTATCTCGCCCAAACAGCATATCCCTCAAAACCAATGTTTTAGTGATTATCAAAGCTGCACATTCCTCAACCTGGCTCTAAATTCTGCAAATCAAACGGTATATCTCTCAAACCTGGCAGCGGCTGTAAATAGATGCAAAATCCATCAAACCAAATCTGCATTAATACTACTTCAATCTGTATTAATCCTTTTTAAATCTGCGTAAATCTTTTTTTTTAATTTGGACAAATTCTTTTTCCCATCTTAAAAAAAAATAATTATACTTTATAGAAAAACGTAGAGATGAAAGAGCATGCTATATTTGGCGTCATAAATACTTGTCAACAATTACAACATTACAAACTCATTTACAAAAAAACAGAAAAAGGGCTCTCTTCATTAGTCGAAGCAAGAAATAAAATTGCAAATAACTGTTACATAAAATCATACATAAAATTAAATTAATATATTTTTCAGCCCCACCACTACAATTAAATTGATAATTATCAGTTTATAATTTGTAAATCCAATTTTTAGCAGGTAAAAAATAAAAATAAAACCAACAACATACAGTTGGTATGCTTTTTTTTCAAAACGGTTTATTCTCGGATTAACGTGTTTACAAGGTCAAAAAGATGCCAGTTGCATGCCGTCACTAACCCCTAAAAAAATACGACAATGTCAAAACACATCTTCATTCCTTATTTGGCCTTGTTTCTCTTCTGTTTTGCACCTAACAAAGGAGAAAGTGCTAATTATTATTTTTCATCCGCCACAGGTATAGATTCCCGGACTTCCACCGAAGCACGAAACATGCTAACACCGTGGAAAACGCTAACTAAACTCAACGCATTTATGAGCAGCCTTCAACCCGGTGATTCTGTTCTATTTAAAAGAGGAGAGGTGTTTTATGGATCTTTTACGGTTACAAAATCAGGCACTGCGTCATTGCCAATTACTTTTTCAGCTTATGGCAGCGGTGTAAAGCCGGTAATCAGTGGTTTGACCAACTTAAGTACCTGGACAAACAAAAGTACGAATGTATGGGAAGCCGATTGTCCAACCTGCGGAACTTCGGTGAATAATCTCTTGATAAACGATATTCCTCAACAAATTGGACGATATCCCAATATCACAGATCAAAAAAAAGGATACCTGTTTTTCGAATCTCATGTATCCAAAACTCAAATTACAGATAATCAGCTACCGGCTTCTCCCGACTGGACAGGAGGTGAATTGGTGGTACGAACAAATCACTGGTTAATTGACCGTGCACCCATCGTTTCACATGCAGGTAACATCATCAATTATACAGGTACATCGTCATACGTTACTGAAAACAACTGGGGCTATTTTATTCAAAATCATCCGCAAACACTTGATAAATACGGAGAATGGTATTACAACCCGGCAACCAAAAAAGTTCTGGTTTATACAAACGCTGCCAATCCATCTGCTGTTTCCGTTGAAGTGGCAACTGTAGGAACATTGGTTACCGTTCAAAACCAAAAGTATATCCGGCTAAATAATCTTGAATTTACCGGATCCAATACGGTAGCTATAGACCTGAGCTATGCGCAGTATGTAAATATAAATAATTGCGCAATCAGTTCCTCGGGTCTTAACGGTATAAATGCAATCAGTTCAAGCTATATCGTTTTTGAGAATAATACGATCAGCAATACTAAAAATAATGCCCTGTACTTTTACTGGGATTGCAATTACTCCACAATACGCAATAATTCAATTTTAAATACCGGTCTTTTTCCGGGTTCTGGAAAAAACAACATGGATTCGTATATTGCTCTTACCATTTATGGTACTCAAAACCTGGTAGAATATAATAACATTGATAGCACAGGATATATACCCATATTTTTTATTGGGGATTACACAACTGTAAAAAACAATTATATAACTAACTTTCTTTTCACAAAGGATGACGGTGGAGGAATTTATTTGGGAGGTGACGGTTGTGCATCAACAACAATATTACAGTCGAGGAAAATTATCGGGAACATTTTGCTTAATGGAATTGGTGCACCCGAAGGTACAAACAACATTTACGGTTATGCCTGGGGCATAGATCTGGACGATAACACGTCGAATGTAGAAGTAAATGGAAATACCATGTCAAATATGGAGATTGCCGGACTATTCCTTCATAATGCTCATGAAATAACTATAACCAACAATACTTCATACAACAACGAAGAGCAATTTTCTATAGAATATGGGAATTGTCCCGCAGGTCTGATCAGGAATATTTCTTTTAACAATAATATATTGTTTGCAAAAACAGCTTCACAACTCATTTTTAATTTTCAAACCTCGGCCAATGATGCGGGTAGTTTCGGCGTGTTCGACAATAACTATTACTGTCGTCCCCTGAATGAAAATCAAGCAATGGCAGTCAATACCAGTAGATACAATCTCGCTCAGTGGCAGGTTGCCTATGGAAAAGATGCAAATTCCAAAACGACTCCATTAAAGTTCACAAGCAACCCGGATGATAACATTCGTTTTGAATATAATGCAACACAAACGCCCAAAGTCATAGCTCTCGCCTATGATTATATAGATGTGAAAAGCGCAAGTTATACAGGATCATTGACATTACAGCCATACACATCCGTTATTTTGCTTAAAAAATCTGGATCAACGACCATCAGTGATCCCGTTATACCTGAGAAAAGCATCAGCGTTTTCCCCAATCCTGCAAAGGAATATATAATTGTGCAATTCGAAGAACCATCGCTGGAAAATGTTGAATTGGTATTAACAAATTCAGTCGGACAGAAGGTACTTTCAGTAAATTTACCAGCTGAAACACTTTCTGAGAAAGTTGATCTAAATCATTTACCCTCAGGGATATACGTATTGGAATTATCCGAAAAAACCAAAACATCAACCAGAAAAGTGATTATTAGCAGATAAATCTATCAAAACTATTTATAGAGTAACCATTCATATGTGCAAAACGAATTAACAGAGTTGACTCTTATGCTGAAAGGTTTGCAGAAGAAAAAAAGATAGAAGAGCTAAATCTTATCCCTGTTTACCCCTGAATATCAAAGCAAGTTATAATCAAAAGCTATACACATAGTTAATTTCACCGGATTTACAGAAGGTTGCTGCTAAAACAATTAGGAACATAATTTGGTTTTCGAATAAATGAAATATAAAGGGAATAGCCTCCGGCAAAAGCTGGAGGCTATTTTTAAATTAAATTTCAATTGTATTTCCCTCGTTTCACATAGTTCAAAAATATGTATTTACTTTATCCCGTCAATAAATGACTGTAAACAATAAACTATTTACTATTTTTGACTATAAACTATCGACTATAAACTAATATTCAAATTTACCAAACTCACTTTCAATCACCAGTTCTTTTTTATGTGAAGCTTCGCAATGGCCAACCACTTGTGCATCTATGCCAAATGATTTAGAAATGGCGATCACTTGTTCGGCATATTCGGCTGGTAAATACACTTCCAGACGATGTCCCATATTGAATACCTGGTACATTTCTTTCCAATCTGTGCCCGATTCTTTTTGGATAAGTTTAAAAAGCGGTGGAACGGGGAATAAATTATTTTTCACCACCTTCAGTTGATCGATAAAATGAAGAATTTTAGTCTGTGCGCCACCTGAGCAATGCACCATACCGTGAATGCGTGGACGCATTTCCTGTAAGAGTTTTTTCACGACTGGTGCATAGGTACGCGTTGGTGAAAGCACCAGTTTCCCGGCATCAATTTCCAAACCTTCAATTTGGTCGGTCAAGTGACAGGAACCCGAATAGGCTAAATCCTGAGGGATATCGGGATTGTAACTTTCGGGATATTTTTCGGCTAAATAGTTGGCAAATACATCGTGTCGGGCGGAAGTCAATCCGTTGCTTCCCATACCACCGTTGTATTCCTTTTCGTAAGTGGCCTGTCCGGACGAGGAAAGCCCTACAATGACATCACCAGCCGCGATATTGCCGTTGTTAATTACATCGGCGCGTTTCATGCGGCAAGTAACGGTGCTGTCCACGATAATGGTGCGTACCAGATCGCCCACATCGGCAGTTTCGCCGCCGGTAGGGTAAATATTCACTCCCATTTCGCGTAAGTCTTCCACAACTTCGTTTGTTCCGTTAATAATGGCGGAAATCACTTCACCGGGTATTCGGTTCTTGTTCCTTCCAATGGTGCACGAAAGCAGGATATTGTCGGTAGCACCCACACAAATCAAATCATCGATATTCATGATTAGTGCATCCTGTGCAATTCCTCTCCATACAGATATATCACCGGTTTCCCGCCAGTAAACATAAGCCAGCGATGATTTGGTTCCCGCTCCGTCGGCATGCATGATGTTGCAATAGTCGGGGTCGTTACCCAGAAAATCAGGGATTATTTTACAAAACGCCTGTGGATACAAGCCTTTATCTATATCTTTAATGGCATTATGCACATCTTCTTTCGACGCCGAGACGCCACGTAAGTTATATCGTTGATCGGCCATATTTTTTTTGTTTGAAAAGTTTTATGTTTGAAAAGTTCCGGGTTCTGTGTTCTGCGTTCTGGGTTCTGGGTTTCGAAAGCTTTTTGTTCTATTATTTATTTTAAGTTCTGTTGTATATTTGTTCGTTTTTCTTTCTAATCTCAAATTTCAATTTTCCATTGTACCATCCATAATCTTTACCAGCCAATGGTACACATGAAATTACCTACTTACCTCCCGATTGCCCAATAAAACCCGATAGCTATCGGGAGGATATCATTTAACCAATAGACCTTGTGGAATTAACTAATAACCAATTAACTAATCACTAATTAACCAATCACCAATTAACCAATCACCAACATCACCTCCCTGAACCTGCTATCATTTCACTGATTTTCAGGTTAAAGTCATCTTCTTTCAGTAATTGTTCCAGAGTTAAATGCATGCGGTAACACCAAAAGTTCCTTGGATTGCTGGGAATATTGATCCGTTCGGCCGCCGGGTTTTCATGTCGCAGGTCGGGCGATAAGGCCATCCAGTCCTGCCAGGGCAATATTATCCACATGGCATTGGAGAGTAAATGCTGTTCCAGTATTTTTTCCACTATCCACGGTTCACAAGTGGCAGGTGCCGGTCCCTGAAGCCTCAGCGCGTGATTGTAAAAGCGCTGTGTCAAAGCGGAATCTTCTTCCCACCAGGCCATAATCGGGTTCATATCGTGCGTCGAGGTTGTGCATACCGACAAGTATGGAGCATCTGCCGGCATGGCAAATTCGGCGTTTGGCCTTTTTGGCATTCGCTGTATCTCCAGACTGAGAATTTCCAAAGCATTCATCACATCAGAAACTGAATCGGGAACCATGCCCAAATCTTCACCGCAAACCAACATATTAGTGGACGAAATAATAGCAGGCAATTTTTTCATGGCTTGCTCTTTCCAGAACTCGTTATGACGATGATAGAAGAAATCCACATAGATACGATCCAACGTACGGCGTGTATCATCGGGTAAATCCCTGAAAGTAGCCGAACTGTGCATAGAAATGCGCGGGTGGAACTTATCGGGTTGGCGTAGGTCACGAACAAAAAGTACTTCACAATGCAAGGCATACAAGCCATCGCGTATCAGAACTTCTTTGTTCCCAAAATTATACTCCAGAGAAGTGAAATGCGCTTCAATTTTTTTCTGGGAATTGTATTCGGGTTTGAATTTAAAACTTTGCGGACCATCGGGCAACAAGTATTCACGAATGACTTCTTCGGTATATTTTCCCATGATGGAAGTAAGCACTTGTTTCTTGAGGAAAGGCTTCAAAAAACGGTCTTCATCCCACCGTAGTCCATTTGATTCCAGCTCACCACGAGTATAAGGCAAAGCCGGGTGAAAACTGCCGGTTAATCCCCAGACTGCATCTACCGGAATTTCCCAAATACGGAAAAAGCCAAGTATATGATCGATACGATAGGCATCGAAATATTCGGCTAATTTCTGAAAGCGTTTACGCCACCACTGATAGCCATCCTTTTCCATCAATTCCCAATTGTATGTCGGGAAGCCCCAGTTTTGCCCGGTGACTGAAAAATCATCCGGTGGTGCACCAGCCTGCATATTGGTGTTGAATAAATCAGGTTCCATCCAGGCATCCACGCTGCGCGGACTGACACCGATCGGAATATCACCTTTAATGGCTATACCGTTGGCACGGGCATACTGATGAACTTCCACCAGTTGTTTGTGCAGGTGAAATTGCAAATAATAATATATGGCAATGTCATTGTAATAAGTAGTTCCGGGTGCCGAAAAGGCTTCAATTTCGGATTTTTGATAACCGGAGAATTCCTTCCATTTTTTAAAATTGGGCGTTCCGTTCAAATCGCGCAGGTACGAGAAAGCGGCATAGGGTACGAGCCATTCTTTATTTTCTTCAAAAAAAGATTGGTATGCTTCGGAAGCAAAAACGGCAGGACTTTCCTGCGGAAAAATGGCAGTAAAAAACTCCCATTTTACGTTCATCACATTCTGATAATCGGAAAATGATTTGGCGTTGAGCTCCTGCTTCTGGGTTTCAAAATAAACCTTTTGCTTTTTATCGCGAAGCTTTCCTAATCCTTCCAAATGCAGGTATATAGGATGCAAAGCATAAACCGATACGGCATTGTAGGGATAAGAATCGTAATTGGTGTGATATAAAATAGTATCGTTTATTGGCAGAGTCTGAATGATGCGTTGTTTGGTTTTTTTTGCCCAATCCACCATTTTCTTCAAATCATTGAATTCGCCAATGCCAAAACCCTCTTCACTGCGAAGCGAAAATACCGGTATGGCAACTCCGGTACCTTTCCAGGACGGTGTTGTACGTATAAAATGTTCATCATTGGCAACAGTCAGTGAGTTGCTATCAATACCTTGTATAACCCGATTTGGTCCCCCACCCCATGCAATTACTGCATCGGTCCCGGCATCTACCATCAGATATTTATACTCGAGGGGAAATTTAAATTTAGTTGCATTCAGAGCGATACTCCACAAAGGAAAATGTGAATCATCCAACCGTACTTTGCGGCTTTCGTCCCAGTTACCCAACGCTTCCTGATTTCCTATTACCGCCAGATAACGATTCGGCTCCATTTGCGGGCAGTTTATACGAAGCATTAAATTACTATCAGCAGGAACAACAGCTGTTATCGCTTTGTCCCTTTTAAAAATGCATTTGGTGAACGCAGAAGAAACAAATGGACTGTCGCCATAAGACCACCTCCAGTTATCATGCACAAGCACACTTTTGGAAGCCGATATGAGAGTTATCTTGCGCTGACCACCATATTCATACTCAAATGATTTGTCGGAATTAAGAATAGCGTATCGGTAGGAAATTGAAGACCCGGATAGATCAAGAGGAATTTCTGCTGTCCATTCAGAATTTTCATTACATTGCATAACAAAACCCTTGGAAGTGTCGGTTTCTTTCCGATCAGGAGATTGGAGCAATAAGTACAGTGACTGTCCCCACTGCGTAATATAATGTATTTTAAACTGTATTTTCATAATTTTCGAAGATTAATCGGTACAAATTTAAAACAATATTACGCAATAAAAAAACCGAAGGTAAAAGACATCATGAAGAAATTCTGCAAACGATTGAAAAGAAAAAACAAAACCTTCTTAGATGTCGAGTGATCGACTATGCTAAGAAGGTTTTAGAGGTACTTGGCGGATTCGAACCGCCGTGTGCGGTTTTGCAGACCGGTGCCTAGCCACTCGGCCAAAGTACCTTGTTTTTCGGACTGCAAAGATAGTCTATTTTTGATTATTTCCAAATCTTTTTCCCACAAAAACGATAAATTAGGAAAATAAACCTGGTTTATGGTCGATTTCCACCCATTCGGTGATCCTTCATATCGTGCAATAATTTGCGTTTAAATGACCGCTCGGCTTTATAATAATAGAAAAGCGTTTCGGGAGCCAGAAGCCGTCGAAGCTTTTGATGATAACTTTTAAGCATCATTGCTTTCTTAATTTCCTGATTTACATACCGGTCGTTCATCTCAGTATAATTTGGTTTCTCATTGCCTTTCACCTGCAATGCTTTTTTAAAACTGGTACGGTTACTGTCATGTAATCTCCACGCCGATTTTTCGTATTGCATAAATATCGGTTGAACAGAAGCAATTTCTTGTGGAGATAATTTAGCTTGCTCCACCATGTATTGCCATTTTTGGGCATGCATTTCATCCACATTGGGACATACAGGGTTTCTCTGGGCACAAAGGACAGTAGAAATCAAAAGGAAAGTACCAATAAGTGTGTATTTAATTGTTTTCATATCGGAATGATTGTGAGTCAAAAAAAGTTTAGGGTTTAGGGTTTAGAGTTTAGAGTTAAGACTGTAAAATGCGAGTATTAAGCATTTAATAATTACAAATCACTTAACCTGCTCATCTACATAATAATCCAACATAGCGGTCTCGTCAACTTGTGAAAGTACGTACGATTCGTAATTTTCCGCATTTCGTGTGGTATTATTTTGATATATCGTATAAAAAACTTGTCCCATCATCAAAACGCCGACAAACATGGCAGCCATGTACATCCACGGTTTCATGATTTTTCGGTCAGGAGTATGCTTCAAGCCAATCTGCTCTTCAAGTTTGGAGGCAAATTGATCGAAATAATTTTCGGGAACGCTAAAAGGCAATTCCTTTCCTATTTCTTCGAGCGATATGTGTTTGTTTTTATTCATACTATTTGTTTGACTATCCATAAGCTTGTAGGTTTAATATCTACTTATTCTTTTTAATGAGAAAGAAGAGAAAAGAAACTCACAAGCAAATAAAAAAAGTGATGGGTGCCACCCGAATTCGTGTAATTCGTTTTAATTCGTTTAATTAAAATTGTTAATCTTCCTCCAGATACTTCTCAATCTTTTTTACTGCATAATGATAGGATGCTTTCAAAGCACCAACAGAGGTTCCGAGAACAGCCTCCAATTCTTCATAAGTGATATCATCGAAATATTTCATATTAAAAACCAACCGTTGCTTTTCGGGTAGGGTTAGTATGGCTTTTTGCAATTTTAATTGAATTTCGTTTCCATCAAAATAATTATCGGCTTTAAGATTCTGGAGTAAAACATCTTCCACATCATCCAGAGATTGAAGGTTTCGCATGCGTTTATTAGTCAGGAAAGTAAGGGTTTCGTTAGTGGCAATACGGTAAAGCCAGGTCGAAACTCTGGAGTCACCCCTAAAACCATCGAGTCCGTTCCAGGCTTTCAAAAAAGTATTTTGCAATACATCGTTCGCATCCTCATGCGACAACACCATTTTTCGGATGTGCCAATAGAGCCGTTCCTGATAGGAACGGACAAGGGTGGAAAAAGCTCCCGCACGCTTTTGCGGTTGACTGAGTTGAAGTTGTAACTCCTCTTCGGTTAAATTCATATCTTTTCCCACTGGGATAATCTTCCTGTTTGGTATTGAAGCAAATTGTTTAGACTTTTCTGGGTGCCGATAGTTTAATTCTTCAAAACTCCGGGTCGACAAATATACTGAGTTTAGGTGGTACGTACAAATTTTAAAAAAAAATGAATGGACTTCTCAGAATATGAATCTACTCCGAAAACCCAATAACAAAAGGAATGCCACCAAGGCACGAAAACATCAAATATCACAAAGCTTTGTTATTCAGTATTATAAACATTCCGCCATCCCGATAGCTCTCGGGGTGGCGGATTGAGTTTTGATGGCAAGAAAAGACTTTTCGGAATAGGCTTATACATTAAAAAGAACAAACATTGGTTGTTTAATTCAGCTCTAAAATCAAGGCTGAATTATTTGGTAAAGTAATCGTTGTATCCAAAGTAAACGATTTTCCGGTCATCACATCTGTTCCATTGGCATTTTTTTTCAGACATTCAGAGAAACGGGAAAGCTTCAACTCTTTTTCAGTATTGTTATTATTGATAATCACCATGACATTCTCCTTTTCATTGTAACGGAAATACACATAGATATCGTTTTCCGGAGCATAGTGTTTTAATAATCCATTATGAATGACTTCTTTACCTTTTCGCCAGTTGAGCAATTTAGACGTATAACCGAAATATTCATTTTGCACATTTGTTCGTTCTTTTGATGAGAATGCATTGATAGAATCACCTGGCCATCCACCAGGGAAATCGCGCCGTACATCACCGTCACCTAGGCTTTTATCGCCAGTCATACCAATTTCTGAACCATAGTAAATTTGAGGGATACCGCGGGTAGTCATCATGAATGACATGGCCATCTTATATTTAGCAAAATCGCCATCAAAAAGTTTATTTAATCTTTGTGTATCGTGATTTTCGGCAAAAACCAAAAGGTTATTGATATTGGCATACAGGTAATCATTTGCTATCGTGTTATAAAGTCGCGACATGCCCACATCCTCCCAAAACTTGCCATGTTCGTTAAAACATTTCGTCATGGCATTCTGAAGTATAAAGTCCATTACAGTTGGAAGTTGTGAATTATAATTCAACGAATTTTTCACATCCTTTTGCCAGAAAGCAATATCCTGAGAATTGAAAAGCCAGGCCTCTCCCACTATATTGAAACGGGGATATTCGTCCATAATCGCTTTTGCCCATTTAGCCATGGCATCGCGGTCGTTGTAGGGATAAGTGTCCATGCGAATACCATCGAGACCGGCATACTCGACCCACCAAATTGAGTTTTGAATATAATTGGTCCAGTAGTAAGGATTTTTTTGATTCATGTCAGGCATAGAGCTATCGAACCAACCGTTCAAAAACAGATCCTTATCAACTTGCGATGCATGAATATCCTTGATAGATGCCGATTTGTGATTTGTAAGTGTCAGTGTCGGCCACTGATGTATCCAGTCTTCCATGGGCAAATCTTTCATCCACCAGGCTTCACTGCCTCCATGATTGGAAACCATGTCCATAATCACTTTCAATCCTTTTTGGTGTGAAGCTGCCACTAAATCTACATATTCCTGATTGCTGCCATAGCGTGGATCAACTTTATACATATCGGTAATGGCATAACCATGGTAACTGTATTTTGGATTACTATTTTCCAGTACAGGTGTGCTCCAGATAGCTGTAGCTCCCAACTCCCGTATATAATCCAGGTGATCCTGAATACCTTTAATATCGCCACCATGCCGTCCGGAAAGATCGGTACGGTTAACCTTTTCAGTTTGAGAATCGACATTGTCGTTCGAAGGATTACCATTTGCAAAACGATCGGGCATCAACAGATAAACGACGTCGGCACTAGTAAAACCTTTACGTTGAGCCGAACCCGCACGACGAGCTCTCAATTCGTATGAATATCTTTCCACAGTTTTACCCTTTTGTTGAAACAGTATATCAAATTTGCCGGCTTTTGCCAATTTGGAATCGATAACTAAATCAAGAAAAAGATAATTCGGATTGGATACTTTATTTATTTTCAATAGTTTGACACCAGGATAATGAATGATAACCTGATTCAGAGCGATATCCTTTCCATGCACTAAAAGTTGAACCTGCGGATTTTTCATACCAGCCCACCAAAAGGCAGGTTCAATGCGTTCCACCTGAGCAGAAACACTTAAGGATACAAAGGCTAACAAGAGGAAAACTGTTTTTTTGAACATAGTACTGTTATTTTAAAGAGTGATCTTGTATTAGATTCTTAACTTATTGTTATTCAACTACAAACTTCAGATTATTTTATTATCGGTTTAATACTCACAGCGGCACCGCCACCATTAGCCAGCTTTAATTTCAGAACGGATTTGCTATTGACAGTCAACCGCGTTATTTTATAAGCCTCAGGATTTGTTTTCCAATCGGCGTTATCGGCATCAGCATAAACGGTGGCTTCATATTTTTTATTTTTATCCAAAAAATCAAGAGCTATATCTACTTTATGACTATCGGTTCCGGTGATGGAACCTAAATACCAGTTGTCGGTTGCTTTTTCTTTCCGGGCAATAGTGATGTATTCTCCGGGTTCGGCTTCCAGAAACTTTGATTCATCCCATTCCACAGGTACTTCTTTCAAAAACTGAAAAGCATCCATACGACCTTCGTAGTTTTCGGGCAAATCGGCAACCATTTGCAATGGACTGTAAAAGACCACATAAAGTGCCAACTGCTTAACCAGGGTGGTATGAACCTGATTATCCGGAGAATTAAAATTTTTGATTTTAAAAAGGCCGGGGGTATAATCCATAGGTCCACCCATTAAGCGGGTAAAGGGAAGAATTGTTTCATGTTCGGGCGGATTACCTTCGGGACTGAAAGCGTTGTATTCATTGCCACGGGCAGCTTCACAAGCCAACCAGTTAGGGTAAGTACGCTGTAATCCGGTTGGACGAACCGATTCGTGCATATCAATCATAATATGATAATCAGCGGTCTTTTGGGCTGCCCGAATGTAGTGATTGATCATCCACTGACCGTCGTGGAACTCTCCACGCGGAATAATTTTGCCCACATAGCCCGATTTGACAGCTGTATAGCCATATTTATTCATCATCCGGTAGGCGGTGTCCATTTTCTGTTCGTAGTTGGTAGCCGAACCCGATGTTTCGTGATGCATGATTAACTGTACGTTTTTCACTTTGGCGTAACGGGTCAACTCATTAATATCAAAATCGGGATAAGGCGTTACAAAATCGAATACATTTTCCTTCCAGTTGCCAAACCATTCCTCCCAACCGACATTCCAACCTTCCACCAACAGTCCTTTAATGCCCTGCTGAGATGCGAAATCGATATAACGCTTCACATTGGCTGTATTGGCAGCATGATGTCCGTGAGGGATTAACGAACCATTTACATCTAACGAGTCTATATTATTGGAATAGCTCCAGCTGCTTTTACCGGTAATCATCTCCCACCAAACGCCCATAAATTTCATAGGTTTTATCCATGAGGTATCTTTGATTTTTGAGGGTTCATTCAGGTTCAGAATCATCCTTGATGCCAACACATCGGTAGCTTTATCGCTAATGATAATGGTACGCCATGGCGTGTGGTCGGGTGAACGTAAATAGGCTTTATTACCCAGTGCATCAGGGATCAGACTGGCAGACAATTTATAGGCACTTCGGTCTACATGCAACTGCATAGCCGGATAATTTACCAGGGCTGCTTCATGAATATTCAGATAGATGCCATCAACGGTTTTCATCATCAAAGGAGTTTGCACGGCAAACTGATCAGGGGCTGTTCTGACTGCAATATCCTTCGATGTGCTGGCCAGTTTCCAGGCATCTATCTCGCTTAATTTCGAAACTGTATAGGGATACTCGTTGGTATCGTAATCTCCGGGTATCCAGAATGTTTTATGATCACCGGTCAGGTTAAATTCGGTCAATTCCTTCGTCACCACAAAAAATTTCAGAGCCGGTTGCAAAGGAAATTCATAGCGGAAACCGATTCCTTCATCGAATACACGGAAAACAATGTTTAGAAGCCTGTTTGGCACTTCGGTCTGACGAAGTTGAATCGTCAATTGTTGGTATTTATCCCGTATACGCTTCTCTTGCCCCCATACAGGTTGCCAGGTTTGATCTACAGACTTCTTATCGCTCGAAATTACTTCGAAATGATCGTTCAGAGAAAAATCACTGCATATAAAACCTAAAGCCGAAGGTAATACCATTGGTTTCTGCTTATAGGTTATAATATAAGTCGGTGCACCGGAATCAGTCAGGTTAAACTGAAGCAACAAGTTGCCCGAAGTGGCCGATAAGGCACCGCTTTCTTGTGCGAAAAGCTGATTTAAGCTTAAAATAATCAGGCAGAATAGAAAAGCAATTTTTTTCATAATATTATTTTGTTTTACCAATAGTTACAAAAAGCAATTATCAAAAAAAATGCTTATTGTAAAATCGCACCTCAAAGGAAAGAAATCCTTTCTCCAAAAAAAAATAATTTATACCAAAGCGCGAAAAATTATGTCAATGGAAGATCAATTTTCAAAATTTACGTTGTGTGAGCTTGAAAGAAGTGAAGTTTGCCAGAAAAAACCTACATTTGTTTCCTATTCCAAACTATGCTCCTATGCTCAATATTTTAAACAGCAAAAATCGCATCTTCATACATTTGGCCTACTGGGTATGCATGATTCTGGTTTTCACCTTCTTCTGGGGAACAAGATACAACAATTATTGGGTTTGTTTTTACAATGAGTTGGCGTTTCTGCCCGTTAAAATACTCGTAGTTTATTTTGGTCTTTATTATCTCCTTCCACAACTATTGCTCAAAGGGAAATACTTAATTTTTTTGATAGTGAGTTTATTGACTTTAGCCTGCGGGGGTATATTACAACGAGTGATAGCTTACTATTCATCAGTTCCCTTTCTTGGCTTATTAGCTCCAGGTTCAAATTTTTTCGACACAACAGAAATTTTACACCAAATCATTAATATCAACTCGGTTATGATTATTCCTTTTGTCATCAGACTCTACAGCTATTCGTTAGAGAAGGAAAATAGAATACTCATCTTATCTCAGGAAAAAACACGAGCCGAATTGCAATTACTCCGTAACCAGATACAACCCCACTTTCTGTTCAATGTATTAAACGGTTTGTATGCAATGGCCTTGAAACAGTCAGATAAAACTCCGGAAATGATTTTAAAACTTTCTGATTTAATGCGATATGTTTTGCAGGAATCTACAGCTGATCGCGTGCCATTGGAAAAAGAACTAAATTATATCCGAAACTACATCGACCTGGAGAAACTTCGTTATGGGAAGCATTTTTCGGTAGACTTGCAGATAAAGGGTGATATCAGAGGATGTAGCATAGCTCCATTATTGATGCTACCCTTTGTAGAAAATGCCTTCAAACATTCTGCTACGAACGATGTAAAGGGTGCATGGATTACTGTAGAACTGACAATAATCAATAATGAACTAAAACTGGAGGTTGCCAACAGTTTTGACCCCGACATGGCAAAAACAGATCATGTATCATCGGGTATAGGAATACAAAACGTGCGGCACAGGCTGGATATAATTTACCCCGGTCGTTATTCGTTTACGACGGATACCACTACGAACAGCTATACAAGTTCACTTATTATCAATCAATTACTATGAATATTGTAAATTGTTTATTAATTGACGACGAAGAGCTGGCGCTCGATATTCTCGAATTGTATTTAGGCCGGATGGATGGTTTTGAAGTAGCAGGTCGCTGCACCAATACACAGGATGCTACGCGTTTTATGGAAAATCATTCGGTAGATTTACTCTTTTTGGACATTCAAATGCCCAAACTGAATGGTATGGAGTGGATAAAAAACCTGCCCAAACCTCCAAAAGTAATTTTTTGTACTGCTTTTGATCGCTTTGCCGTGGAGAGTTACGAAGTCAATGCAATTGACTACCTGCTAAAACCCGTTTCGTTTGAACGCTTTGAAATGGCCGCCCAAAAAGCAGCAGAATTAATTTCCTTGGAACAACAGCAAAATGTTATAGAAGAGTATATCACAGTGAGATCAGACCGCAAACAGTATAAAATAGCTGTTAATGAGATTCTTTATGTTCAAGGCCTTAGCAATTATTACAAAATAGTCACCAAAGACAAAAAGATCGTTACTTATGGTTCATTAACATCGTTGGAAAACGATTTACCTGCATCGCAATTTATTCGTATCCACCGTTCGTACCTGGTGTCTATAGTCAAAATCGAATCCATTTCAAGCAATTCAATCATTCTCAACGGCCAAACTTTACCCATAGGACGTAACTACCGAAGTAGTGTGGAAGCACTTTACAATAAATAGAAACAACAAACTAATGGAGCTTGCGGGACTAACTAACTAACTAACTAACTAACTAACTAACTAACTAACTAACTAACTAACTAACTAACTAACTAACTAACTAACTAACTAACTAACTAACTAACTAACTAACTAACTAACTAACTAACTAACTATAAACTATAAACTATAAACTATTGATATATCCGTTCGTCCGGCAAAAAAGCGAATGATATTTTGTGATCCAAACCGGCTCATTTCGTTACGGGCATCCACCGTTGCGGTCCCATTGTGCGGCGCCAGAATCACATTATCCATTTCCAACAATGCCGGAGTAATAGCAGGTTCATTTTCATACACATCCAGTGCTGCAGCATAAATCCATCGGTTTTTAAGGGCTTCAACCAAAGCCATTTCATCTACCACCTGCCCGCGCGCAGTATTTATCAGAATGGCGGCAGGCTTCATTTGTTGTAGACGCTCGCGATTGATCAAATGAAAAGTTTCTTCCGTTAAAGGGGTATGCAGCGAAACTACATCACTTGTTTTCAATAAATCAACTAACTCCAGTTTTTGTGCCTGAAAACTGGTTTCCAAATCGGTAGCCAAACGCGTTCGGTTGAAGTAAACTATCTTCATGCCGCAAGCCAATGCCCTTCGCGCAACTGCCTGACCAATTCGGCCTAAACCTATAATTCCCAAAGTTTTTCCGTAAAGCGACTGTCCAAGATTTTCCAGAACACCCCATTTCAAACCATCGGGAACGCGTAATTTACGGTCGCATTCAGGGATTCTACGTGCGGCTGCCATCATTAGTGCAAAAGCCAGTTCGGCCGTCGGTTCAATCACAGGATCGGGCGTATTGGTAACCACAATACCTCGCTTTGCAGCATATTTCACATCTATATTGTTGTATCCAACACCGTAATTGGCAATAATCTTTACTCTTACAGCCGCAGCATCAATAATATCCTTATCCACTTTAAACTGAAAAGTGGTCAGAAAGGCATCGAAATCGGGTAATAAACGGATTACTTCTTCTTTGGTGAAAACCTCTTTATCCGGAAAAACAACTTCAAAATGTTCTTTCAGATCCGCGAATCCTTCGGGAAGCAATTGACTGGAAATTAATACTCTCATTTATTTTTGGAGATTAGTTAATTGTATATTGGTTAATTAGTTATTTGGTTATCTGTTAATTAGATATTCGATTTTAAAAAAAAACAAAAGTTTAGCCAACATGATTCATTTGTAAAAAAAATAATTTTGAGTTCTAAACAAGAGGCACGAAAACAAAACCGGGATAATTTTGTACACAGAAAGTACTTTCACTAATTTTCTCTACGAGACGGATCGACTGAGTAAAGCCTGTTCTCACGGGAATCACCATCCTACCTCCAACTTTAAGCTTCGCTATCAATTTATCAGGAACAAAAGGCGCTACCGCTGAAACAAGAATACGATCGAAATCTACGGACTGAATATCCTCCCAGGATCCCATATACAATTCAATATTAGTATAATTATATTTTAGAAGATTGCCTTTCCCAAAACGGAAAACTTCAGGAATAATTTCCACAGCATGCACTTTTCCTTCAATTCCAACCACATGAGCTAAAATGCCAGTTGTCCATCCGGAACCAAAACCTACATCCATCACTTCATTTCCCTGTTCGGGTTGCAAAAGTTCCATCATAAAGGCCACTGTATAGGGCTGAGATATGGACTGTCCAAAGCCTATTGACAAAGCATGATCCTCATATGCACGGCTTAGCAATTCATCAGTCACAAAATCACGGCGGTCATTTGCCAGGAAAGCATCGACTAAAACAGTGGTTTTCAACGATCCGATTCGTTTCAGATACTCAACTAATGTTTTCATTTTTTCAACTTTTTATGCTGTTCTGATATTTATTGAGGTTTATGCTTGCAAATTGTACATACAAACAGTTAACAGAAAGAAAGAACTAAAATAAACGAAAATAATTTTAATATAAACAAGAGAAACTGAGTGTGATTCATGTACCTGCATTTTCCATACTCTTAGCTGAAAAGAAATCTGAAAGGACAAATATACAGAGATTGTACGATATCCAAAAATTAAAAGCAGTCGATTTACAAATGCTTAGATATTTTATGTCAGAAGAAAAAATTTCAAAAACTATTCATGGACACTCCTCCCCGTTTAATTATTGTACCTTTGTAAACTATTAAAATCAGAGAATTGGCAACTGTTTTTACAAAATTTCAAAATTATGTTTTTTCAAAATTCATGAGAACAACAATAAAATTCATAAAAGACTGGACATTACCTCTTGCAATGATAACAGGAGTCGTATTTTACCGATTTTTCGACACCATAGCCGGTTTGACTCCCTATCTGATTTTCATCATGCTGCTGCTTACCTTTTGCAAACTTTCACCAAGAGAAGTCCGCTTCAGCCCATTGCATATATGGTTAATTTCCATTCAACTTATCGGAAGTCTGATTCTTTATTCCGTTTTTTTCAGATACAATACAACCCTTGCCGAGAGTGCTTTAATTTGTGTACTGGCACCAACAGCCACTTCAGCAGCTGTTATAACCGGGATGCTGGGCGGCAGTATCGCCTGTCTTACTACCTACACGCTTATAGGGAATCTGACGGTGGCGCTGGTGGCTCCTGTTATTTTTTCTTTAATTGGCACTCACAGCGATCTTCTGTTTCTGGATTCCTTCACCCAAATCGGCATAAAAGTAGGACCTCTTTTGATTTTCCCATTGTTAGTGGCCTGGGGAATGCAAAAATTCACACCTAAAATTCACAAAAAGCTACTCAGCCTGCATCAGTTATCCTTCTATCTGTGGGCTGTAGCCTTGATGATAGTAACGGGTAAAACCGTCAGTTTTTTATTTAAACAAGAAAACCCCGATATTGGCATTGAAATACTAATTGCCTTCTCATCACTGGTTATTTGTATTCTTCAATTTGTGGCAGGCAGAAAGATAGGTCGTCGGTTCAACAACACGGTAGCCGGAGGTCAGGGTCTGGGTCAAAAAAATACCATTCTGGCTATTTGGATGGCTCAGGTATTTTTGAGTCCCATTGCTTCACTGGGACCTGCGTCCTATGTTTTGTGGCAGAATATCATCAATTCATGGCAACTTTGGAAGATGAGAAAAAAGCAGGAACAAGAACTAAACCAGAGATATAAATAGCAATAACTTTCAGGACAAGATACTCCACCTTAATTTAGTGCTATTTCTTATAAATTAAACTTATCGCCAACCCATTCCATTACTAATTTGTGACACAACTGAAGCATTCCCCTGTTTCATTTCAGATTAAACACTGCTTGTACTTCCTTTTTCAATTCCAACATTGCACAACAGCAGGCACCTACAGCCCAACCCCATCCGAATATTAATTACACATTTTGTATTACACAAAATGTGTAATACAAAATGTGTAATTAATGCGGCATTACTACTGATAATACTTTCTATTTTCTATTATACATTTTGTGTTACACAAAATGTATAATAAAAAATTTGGAACAGAGAATAAAAATAATTACATTTGCCATGTCTTAAAATGTAATCAATAACTCAGGAAAATATTACATGCAATGCGAGTCCAACAATAAACTGACTTAGAGCACATTGCTTCTCAACAACAAAGGAGGAACAAGAGTACAATTCATTCTCATTTCTCAAAACAAATTTTAATAAATCAGAAAGAAGATGAACCCATTTCCTATCAATAATTATATATCAGAATACTACTTTTGCGACCGCGAAAACGAACTAAAAATACTGCTTCGAAATGCTCAAAACGGCATAAATACGACGCTAATTTCGCCCCGCAGATTAGGAAAAACCGGATTAATTCTTCGTTTTTTAGAAGAATTATCGAAGGAAAAAGAGATAGAATCTGTATATTTTGATATAGATTCCACCCGTTCATTGGGCGATTTTGTTCATCTTTTTGCCGGATCTATCTTAAAAAAGTTTCCGGCTAAAACATCCATAGGTAAGCAGTTTATGCGATTGATTAAAGGCTTTCGGCCCAGTATTACTTTCGATGCCATAACAGGGACTCCTCAAATACAATTTGCCTACCAATCGTCACAGGATACGGAATACACCTTATCCGGACTGCTTCAATTTCTGGAAAATCAACCTATAGAAATTGTAGTTGCCATCGATGAATTCCAGCAAATTGCCAAATACCCGGAAAAAAACATAGAATCATTATTAAGAACCTATATTCAACAACTTAAAAGGGTGCATTTTATTTTTAGCGGCAGCAAGCGGCACATTCTGGTTGAAATGTTTTCGAGTGCCAGTCGCCCGTTTTTTTCAAGTACGCAGTTTCTAATGCTAAAACCAATCGCCAGCGAATCATATACAGCATTTATCCACAATCACTTTGAACAAGGTAAAAGGAATATTTCGGATGAAAGCATCGGTTTCATCCTCGATTGGACAAAATCGTTCACGTTCTACACGCAAAGTGTTTGCAACAGGCTATATGCTACTAAGCAAAAAAACATAACGCTTGATTTCGTAAAAAGCGAATGTGCAAATCTGCTAAAAGAGAACCAGGATATATATTTTCAGTATAGGGGTTTGCTGACCAGCAAACAGTGGGATTTTATGATTGCTTTAGCCAAAGAAGATTCAGTATCGCAATTATTTTCCAAAGATTTTTTATCGAAGCAGGGCATAGGTACTCCCTCGAATGTACGTAGAATGATAGATTCTTTACTCGAAAAAGAAATGGTACTGGAATTAGTCAACATAAACGGAACTACCTATCAGGTTTACGATGTTTTTTTAACACGTTGGTTACAAACTACTTATTAGGAATAAAAGATATCAATGCATATGCTTATGATAATTTAATATAAAAGTTTTGCATCTATAAAAAAGGAAGATCTTTTGAAAATAATATTTCAAAGGAACATTCTGCTTTTATAACTCTATTTTGAGCAAGCTATCAAAGCCATATTGTATTTCTACATTTCTTCGGATTTCTAACTATTACTTGCGAAAACAAGTAAAGTGACGCATCAGAATAATACATAACAAATTCAAATTGAAACAATTGTAATGCTTAATTCTAAATTCAAAAAAAACTTTCACGACAAATGATGAGTCTTTAATAATATGATGGTTTATTATCTAAATATTTCTTTACATTTGCAACGACAATTGCACTGCTTATACTTTTATAGTGAAACCAATATTTTGGAAAGTATGTTTGATTCTTAACATTATCTTCCCCGTTTTTTTTTCCATTTAGCCCAACTTATGAATAATTAGCACATAATGCTAAAATAAATATTTCCAGTATTTTAAAGACCATTTTAGATACATCAAACATTTGTTTATGTAATTATTATTTCCCGTTCAGACTATTTAATATTAAAAAAGAACATCTAAACCGGCTTGCTCAATTGATTCTCCGGAATAAAACAGCAATCAGAGGATGTCACCAGAAAAGAAACAAGTAAACTATCCATGCATGAAAATTCACGAATATCAATCCAAGGAAATTTTCTCCCGTTACTCAATTCCCGTTACACGTGAGATAATATGTTATTCAGCTGACGAAGTATACGCTGCTGCTGAGAAATTGGGGTTACCCGTAGTCGTCAAAGCACAGGTATTAACCGGTGGACGTGGGAAAGCAGGTGGAGTAAAACTGGTACGAACACTCGACGATGCCCGGAAAGTAGCCCGTCAAATTTTGGGAATGGACATCAAAGGTTATACCGTAGAGAAAGTATTGGTAGCACAGGGAGTTGCAATTGAATCGGAATTTTATGTAGGACTAACTATCGACAGAAACACAAAATCGGTACTGTTTATGGCCAGCAGCGAAGGTGGTGTTGAAATTGAAGAAGTGGCAAAAGACAATCCGGAAGCAATTCTTAAGTTTGTAATTGATCCTGATTTGGGTATGACTCCATTTCTGGCTCGCAAAATAGCTTTTGCACTTTTCAACGATTATTCGTTAGTCAGACAAGCGGTCGGTTTATTCCAAAAGCTGTACCGGATTTTTATCGATACGGACGCTTCGTTGGTTGAAATAAATCCACTGGTAATCAATGAAAAAGGTGAACTATTGGCACTCGATGGGAAAATGAATTTTGACGACAATGCACTCTTTCGTCAACAGGATATTCTGGCCCTACTCGAACCCACCGAAGATGAACTCAAAGAACTGGATGCAAAAGAAAAGGGATTAACTTACATTCGTTTGGAAGGCTCTATTGGCTGTATGGTGAACGGTGCAGGTCTGGCCATGGCCACCATGGACATGATCAAACTATCTGGAGGTGAGCCGGCTAATTTTTTGGATATAGGGGGAAGTTCGAGTCCGCAAAAAGTAATTGACGCCATGAACCTGCTGCTTTCCGATAAGAATGTAAAAGTAGTTATGATCAATATTTTCGGGGGGATAACCCGATGTGATGATGTAGCACGAGGCTTGGTGGCTGCACTGGAACAAATTAAAGTACACATACCTATAGTTGTACGCTTGTCGGGAACAAATTCGAAAGAAGGGTTGATAATTTTAAAACAAGCAAATATTCAGGTAGTAGAAACCATGAACGAGGCGGCTATACTTGCTATCAAGCTATGTTCGAAGTGTTAGTTTGAAAAGTTTGATATTCAAAGAGTTTCGGGTTTATAGAAAGTAATAAGTAAAACACTTTAATTTACTTTCACGGCTCCCAATCAAGTATACAGGCTATCCACAGTTTATCGGTTTATTATTTTCAAAAAAAATCCGCGACACAATATAAATATAACATCATGAGCATATTAGTCAATAAAAATACCAAATTAATCGTTCAGGGAATTACAGGAAGAGATGGTCGTTTTCATGCGGGCAAAATGAAAGAATACGGCACCAGGGTAGTTGGTGGTGTTTCTCCCGGCAAAGGCGGTCAATTGGTAGATGGAATTCCAGTTTTCAACACGATGGAAGAAGCAGTGAAAGCGACCGGTGCTAATACCTCCATCGTATTTGTACCAGCTCCGCTGGCGGCAGATGCCATTCTCGAAGCTTCGGAAGCTGGCATAAAACTGGTTATCGCCATAACCGAAGGTATTCCCACACTGGATATGGTGAAAGTGATTCCTTACTTAAAAAAGAGAGGCACCAAACTAATCGGATCAAATTGCCCCGGCCTTATTTCGCCAGACGAATCGTTGGTTGGAATAATGCCTGGTAATATTTTTATGAAAGGAACTATCGGATTAATGAGTAGAAGCGGTACGCTCACATACGAAATGGTCAGTCAGCTTACAGCCGGTGGGCTTGGGCAAAGTACCTGTATTGGCATAGGTGGCGATCCCGTTTCGGGGCTCTATTTTCAGGAACTTCTTCAATTGTTTGAAGACGATCCGGACACAGAAGCCATTGTACTTATTGGCGAAATTGGCGGAGATGCAGAAGAACGTGCAGCACAATATATAAAAGAACATATCACTAAACCCGTTGTTGCTTTTATAGCCGGTCAAACGGCACCACCCGGCAAGCGAATGGGTCACGCAGGTGCCATTATTTCAAGCGGAACCGGTACAGCAGAAGAAAAAATTATTGCTTTTGAAAAAGTCGGTGTTCCGGTTGCACGAAATCCGGGTGAAATACCGGCTTTATTGAAGAAACAACTGAAAAGCAAAAAATCACTTATAGAAAAATAAAATTTTTCTTTCGTCAGCGGATAAATACTAAACATCAGCTTAGCAGATGACAAAAAAAATCCAATATTTTTAATTAAAATAATAGAAGAACGAATACCGATGGCTATCGGGAGGCGTTCTTCTATTATTTTTTCATGCACTAAGAAACAGCACTTAAAAATTCTTCCATTCAATAAATGAAAAGAGACCCGTAGTTTAAATACTGCAGGTCTCTTTGTTTTTTATCAGTATAATTTCCGATTTCCGACCTTAAATGCCATGCTAATTTTCATACATTTTGGTAACATATGCTAATTTCAGCCTCCGTTCAGGTAGCTTTTTCGTCCTGCGAACAGACAGAATACGATCATAACAAGCACATATACTTACACATACGCGATTGGTACAGGATTTGCTTAGCAGTTTTCCGAAAAGCAGTTTTTTATAGTGCACGATAGAATACTGCATATATTAAAATAAAAACAAAGTACCGACCATGAACCATCCGGTTTTTAATATGACAGCCGACCTCTCATTTTATCGCGAAGGGGAGTTATTTATAGGCTACGCTCAAATCCGATTATTAAATCAGGTTTTGATTGATGGATCCATACATGCAGCATCTAAAAATTTAAAAATGTCTTATCAACATGCCTGGCATTTGTTGGACAAGTTGAACCGTCTCTCACCAATACCGGTAATTATCCGGCAAAAAGGCGGCAAAGATGGCGGAGGATGCAGTATCAGTGCGTACGGGAAGAAACTCATCCGCACATACGAAAAGAAAGTATTGGATATCATTGAATTTCTGGATCAAAGTAACAATGAATCGGGAAACTGTTTTTTTTAGTCTATCGATATTCTTGCTGAGGTATAACGATAGCCATAAAATTGAACTATTTAAAAGACATATTTCATGTTGATTAATTTCTTCAATTATTTTTTTACTCAGCGTTATTCTTTTTATTTTATAACGAAAAAAATCAACAGAATGATAGAATTGAAGGCAAAAAGAGATGTAGTAATTTGTTTGTTATGCACGATTTCGGCATTTTCAGGTGCACAAACAGTAGTTGTAGATGGTGAAATCCGTCCCAGAATGGAGTATCGCGATGGTTTTTCAAAGCCATTGCTGGAAACGAATGATCCGGGAGTGTTCGCCGTTCAGAGAACACGTTTAAATTTAGCATTTACTACCGGAGATTTAAGTACTTATATCTCCTTCCAGGATTCACGGACTTTCGGACAAACGCCCAATGCATCGGGGGACGCCACCACCGGCATTTACGAAGCGTGGGCAGAAATGTTGATTGCACCGGGTGGATCATTCAAGATGGGCCGTCAAACACTAAAGTATGATGATAACCGGCTTTTCTCCGCTCCTGCCTGGAGCAACACCGGAACATCGCACGATGTGGCCTTGTTCAAATACAATATAAATGATTTTCAAGGACATATAGGGTTGGCATACAATAATAATGCGGCGATATCATCAGAAACCTATTATTCACCTGTTTCAAAATACCGGTATATGGGCTTTGTATGGTTGTCAAAAAACATTATTAAAGGATTGACTTTAAGCGCTGTTGGAGTGGATGAGGGAGTGCAGGACACAACGGTAGCGGGATTAAAGAAGTACAAAAAAATAACTATGAATCATGCATATACATTCGGTGGAAACCTGAAATATCAGAACGAAGCCTCTCCGCTTAGTGCACTGGCAACAGCCTATTTTCAGGCCGGAAAAAGTAGTATCGGTTCTAAAATGGGAGGTAATTTGTTAGCATTAAAGGTGGACTATAAAATATCCGGTATTTTTTCGGCCCATGTGGGTGCTGACTTCCTCTCCGGGGATAATAATTCGACCGACGGAATACAAACAAACTTCAAGAAACTTTATGGAGCCGATCATACTTTCAATGGGACAATGGATTATTGGGATGCACCCCTTGCACAAGGTTTACGGGATTATTATGGCGGACTTTCGGCTAATGTGACTAACAAATTGAGTTTAGAAACAGCATATCACCTTTTTAATACCGATAAGCAATTGAAAAACGAAGGTGCGCAAGTTGGCAGAAACATAGGATCGGAAATTGATTTTATAGTTAACTACAAATTAAACGAATGGACAACGATACAAGGAGGATGGAGCAGCTATTTCACCACTGCCAACACACTTCTTGCCAAAAACATAAGTTCGGCTAACCGTACTCCACAATGGGCATATATTATGTTTACCATCAAACCCACATTTTTCAAATAAAAATCAATTGACTAAAATTTAGAACAGGAGCTATTTAATTAAAAAGGATTAAAGATTCCGGACATAAATAATGGATTTCAGTTATTTTCAATGATGATGTCAGATAAAATATGCGTTGAACAGGGTTAAACACTTTTCGAATAAAGAGATACGAAAAATAAACAGAAATATAATTTTTAAAAATAAAATAATATGAAACGAATAATTTTTACACTTGCTATCATTCTATCCATTACAGCAATACAAGCACAGAAAGTGAATGTGGCCGCAGCTGCCAACCTACGCTATGTACTGGAAGATATTAAAACAGCCTATGTGAAGCTACATCCCAAGGCCAGGGTCAACATTACTTTTGGCAGCTCGGGAACACTGGTGCAACAAATAATGAATGGCGCCAGCTTCGATTTTTTTATGGCTGCCGATAATGAATTTCCATTAAAGCTTAAAGCAAAGGGTCTTAGTTCTGGTCCGATGACAACGTATGCAATTGGTAAATTAGCCATTTATAGCACTACACTTCCGGTAGAGAAAAAGGGTTTAAAGATATTTGAAGACACATCGATCAAGAAAATTGCCATTGCCAATCCACTTACTGCTCCTTATGGAGAAAGATCGGTGGAACTGTTGAAGTCATTAAAAATATATGATGCGTTGGAACCGAAAATTGTTTTCGGAGAAAACATATCACAGGCTGCACAGTTTGCTTTTACCGGAAATGCAGAAATCGGATTCATCGCCCTTTCGTTGGCTTTGGCTCCCGAGATGATGGGTAAAGGACAGTATTATATTATTCCGCAGAAGTTTTACAAACCCATTGAACAAGCTTGTATTTTAATTAAAAGACCGGTATTAAACACAGAAGCCAAAAAGTTTAAACAGTTTGTACTTTCACCGGCAACGAAAGCAATCTGGGAAAGTTTCGGTTACAGCACCATTGAGAAATAAATGATGCAAATTTTGCTTTAAAAATAAATAGTAAATATCATGAGTCAGGATTTTATAGATACACTTTTACTGACAGGAAAATTAGCCAGTTATACTACCGCTATCCTTTTTATTATCGGTTATCCCATTGCTTACCTGCTGGCATATAAGCGCTTTCCGCTCAAAGCGCTGGTAGAAGCATTGATTAGCATGCCGATGGTTTTGCCTCCTACGGTGTTGGGGTTCTATATGTTGGTGGCTTATAGTCCGCAGAATGCTTTCGGGCGATTTCTGGCTGAATATTTCGATACCCGGCTGGCATTTAGCTTTGAAGGGATACTGATAGCCAGCGTTGTTTTCAGTTTACCGTTTATGATTCAACCACTTCAAAATGGATTGATGGCGATTCCGGGGACTTACCGCGAGGCTTCCTATACCATGGGTAAATCGGAGTTCACCACTTTTATTCATGTTTTGATACCGAATATGATACCTTCCATCATTACAGCAGTGGCTATGACTTTTGCGCATTGTATAGGAGAATTTGGTGTTGTGATTATGGTGGGTGGAAACATGCCCGGGGAAACCCGGGTTGCTTCCATCGCCATATACGACGAAGTTCAATCGTTGAATTACGAGATGGCAAACCGTTATTCCTTTGTTTTGTTTCTGTTTTCTCTGGCAATATTAACCCTGATTTTCAGCATAAATAAAAAACCAATTAAAAGCTTATAAAATGTAACTAAGCCAATCGGAAAATACATAATCATATTTCTATTCTACCGAAAGTTGGTATGTACAACCCCTGTATTATTTACAACAAACTAAAAAAAATGCGCAAACATGAAATTGGAATTAAATACAAAAGAAAATAGCCTGAACTCTCCTTTTATTTGTAGAGGTTTATCAATAGACATCCAACACGCTATGCAAACTTCCGAAGGAAAGAAAACCCTGGAAATTTGTACCGAGATCAACAAACAGGAACTGCTTTGTCTTTTTGGTCATTCCGGTGCCGGGAAAACAACATTATTACGAATACTGGCAGGACTTACGAAGCCCGACAGAGGGCGTATTACTTTAGGAGACAACGTATGGTTTGATTCAGACAAAAAAATAAATATTTCACCACAAGCCCGGAATGTAGGATATATGTTTCAGGATTATGCACTTTTCCCGAATATGAGCATAGAAAGCAATATCCGCTTTGCACAAAAAGAGAAGGATCAGGATGCCATTGAAGAATTGCTTGCACTTTTTAATTTGCAAGCATTCCGAAAGCGTAAACCGCACCAACTCTCAGGAGGTCAAAAACAAAGGGTGGCATTGGCACGTGCATTAGCTTCAAAACCAAGCATTCTGATGTTGGATGAACCGCTCTCGGCACTTGATTTAGAGATGCGTCTTTCCCTTCAGGAGGAAATCAGAAAAGCGCATGAAATACTTCATACAATTACCTTACTGGTTAGTCATGATCTTCAGGAAGTAATTCATTTAGCAACTTCCGTGCTGGTACTAAAAAATGGAAGTATTGTCAACAGCGGTACAACGGAAGATGTATTTGAACAACGGCCTGAAAACGCTATCCCCTACACCTTAAGAAAGAATATCAGTTGCAGTTAGTGATCTCAGATATTGTTATACAGTTAAATGACAGAAACGGGCGATGTTTTTATATGATATTCTAGATTCTTCGAATCTTTGTTGATTGTATAACCAAAGGTAATTTAACCAATAGAAATTTTCGGAGGTTCTAACAAATGCTTTTTTATCCTTTAGAAATTAGCTACAGAGCATAAAAATCCAAATTATCCAAAAAATAATTTTCTGAAATAGGAATATAATCATTCGCCCCTTCAGATCAAAAAAAAGGATATTGACTTTCCTACATTTCGTGTATTTTATCCTACATTTAGGTAGGATTTTTCCTCTTTTCCTCCTTCGTTATTTCCAAGTTATTTCCGTTATATCAGCAAATTTAAAACTTTTTATTCATTTAATGTTCAGTACATTATCCATCATTTCGGAGATGTAATTTTAGCCAATAAGTGTTAATGGCACGATTAATGGCTAAGGGGTTTTCAAGTTATTCATTTTAAAGCAAAACAAGATGAGAAAAATTGCAATTTATGGTAAAGGCGGAATTGGTAAAAGTACCACTACGCAGAACACAGTAGCCGGATTGGCTGAGTTAGGAAAAAATGTAATGGTAGTGGGTTGTGACCCTAAAGCTGATTCAACGCGTTTGTTGTTGCACGGATTGGCTCAAAAAACAGTATTGGATACCTTACGCGACGAAGGTGAAGATATAGATTTGGATGATGTAATGAAACCGGGATTTGGTGGTACCAGTTGTGTAGAATCGGGCGGTCCGGAACCGGGAGTTGGATGTGCCGGTCGTGGAATTATCACTTCCATCAACTTATTGGAACAACTCGGTGCTTATGATGCCGACAAAAAGTTGGATTATGTTTTTTACGATGTATTGGGTGATGTAGTTTGCGGAGGTTTTGCCATGCCAATCCGGGATGGAAAAGCAGAGGAAGTATATATTGTTTGTTCAGGCGAAATGATGGCTATGTATGCTGCCAACAACATTTGTAAATCCATTGCCAAATTTGGTAAAGTAGGAACTGTACGATTGGGAGGCATTATCTGTAACTCACGTGTAGTAGACAACGAAGCGAACATGATAGAAGAATTTGCATCTAAACTGGGCACACAAATGATTCATTTTGTTCCCCGCAACAACATGGTACAACATGCCGAAATCAACCGGAAAACGGTAATTGACCATGCACCCACGCATGCTCAGGCAGATGAATACCGCGCATTGGCACGAAAAATTAATGACAACCAAATGTTTGTAATACCAACTCCATTAGAGATGAATGATTTGGAAGAACTATTGGTAAGCTTTGGTATTTCAAATTAAAAAACATAAACCCCGAAAGGGAACTTTGGTTAGTAAAGATTCTGACAAGCGTTCCAAATAGGATAGGTTTGAAACACATCAACAATTATATTAACAGTTTAATTAAAGGAGATTATACTATGTATTTATTAAGAGCTATTGTTCGGCCTGAGAAGTCTTCCATAGTCATGAAAGCATTATTTGAAAGCGGCTTCCCTGCCGTAACAAAATTATCGGTATTCGGTCGCGGAAAACAACGTGGATTAAAAGTAGGAAATGTTACTTACGATGAGTTGCCAAAAGATTTATTAATGATTGTGATTCCAGAGAAAGACAAGGATTTCGTAATCGAAACCATTATGAACGCAGCGCGTACAGGAGAAAAAGGTCAGTTTGGAGATGGAAAAATTTTCGTGACCAAGGTAGACGAAAACTATACCATTTCCAGCGGAAAGAAAGAAGTTTAGAACCCCGCCCCTGCCTGTTTGTCCTAACCCGGGAGTCAGCCGGAACAAAAAAAAGGGGGATTTGGTGGAGTGCAATTAGTAAGTTATCTACAAAATAAAACATTATGAAACTGATATTAGCCATAATACGTATCGCCAAGATGAGCGAAACAAAGATAGCCCTTTCGGACGCCGGCTTGCCATCGTTTACCGCTATGCCCGTTTTGGGAAGAGGTAAAGGACATGGAGACCTCGAGAGAGCGGTCCATGTGGATCCCGAACTCAGGGAACTCATTTCGGAGATACCGCGTTTGAAATCAAAACGCATGATTACGCTCGTAGTAGCAGACAACAAGAAAGATCTTGCCGTAGAAACCATTATCAAAGCTAATCAAAGCGGGAAAAGTGGTGATGGAAAAATATTTGTCATCGACGCGGAGGATTCCATTGGGATACGCACAGGAGAAACAGGTGACATTACGCTCGATTAATTAACTGTTTACAATTTCATTGGCGATGAATATTGACAATTTGTAAACTGATAAATTAAGGAACTAAAACAATATAATGTCTAATCATCTTCTTTAGAGCGGTGTCTTTATTAAAAATGAATTGTGCATTATGAATTATGAATTACGAATTACTTAAGAGTAACATTATGGATAAAATAATAAAAGACGAGTTAGACCTGGGGAAGTTTAAAGAAGAAGTCTTGGCCGCTTATCCCCCTAAGGTAGCCAAGAAGAGGGCGAAATCCATCATTCAGAACGATCCCGATGCTATCCCTCAGATTCAGTCCAATGTACGCACCATCCCGGGAATCATTACCCAACGCGGATGTACTTATGCCGGTTGTAAGGGTGTAGTGCTGGGGCCTACCAGAGATATTATAAACATTACGCACGGTCCGATAGGATGTGGCTTTTATTCGTGGTTAACCCGCCGGAACCAAACCCGTGCCGATCAACCCGGGGATGAAAATTTTATTCCGTACTGCTTTTCTACCGACATACAGGATTCGAATATCGTGTTCGGGGGTGAGGAGAAACTTAAACAAGCCATCCGGGAAGCCTACGAGTTGTTTCACCCAAAAGGGATAGCCATTTTCTCTACCTGCCCGGTAGGATTAATCGGAGATGACGTGCACCGGGTAGCCCGTCAAATGAAAGAAGAATTCCCCGGTGTAAATATATTTGGATTTTCCTGTGAAGGATACCGCGGAGTTTCGCAATCGGCTGGTCACCATATTGCCAACAACGGTTTGTTTGAAAATCTGATTGGACGTGACGATACCATCAAAGGAAAATATAAATTTCGGGTGAATGTATTGGGAGAATATAATATCGGAGGTGATGCCTTTGTCATTGAAGATATGTTTGACAAATGTGGAATCGAGTTAGTTTCATCCATGTCGGGTAACTCTACTATTGAACAATTCGAAACTGCCCATACAGCCGATTTGAGTTTGGTGATGTGCCACCGTTCTATCAATTATGTGGCTGAGATGTTGGAAACCTCTTTCGGTATTCCCTGGACAAAAGCCAATTTTATTGGTGCCGAAGCTACAGCTAAATCATTGCGTAAGGTAGGAGAATATTTCGGCGATCAGGAATTAATTGACCGCATTGAACGAGTAATTGTTTCTGAAATGATTGCCGTAAAAGCGGCTGCCGATCAGGCTGTGCCAAAGACCCAAGGGAAAATGGCTATGATTTTTGTAGGCGGTTCCCGTGCTCACCATTATCAGGAATTATTTACTGAATTGGGGATGACTACACTTTCTGCCGGTTATGAATTCGGACACCGTGATGACTACGAAGGTCGCCGGGTAATTCCAACCATAAAGATAGATGCCGACAGCCGAAATATTCAGGAGATTACAGTAGTAAAAGATGCCACCCGTTATGCTCCCCGTAAAACGGAAGAAGAAATGCAGAAGCTAAAAGAGCAAGGTATGGAATTCAACAACTACGATGGGATGATGAAAGACATGGAAAAAGGCACATTGATTATTGATGACATGAGTCATTATGAAATGGAAAAGCTTATTGAACTCTACAAGCCCGATGTATTCTGTGCCGGAGTAAAAGAAAAATATGTAGTTCAGAAAATGGGTATTCCATTAAAGCAATTGCATAACTACGATTCAGGTGGTCCTTACGCCGGATTCGAAGGGGCTGTCAATTTTTATAAAGACATTGAAATGATAGCTTGCAGCACTATTTTCAAACAAATGAAAGCTCCATGGGAAAGTGAAGAAGTTGTAGAAGCTCAATATGTTTTCAATTAATTATTAATCATATAGGAATGAATTCAGAAAGTTACAGGTCATAGATTTGTACGTTCAATCATGCAACCGCCAGGAAACATAGCTGGAAGCAGAACCCAAAATAACAACCCGGAACTTTCATAACCATTTCAAATATAAAACATAAAACTTATGTTACTAAGACATACCACTGCATTAGAAATAGACAGAAAAGCCCTGACCATTAACCCGGCTAAAACCTGTCAACCCGTAGGGGCAATGTATGCAGCATTGGGCATTCATGGATGCTTACCTCATAGTCACGGATCTCAGGGCTGTTGTGCTTACCACCGGAGTGCGCTCTCCCGCCATTTCAAAGAACCGATTATGGCAGCAACGAGTTCATTTTCGGAAGGTTCATCCGTATTCGGAGGTTCAGCGAACTTACTTCAGGCTATTGAAACTATTTTTACGGTCTATAAACCGGAAGTGATTGCCGTACATACCACTTGCTTATCGGAAACCATTGGTGATGATTTAAATCAAATCGTATCGAAAGCCGGTGATGATGGTTTCATTCCCGTAGGAAAGCATGTAATTTATTGCAACACCCCAAGTTATGTGGGAACACATGTAACCGGATATTCCAATCAGGTAGCTGCTATGGTGAAGTTCTTCTCCACCGCCACGCCTAAAAAACGGAATGTGATTAACCTGGTAGCCGGATGGATGGAGCCTTCGGATATGGCTGAAATCAAACGTCTGGTATCTGTCATGGAAGCTCGTACCATTATGTTCCCCGATATGACAGGTGTACTGGACACGCCTTTAACCGGACATTATAAGATGTATGCCGATGGTGGAACTACCGTTGAAGATTTAGTACTCAGCGGTGACAGTAAATTTTCACTGGGACTTGGTCAGTATTGCACTGAAGATACCTGCATAAAGCTGGAAAATAAATGTAAGGTGAAATTTGAAATACTGGATATTCCAATCGGGTTCAAAGCAACCGACCGCTTCCTCATGTCACTGAGTCGTCACTCCAACTTACCCATACCGGGCATTCTGAATGATGAACGTGGCCGTTTAATCGATTTAATTGCCGACAACGCTAAATACTTGTACGGAAAAAGGGTAGCACTCTGGGGAGATCCCGATACTTTGATTCCACTTACCGAGTTTTTAGTTAGCCTGGATATGCGTCCGGTTTACATCGTTAGTGGAACGCCCGGAAAACCATTTAATATTCGTTTACAGGAGATTCTGAAAGATATACCTGAAGCAAAATTCATGTGCGGAGAAACAGCCGACATGTTCCGTCTTCATCAATGGATTAAACAGGAAGGTGTGGATTTACTGATCGGAAACACCTATGGCAAATACATAGCCAGGGATGAGGACACTCCTTTTGTACGCTTCGGATTCCCTATTGCTGACCGTCCGGGACACAATTATTTCGCTAAAACAGGCTATGATGGTGGTGCTAATCTGGTAACGCAAATATTAAACGCGTTACTGGATAAAATGGACAGAACCTGCCTGGAAGAAAAAGTGGAATTCCAACTGTAAATGGGGGTTAGTTAATCCCGAAACGGGATGTCGCAAGCTCCATTGGTTGATTGATTCAGATTCTACGATTATCAAAAAAACTTATTATTAAGAGCGGAAACAGGGATGTTCTGAATTTCGAATGGAGCTTGCGACATCCCGATTTCTTCTCAAAGTAGTAAGGATAGCAACGATAACTATTTAAATTGTAAATCATATGGCTTATATATTAGATGAAAGACAAAAGCAGGTATCGATGGCAGGGGCCAATGAGCGGACTATCGATTGTAACAAAGCAAGCCTGGCAGGAAGTGTAAGTCAGCGTGCTTGTGTGTTTTGCGGATCGCGGGTGGTGCTCTATCCAATTGTAGATGCCTTACATTTAATTCATGGGCCTATTGGTTGCGCTGCCTACACCTGGGACATTAGAGGTTCACTTTCTTCGGGACCGGAATTGCACCGCTTGAGTTTTTGTACCGATTTGCAGGAAAGGGATGTTATTTTCGGAGGTGAAACTAAACTTTATGAATCAATTATCGAGTTAGTTGATAAACATCAACCCAAAGCAGCCTTTATTTATACTACCTGCATTGTGGGGGTAATTGGTGATGATGTAGAACGCATTTGCCGTCAGGTAGAAAAGGAAAAACATATCCCCATTATTCCAGTTCAGGCTCCCGGATTTCAGGGATCCAAGAAAGACGGATATAAAGTGGCTTGCGAATCGATTTATAAATTGGTAGGTACCAAAAGCAGACCCACACCAGCTAAAAGCATCAATATACTGGGCGATTTCAATCTGGCCGGCGAACTATGGATACTGCTGGAATACTACAAAAAGATAGGCGTACATGTGAATGCAACTATTACCGGCGATGGTCGTGTGGATGATATTTGTAATGCACACAACGCTGCACTCAATGTAGTTCAATGTTCCGGCTCCATGAACTACCTGGCTCAGATGATGAAGGATGACTACGGAATTCCATCCATGCGGGTTTCCTATTTCGGAATAGAAGATATGAGCGATGCCTTGTACGATGTGGCACGATTCTTCAAAGACGACGAAATGATGGAAAAGGCACGGCAACTGGTAAAAGAGGAATTTGCACGACTCATGCCTCAACTCACCTGGTACAAAGAACGATTGAAAGGAAAAAAAGCAGCCATTTACGTTGGTGGAGCTTTCAAAGCCATATCACTGGTAAAAGCATTGCGATTGATAGGTGTTCAGACCGTTATTGTAGGTTCACAAACCGGAACTACAGAGGACTATGAACTCATCAAACAACTCTGCGACGAAGGTACTATCATAGTAGATGACTCCAATCCTGTAGAACTGGCACATTTTGTAAAGGAAAAGAAAGCCGATATATTTATTGGCGGTGTAAAAGAACGACCCATAGCCCATAAAATCGGGCTGGGGTTCTGCGATCATAATCATGAACGCAAAGAACCGCTGGCTGGCTACGAAGGTATGATCAACTTTGCCAAAGAAATTTACGCAACAGCCATGAGTCCGGTCTGGAAATTCACCAAATAAAAAGTTCTGCTTTAGGTTCTACAGGTTCTTTGTTTCGAGTAGTTTGTTCAGTGTTTTGGACTATATGTATATGCCTCGTATCAATGAAATGGTAAATGGATAAATAGTAAATAAAAAGGTTATGATAGAAGCAAAAAAATATATATCCACCCGCAACTCATGTAAATTATGTGCTCCATTGGGTGCCTCCTTAGTTTTTAAAGGAATAGAAGGCTGCGTACCCCTTATACATGGGAGTCAGGGTTGCGCTACTTACATTCGCCGGTATATGATTAGTCACTTCAAAGAACCGGTAGATATTGCTTCGAGTAATTTCAGCGAAGAAACAACAGTCTATGGCGGAAGCCGGAATTTCATTAAAGGCATAGACAATATTATCAAACAATACAAACCTACTGTTATAGGTATTGCTTCCACTTGTCTTTCAGAAACCATTGGTGAAGATATTCCGGGTCATATCCGTAATTACAAAGAATCGCACGAAGGCCAGCCCGGAATTTTACCCACATTTATACATGCTTCTACCCCCAGCTTCTGTGGTAGTCATGCCGAAGGTTTTCATAATACGGTGTTGGCAACAGTAAAAGCATTGGCCAAAAATAATAAGGCTGAAAATGCAATTACCATCCTGCCGGGAATGGTTACACCTGCCGACATTCGTTACCTGAAGGAATTGTTCGACGACTTTGGTTTAAAATATATCCTTTTCCCCGATTACAGCGAAACACTCGACAACGAATATACATCCGAATATCAACTCATTCCTACCGGAGGAACATCGGTTTCTGACATTGCCCGCATGGGTGATTCCAAAGCAGTTATTGAGTTTGGAAACCTTTTTAATAAAGGAACCCAACGGATAAAAGACAAAGGATCCGTGCAAACTGCGGGTGAATGGTTGCAGTCAACTCATTATGTAAAAAACCACCAAATGCCATTACCCATAGGAATTGAAGCGAGCGACAAGTTGATGGATACTTTAAAGGAAATCAGTGGTAATGAAATGCCCGAAAAGCATAGAAAAGAACGCGGACGGTTGGTAGATGCCTATGTAGATGCTCATAAATATGTTTTCGGTAAAAAAGCATTGTTGTATGGTGAAGAGGATCTGGTAACTGCCCTGGCCGATTGGTTAAAAGAAATAGGCGTAGAAGCTTTTTGGATAAAAGGTGCCGATTTCGAAACACTCAGAGAAGAAGCCAAAACATTCAAACCCGACTTCTTGATTGGCAACAGCAAAGGTTATTACATTGCCCGCGAACTTAAAATTCCGTTGGTTCGACTTGGCTTTCCCATTCACGACCGTTTTGGTGCTACCAGAATTCATCAAATCGGGTACAAGGGAACGCAGGAACTTTTTGATCTCGTGGTCAATGCATTGATAGAATACAAACAAGAAAACTCACCTGTTGGATATAAATACTTATAAAAAAAAACGGCAAAGAGTATTAAGAACCCTAAACCCGAAAGGGGAACATTTAGTACCGGTTACTTTATTTTTCACAATAATATATTTATAGCAAAAATACATAGATATCAATACTAATAATTCTTATGCCCCTTTAGGGCTTAGGGGTTATTTTAAAAAAAAAACATCATGGAAACGATAGAAGACAGAAAACTGGCACATCCTTGCTTCAACGAAGAAGCAAAACATACAAATGCACGGGTACACCTTCCTGTTGCACCTAAATGCAATATTCAGTGTAATTATTGCAACCGCAAATACGATTGCACCAACGAAAGTCGCCCGGGCGTTACCTCTTCCATATTGACGCCTTATCAGGCCGTTGAATACATGAAAGAGCTGAGCGGGAAAATAGAAAATCTTGCTGTGATAGGTATTGCCGGACCCGGTGACCCTTTTGCCAACGCTGAGGAAACGCTGGATACCATGCGACGCGTAAAAGCAGAATTCCCCGAAAAGATTTTTTGTCTTTCCACCAACGGACTTGAATTGGAACCCTATATCGATGAAATTGCAGAACTGGGAGTTACCCATGTAACCATTACTATCAACGCCATTGATCCTGAAATTACCGCTAAAATATATAAATGGGTTCGATTTAATAAACATGTGTATAGAGGTGTTGAAGGGGCCAAAATAATACTGCAACGGCAATTGGCTTGTATTCCGTTGTTGAAAGCAAAAGGAATAACCGTAAAAATAAATTCTATTATTATTCCTGGAGTCAACGAAGATCATATTCCCGAAGTAGCCAAAAAATGTGCTGAACTGGGAGCGGATGTAATCAACTGCATTCCATTAATCCCCACTGCAGAAACACCTTTTGCAGAGTTGCCCAAACCGGACACTAAAATGGTATTCAGAGTGCGTACACTGGCTTCTGAACACTTGAAACTAATGAGCCATTGCGCCCGATGCAGAGCCGACGCTGCAGGATTGCTGGGACAAGACTTGAGCGAAACGCATGTGTTGCTTAAAGAATATTCTACCCGTATGGAAGTAGAAACAATAGACCGACCCTACGTAGCCGTTGCCACCAACGAAGGATTATTAGTCAATTCTCATTTGGGTGAAGCACGTAGCCTGTACATTTTTGAACAAAGTCCCAAAGGTTACAAGTTGGTGGAAGAGCGCCTGACTTCCGACCAGGGAAAAGGTGATGAACGCTGGCTCAATTTGGCACGCCTGTTGAAAGACTGCCGCGCTATATTGGTAAGCGGTGTAGGCGAAAACCCGAAAGCCATGTTGAAAGGATGCGGCATTAACGTCATTGAAATGACCGGCCTCATTGATGAAGGACTGGAAGGAGTTTACCAGAACCGGGTAATCCGCTCCATAGCCAAACCGGATGAATTCAAATGCGGAAGCTCTTGCAAAGGAAACGCACAGGGCTGTGGTTAATCAGTTGTTCTTTCCATCTACGATCTCAAATCAAACATATTCATCACTAATAAAAATAAACAATGAAAAAGCCTCAGTATCACATTTTGTTATGTAATTCATTCCGCGTTTCGGGAGATGCACAAGGTGCATGTAACAAGAAAGGAGCAAGTGCCTTGCTTCAGTATATTTCAGAAGAAGCTTCCGACCGCGGTTTGGATGTGGCTGTGAGCACAACCGCCTGTCTGAACGTTTGTACACAGGGTCCGGTCATGGTCATTCATCCAAATAACTTTTGGTATGGTGGCGTAGAATCAGAAGCCATAGTCGATGAGATCTTCGATTCACTTGAAAGTGACGAACTCTGCGAAAAATATTCTATAGCTGATTAAAAAATGTACAACAAGCGACATTTTAAAACTTGAGAATAGTTTTTCATTGAATCAATTGTAATGGCAAATTGTAACTGAATAAATTTTAATTCAAAGTGAGACCATACTTCATAGATACTACCCTTCGCGATGGCGAACAAGCGCCGGGTGTAGTTTTTTCTTTACAGGAAAAAATACGAATCGCCGCTTTGCTTGACATTGCCGCTGTGCCCGAGATAGAAATCGGCACACCTGCCATGGGCGAAAAAGATGTACATGATATTCGCACCATTTGTGACATGGGTTTTGGATTCAAAACATTGTCCTGGTGCAGGGCCGATAAACAAGATATCCGAAGCGCGAAACTGGCAGGCACAAACGGAGTTCATATTTCATTTCCCGTTTCGCCCATCTTAATGAATGCCATGGGTAAAAGCCCGGACTGGGTAATACAACATTTAATTGAATTAATCGATTTTGCCACACCCCTGTTCGGGTATGTAACCATTGGTGCACAAGATGCTTCGCGAGCTGAAACAGAATTTTTGAAGGAATTTGTATGTATTGCCAGTGCATTGGGCGCTTCCCGGGTGCGGTTGGCCGATACGGTTGGCATGCTAAATCCCACAAGTACCTACAACATGGTCAATTCAATTCGAAGTATAGAAAAAGATCTGCCTTTGGAAATTCATGCACATAACGACCTGGGTATGGCAACTGCCAACACCCTGGCGGCTTATATGGCTGGTGCAAATTGTTTGAGTATCACCGTAAACGGTTTGGGCGAGCGGGCAGGTAACGCACCTATGGAAGAAGTGGCCATGGCGCTGGAACTCAGTGCCGGCATTTCGAGCACCTTGCGTACCGAAAGTTTTGCTGAATTGAGTGCTTTTGTGGCTTTGGTATCTAATCGTCCCATTTGCTCCGCTAAACCCATTACCGGAAGTCTGGTTTTGACCCACGAGAGTGGCATCCACACCCGTTGTTTACTGAAAGACCGTAATACTTATCAACTTATACCCGCCGAACGTGTAGGCAGGAAAGAACAAAAATTTCTGATTGGCAAACACAGCGGCAAAGCTACACTTATGTATTACTTATCAGAAGCAAATCTGCCCATTTCGGATGAATACTGCACGCTGTTACTTCTCAAAGTAAAGGAATGTGCAGAAATACTCAAAAGAGCCATTACCAAAGAGGAATTACTCGATCTTTATACTGATGTTTATATTCATAAAAATCAAACTATATGTCAACAACTATAATCCCCGAAGAAGAAATGCGTACTCATGCCATTTCATGCTTTCAATACGCAGACAGTTACTTTTCTACATTTCGTAAAAGCCTGCACAACAAGAACTCCCGTTTCGACAACGACCTGCTTTATAATTTGGCCGTTATAAGCGTAGAGAAATATTTCGTAGCCTTACTTGCCCGAAATAACTATAATGCAACGCATCACATGCCCGTTTCGCTTTACAGGGAAGCACTAAATATTGATCCCGAAGTGACAGCGAGCATGAAGCAAACCAGCATTTTAGTGGGAAAATTTGAAGCAATCTGCTCCCTGGATGGATTCGGATATAGAACACCCTCTACCTGCGAACTGGAATCGATGGCTGTAGGTATTCTTGAAATAAAAGAACTGGTTGAAAAACGGATAGAAGAAATTGCTTAAAATAAAAATCAATACATAAAATACTTCACTGTCCTTTTAAAACAGCTTTAAGCTAACGATTCAATTTAATTACTGTCCTTTCAATTCTATGAAAGTGGCTAAATAACAATATATTCGTATTATTTGAAATTTCTTTAATTATGGAAAAAACGCTTATCATTATTAAACCCTGTGCTATCCGGAGAGACTTAATTGGTGAAGTTATTCACCGTTTCGAACAGAAAGGTCTTCAACTGAGTGGTATCAAAATGATGCAATTAAACGATACTATTTTGGACGAGCATTATGCTCACCTGACCAGGAAGCCCTACTTTCAACGAATTAAAGATTCAATGATGACAACTCCGGTTATTGTTTGCTGTTGGAAAGGAGTTGATTGCGTACAAATAGCACATAAAATGGCGGGCGCTACGAATGGCAGGGAAGCAGCACAAGGTACTATCCGGGGCGATTACAGCGTTAGCATACAGGAGAATATAATTCATACTTCCGATACCATTGAAAATGCAAAAGTAGAAATTGCCCGCTTTTTTGGAGGTAATGAACTCTTTGAGTTCGATCAGCTATGCTCCACAGTTTTGTATGCCTGTGATGAATGCTGATTAAACTATTGGAGTAGAATTCTGTACACAGTATCACTAAGTAAAAAATTAATTAGCTAAATAATAAAAAAAGAACATCCTTATGACACCAAAAAAATATACGCTAATTGCACAGACTCCTGTCGACAAAACAGAGTTCTACGAACTCGAAAAAGTTCGCTTCCTGATGAAAGACGGATGCGGACTTGATATTGGCTATGCTTATCAGGATTTGGTTTTTTCAGAGCATGGATTGCTGATTCTACAGTTTGAAGGGAAAACAGCTGACTCCCTGTTCTGCTGGTTTAACGAAGACTGCATTGATGCCGATCGCCATTCGCTTTTTAAATCACTAACCAACTCTGCCATGTTGAATAAATCGAAGATTATGTATAGAGGAAAGTTTGCTATGAACCAACGCGACGGTGAAGAACAAATTGACCTCGTTTTTAAGCCAAAATAAAAAAAATAATTTTGAGAAAGGGAAAAACAAATGGACGATATGAATAGAATGGACGATATCATTGTTAAGCCTATTGGGATAATATGTACCCCCTATCTCAATACATCTAATATGCCTATCCAACCCATCGCTGCAAGGGGTATCAAAGGATATATAGAAATATCGCCTGAATATGTAGAAGGGCTAAAGAATCTGGAAGGATTCTCACACATCATACTGATTTATCACTTCCATAAAATAAAGGAATACGACCTGGAGGTAATAACGCTTAGTGATTCCGAAGCAAGAGGCATTTTTGCAAGTAAAGAAGCGAACAGACCGAATGCCATAGGAATTTCTACAGTAAAACTTATCAAAATTGAAGGGAACATACTGTATATAGAACAAGTGGACATGTTGGATGGCACGCCTTTAATCGACATCAAACCGTTTTATCCCAGATATGATAACCGGCTAAAAGTAAAAACGGGTTGGCTGGATAAATACAAGAAAATACCGATTGAGAAATTACGTTCAGACGAAAGTTTTTATTGAAAAAACGATGTTTTTCTTATTTTACAAAACAATTAAACCAGGCTTCCACTTGCTTTACGCGGTCGGCCTGTTCATAGGTCTGGCATTTAAAAAGAAGCATATTGATTGCTTCGGCGAAGTCTTCGGTAGTAAAAGCTCTTCCTTTCCCGATCAACAATTCCATCAATTCGGACTGATTACGACAAGTGTAACATGATTTTCTCAGGTCATGATCGGAATCGACATCAGAAATAAAGTCAAGGGCGTTTTGTAGGCTCATCTCAATAAATAGTTAGTTAATATTCATTTTTCAGAAATCTATTCAGTTGCAGATTTCAACTCTTCACATTCCACAACGCAGGAGTTACAAGCTCCTCCGCATGCAGCAGCATCATTCATGGTACTTTCCATATCAAAAAGTGATAATTCATTATTATTGAATAAAATAATATTATCATCCAATACATCACTTTCCGATTTATACACGGAAAAGCCTTTATTTACCAATACTTTAAGTGCCATAGGTTGCACTTGCCTGGAAATGATAGTGGTCACATTTTCGCGTTCTAAAGCCGGAAGCAATTCGCCCATATTGGGAGCCAGATCCGTTGTCTTCATCCAGTTACCCTCTTTACTTACATTATCGTAAATACACAAATGTCCGGTAACATTTAAACCACCTGCAATTTGGTTCTTGCGGGTCGATACATCAACTACGGGGATAACTATTTTCATTTTCTACAATTTTTTGGTCCAAAAAAACATTTTCGGTTCACATTCTTCAAAATTCAGGCTCCTGTAAAGTGATTGTGCCACAGCATTGTCTTCACGTACTTCCAGTGTGAGTTTACAATATCCACGTTCCTTTGAAACAGATACCAGCTCTTGCAATAATCTTTTTCCAATGCCTTTACCCCGAAAACATGAGTCCACAATCACATCGTGGATATTTAGATAAGACTTAACATAGAAAGTCGAGAAATTAATAAAACAAGTAGCCAAACCAGCTATGACTCCATCGGCCAAGATAAAAAGGACAAAGGCAGCAGGATGCCCCGACAGTCCGTTTACCAACAGTAACTGTTGTGATTCTGTCAATTCAGGAGCATCACCCATGGGGTCATTCATGTATTGAAGCATCAAATCCGACAATGCAATGAGATGATCCGGATTTTTAAAATTACATAATTCAAAAGAAATTTTCATTGCCTGGGACTAAAATAGTGAGCATTTTCAAGTCTTCTAAACTTTAAATCTTTTTGCATCTATATCATATTTTTTTATCCGAATACCCATCATTCTTTCAGTAATACCCAATTGTTCAGCGGCTTTGGTGCTATTCCCCTTACTTAATATAAGTGCATCCATGATGATTTGCTTTTCCATTTTATTTAAAATAATTTCCATCGTTCCACTCTGCATAGTCTCTGAGGTTGAAGCAGTTTGAAGAGATGCCGGAAGATTATGGGTTCTAATAACATGGTCCGTACTCAAAATACAGGCTCTTTCGATGCAATTTTCCAATTCACGGATATTCCCCGGCCAATGGTAAACCATAAGGGTGTCTATGGCCGAAGCAGTGATCCGTTTGATGTTTTTTCCGTGCCGTTTATTGAATTTATCGATAAAGAAATCGGTCAATATGGGAATATCATTGATTCGTTCACGTAAGGACGGTATATAAATGGGAAAAACATTGATGCGGTAATATAAGTCTTCCCGAAATTGATCTTTCGAAATTAAATCTTCCAAATTCCGGTTGGTAGCACACAAAATACGCACGTCTACTTTTATAGGTTTGGTACTTCCCACGCGTTCAATTTCCTTTTCCTGCAGAACGCGTAATAGTTTAACTTGTGTGGAAGGAGGAATATCACCAAATTCATCCAAAAAGATTGTTCCACCGTTCGCAGCTTCAAACCGACCTATTCGTTGCACGGTTGCACCTGTAAAAGAACCTTTTTCATGCCCAAACAATTCACTTTCAATCAAACTTTCAGGCAAAGCAGCGCAATTTACTTTTATAAAAGGTTTGCCTTTCCGGTTACTATTAAAATGTATGGCATCGGCAACCAACTCCTTCCCTACTCCACTTTCACCCCGAATCAAGACAGTGGCATCGGTGGTGGCAACGCTTTCGATAAGTGAAAAAACTTCATTCATCTTACCCGAATTTCCTTTAATACTATCGGGTATGATCCTTAACCGTAACTCCCCCCTCAAATGATTATTCTCTATACGTAATTGTTCCATTTCCTCTGCATATTCCTGTCTGCGCCTCATGGTTCGCCCTATCATAGAACCCACGATTTTGAGAAAACGTACGTCGTATGTAAACGAAATTACTCGTTTATATACTTTATGAAGACTTAGCGTTCCAATAATTTCATTTTTGTACCGTATTGGAGTACAAATAAACGAGATGTCTACACCATCAATCGCATTTGGGGCATGAGTTAAGTTTAAAAATTCTTCAGAAACAGCAATTTTCGGTATTAAAACCGTATCACCACTTTGAATGACGCGTCCTATAACTCCCTGACCAATCTGATAAACAGCGAGCTTTTTCTCAGTTTCTGATAGCCCGTAAGATCCTTCAATAATAATATTTGAATTTTCCCTGTTGAGTATCGTAAGAATAATTCGTTCGGCTTCTAAATGTTCGGCAATAATTCGTATTACGTCATTTAAATCAATTTCCTTGTTGCTCAATAATGAACTTAACTCGAGTAATACTTCCAGCTCTTTAGCCCCATAACAATCGGGCGTATTAAATTTACATATTGATTCCATAAGCGTTACATAATATACCTATTGATATTATAAATGCACTTTTGCATTCTTATAGCTGCAAAGATACGATTTTATTAATCATTAAGACATTTAAATCTGAGACTTTATTCTAAATCTTTCATTTTTCAAAATAATTTCGATCAGTTATGAAGATTTAGGTAGCTTAATCTTTTAAAATTTTCGATTATGAAGTAAAAGTACTTTCAAACAAAGGAACATAACATAAATCGAAAAAAAAATAAAGCTATTTTAGATACCTAACCTTCCCCCCAAAAAAAACCATTACCCGAAAGTAATGGTTTTCTTTTGAAGGGTAAACAACAGACCATCTCATTGATAACGTATAATGTAATGTCATCTAAAAATTCATGCTATCCACATGCAAATGGTATACTCCGATAAAAATTCAAAAAGCGAAATTCAGTTTCCATTTTGTTCCATTATCACAATTTTATTCTTATCGTATCCATTAATTACTAACCAAACTATCAAGCTATTATATATTTTTTCGTCCATTTTAGGTGCACGTGACAAAATCCACATGGTTTTACGTTTCGGGTCAGATACTATAGCCCAGGAGTAATCCTCAGCCAGGTTGACTATCCAATAATCGCCTTTAAAAGGCCAGAAAAACTGCACCTTCAATCTGGCATTTCCGCTATTGGGTACTACAAATGCTTTTCCCTTAATATCATTTGGTTTTCCTTTCTTAATAGATTGATTGAGAACTTCCACATATCCGTTTTTAGGCGTATAGGTAGCTTTTACATTACTACAACCCCGCTCAAAAAATTGGGGGTAAGAGGCAAGTTCATACCAGACGCCGGAATAACGCTGCAGATCGACAGATTTAACGGTAGAAGGCGAATCTTTCGGCTGACAAGCCACCGAAGTTGTAGCCAATAACAAACCCGAAAGGAAAGACTTTATTTCAAATTTCATATATTTTCTTTTATGGTGAAAGCAATTTATTTTCCTTATTTGAAGTTAAAACATATCCTTACCGAAATATGTTGAGCAAAACGAAAAAAAAACGTACTTTTGTCCCTTTGAACTTTTAAAGTAAAACAGAAAAACAATTTCCAATTACTAATTAGAATGTGTTGATTGTACCTCCAGGTATCTTCAACTCTAAATTATAAATTCTCAATTAAATAAATGGTACTAAACATTATTTGGATCGGTTTTCTGGTAATTGCCTTCGTAGTAGCTTGCGTGCAATTGCTTGTATTCGGCAATCCACAAGTTTTCTCAGATGTTGTAAATTCTACTTTCGACTCAGCCAAATCGGGGTTCGAAATTTCCCTTGGACTTACGGGTGTGCTCTCGTTGTGGTTAGGAATTATGAAAATTGGTGAACGGGGCGGGGTTATTAAAACCTTCTCGCGTCTGGTAGCACCTTTTTTTAGCAAAATTTTTCCTGAAATACCCAAAGATCATCCTGCATTGGGAAGCATTTTTTTGAACCTTTCTGCTAATATGTTAGGCCTCGACAATGCTGCTACCCCTATGGGGCTAAAAGCTATGAAGGAAATGCAGGAAATTAACACAGACAAAGATACGGCATCCAATGCCATGATTATGTTTCTGGTACTAAACACAGCAGGATTGACCCTTATTCCCATTAGTGTCATGGTTTACCGGGCTCAATTAGGGGCTGTAAATCCAGCTGACGTATTTTTGCCTATTGTCATTGCAACTTATTTTGCTGCAATTACGGGATTAATCAGTGTTGCTTTATTTCAAAAAATCAACTTATTCGACAAAACAATAATGAGTGTTCTGTTGGGTATGACAACACTGATTGCAGGGATCATCTATTTTCTAAGTGGATTGCCCAAGGAACAGATTGCTCAATACTCCAGTTTCTCTGCAAGTTTTATTCTCTTCTCCATTATCATATCCTTTGTAGTAATGGCAGCTATCCGTAAAATCAACGTCTACGATTCATTTATTGAAGGTGCCAAAGAAGGTTTTCATGTAGCTATTGGAATTGTTCCCTATTTAATTGCTATTTTAGTGGCCATTGGTATGTTTCGCGCTTCGGGAGCCATGACCATAATGATAGATGGTATTGCTTGGCTGGTAGGACTAACGGGTTTGAATACCGATTTTGTGGGGGCTTTGCCTACTGCCATGATGAAACCACTGAGTGGTAGCGGCGCGCGTGGAATGATGGTGGATGCCATGACACTTAACGGTGCCGATTCGTTTGTAGGAAGACTTTCGTGCATCATCCAGGGATCTACAGATACAACATTTTATATATTAGCTGTTTACTTCGGTTCTGTTGGAATTAAAAACACCAGATACGCAGTTGTGTGCGGACTATTAGCCGATTTTGCCGGTATCACTGCGGCAATTCTGCTGGGGTATTTATTTTTCCATTAAAAAACATCAAAACACAAAAGTCAACTGGTTTTCACTTGTAGACTTATGTATTTGGACTTTAAAGATAATAGAAATGATTCAATATATAGCCGAAGAAGTAAAGCTTCCCGCTTTAGAAAAACAAAAAACAAACCGGTGGATTAAAGAAACAGCGGCTGAATACGGGAAAAAAACCGGTGACATTGCATACATTTTTTGTTCGGACAAGCGTATTCTTGAAGTCAACAAACAATACCTGAACCACGATTATTTTACTGATATAATTACCTTCGATTACAGTGAAGGTGCGGTAATTTCAGGAGATATTTTTATTAGTACAGATACTGTAAAAAGCAATGCCGTGGAATTTGGCGTCAGTTTTGAAGAAGAATTACACCGAATCATTATTCATGGCATTTTACACCTGTGCGGTCAGGACGATCAGACTCCTGAGCTGAGAAAAGAGATGATAAGCAAGGAAAATCTGGCCCTCAGTAAACGCTGAATGCAGGCAATTTAGACACATTTTAGACATAGGTAAATAAGTTTTGCTACTAACTGACTAATTTTGCAATATTTTGTTAAATAAAGCACTCACTTGAAAGCCAATTTGCCAACATTAAAAGATTATCACTACTTTTGTTCCACGTATTTAATCAAAAGGATAAAATTTAAAAGCAAAAAACACGTTTTAAATCTAACTAATTAAATTCATCTAAAAATTATGATTTTAAAAGCAATTAGATTTATCTCGTTAAGTGTTTTCTTGTTTTTTTGTCTACCTGTATCGGCTCAAGATGAATATCGTGCTGAAATAGGTGCTGTAGGTGGAGGTTCGAATTATTTAGGTGATTCGAATAACAAACTTTTCAATAATATACAGCCTGATTTTGGATTTTTCCTTCGGTATCGTTTCAATCCAAGGATAGCCACAAAACTTGAGTTGAATTTCGCGAACATTAAGGGCGTAGGAAATCCCACTTTCAAGAACAACGTGAATGTTGTGGATTTGACCGAAGAATTTAATTTTTTCGATTTGGAACAAAACCCATTTAAAAGGTATAGTAAGATTTATTCAACTTATATATTTGGGGGATTAGGTATGATGACTGATTTATACACAGATCAACCTCCTTTTGTATTGAGTTTTCCTTTTGGAGTAGGGTTCAAAGTAAAACTGGCAAAACGTTGGAATTTAAATGCTCAATGGACGAACAGATTATTATTCTCGGATAAAATGGAAGGAGTACCAGAGTATAACAACCCCAAAAAACTAAATGGAAGCAACTTTTTGAATAATGATGTACTTTCAACAGTTACTGTAGGCATTAGCTTTGACTTTTGGTTAAAAGAATGCGACTGCAAAAACGGCACGAATAAAAAAGGAAGCCCTAAATTTAAGAAATCTCAACATTAAGCATGTCAACTTATAAAGAAAAAATAGACATAACGCACTTACCTAAGCACATAGCTATTATCATGGATGGTAATGGGCGATGGGCAAAAGAACGTGGATACGATCGAATTTTCGGGCATCAAAATGGTGTTAGCTCGGTACGCGAAACAACAGAAGCAGCATCCGAAATAGGCATAGAATATTTAACTCTTTACGCCTTCTCTACCGAAAACTGGAGCCGACCGCAAGCCGAAGTAGATGCTTTGATGGAACTTCTTATCGATACCATTGAAAAAGAGACTCCTACTTTGAATAAAAATAATGTCCGCTTAATGGCGATTGGCGATTTAAGTCGATTACCCGGAAACGCGGGAGAAAAGCTGCAACGATGTATTGCACTTACCAGCAAAAACACGGGTTTAGCTTTAGTTTTAGCTTTAAGTTATTCTTCACGATGGGAAATTACCAATGCAGTTAAAAGCATATGCCAGGATGTAGAAGCAGGGAAATTACGATCGGAAGATATAAATGAAGAAATGGTTAGCAATTTTCTGACCACTAAATCAATTCCAGACCCCGACTTACTAATTCGAACCAGCGGTGAAGAACGTATAAGTAACTTTTTGTTATGGCAAATTGCCTATACTGAATTATATTTCACTCAAACACATTGGCCTGAATTTAAAAAGGAAAATTTTTATCAAGCGATATACGAATTCCAACAACGCGAACGTCGTTTTGGAAAATAATTGAATTGACTCTGTAGTACTCCGACACTCAAAATATCCTTATGCAACACAAAATGTTTTTTTCTTTTTCAATGCTATTCATTTTTAGTCAATTACTTGTAGCACAAATAAAAACCGAAAAAGATTCGACCAGTTCACCTGTTATTGAATACTCAAGTACCAATATTAAATACGAAATTGCGGCTATAACCATCACCGGTGCCGACAATTACGAAGACTTTGTACTTATCGGATTTTCGGGTTTGGCAGTAGGTGATGTTGTTAGTATTCCCGGCGATGCCATTACCAATGCTGTGAAACGATTTTGGAAACAAGGTTTGTTTTCGGATGTGAAAATTTATGCCTCCAAAATTGTGGATGGTAAAGTTTGGCTAAACATAGCTTTAAAACAACGCCCCCGCGTTTCTGAAATCAATTACAAAGGACTTAAAAAAGGGGAAATCGAAGACCTGGAATTACGTGTAGGAATTGTAAAAGGAAATCAGATCACTCCAAATATTTCGGACAGAGCTAAGAAAGTCATTGAAAAATTCATGGAAGAGAAAGGGTTTCTGAATGTGGAAGCCAATGTTTACCAACGGGATGATATTAAAAAGCCAGGGCATGTAATTGTAGATGTTGTTGTGGATAAGAAGTTAAAAACTAAAGTTCAACAAATTGTCATAACAGGAAACAAGGCTCTTACATTCAATCAGATAAATAAAACGATGAAGAAGACCAATGACAGAAATTGGCGAAACTTCTTCCGTACCAAAAAATTTGTGAAAGAAGAATACGAAAAAGACAAAGTATCGTTGATTGACAAATACAATGAGATTGGCTATCGTGACGCATTCATAGTATCCGACAGCGTTGTGAGGTTTGATGATAAAAAAGTAAGTGTATATATCACAGTAGATGAAGGAAAAAAATACTATTTCCGAAATATCAAATGGGTTGGTAACACCATTTACCCTTACGATTATCTGGATGCTATTCTTGGAATTAAAAAAGGAGATGTATATAACCACAAAATTCTGTTGGCAAGACTGGAATCGGATGATGATGCAGTAAGTAAACTCTATCAAAATCGCGGATATTTATTTTTCCAACTTGATCCGGTAGAAGTACAATTTGAAAACGACTCTATCGATTTCGAAATGCGCATGTTCGAAGGCAAACCAGCGACTATTAATGAAATAGGTATCATGGGTAACACGCGGGTTTATGAACACGTGGTTCGTCGTGAATTACGCACCAAACCCGGGCAATTGTACAGTCAGGAGGACATCATGCGTTCCTTGCGCGAATTGGCTCAAATGGGTCATTTTGATCAGGAAAAAATGGTTCCGGATATACAACCTAATCCTGAAAATGGAACGGTTGACATTAACTACAAACTTGAAACAAAAGGAAGTGATCAGGTTGAATTTTCTGCCGGTTGGGGATCGACTGGTGTAGTTGGAAGTATAGGCCTTAAATTCAGCAACTTTGCTATTCAGAATTTATTCAGACCAGATACATATCGCATTGTACCACAAGGTGAAGGTCAAACATTTTCAATAAATGCAAGAACCAACGGTCAATCATATTCTTCGGTGAGCATGTCGTTTCTGGAACCGTGGTTAGGTGGTAAGCGTCCAAATTCGCTGTCTTCATCTATTTATTATTCCTCGCAATCGGCAGTAAGCGACCGCTATTCTTCTTACAACAGCAGTTACATCAATTCGATGTACAGTTCCGGATATAGCGGCAATAGCAATAGTGGCTCAAGCAGCTTGTATCAGAGCGAAATGGATCCTGAAAAATATATGCGAACTATTGGGGCTTCATTGGGTTATGGAAAAAGACTTAGCTGGCCGGATGATTATTTTACATTTAATGGTGAATTATCCTATCAACTATTCATGCTTAAAAAATGGTATTACTTGCCTCCACTTACAGAAGGTAACTATCATAATATAAGTTTGAATCTGACACTTAGTCGCAACTCGATTGATAATCCGATTTATACACGTACCGGATCCTCATTTTCATTAGGTTTGAAAGTTACTCCACCATATTCTGTTATTAATGGAAAAAATTATGCAGACGTTAATATGACGAATGCCGAAAGATATAAATTTATTGAATATCACAAATGGACATTTAGCGGTAAAACCTTTACACCTATATCACCCAATGATAAATTAGTATTAATGGGTAGAGTTCAGTTTGCATACCTTGGAGAATATAACAAAAATGCCCGTTCTCCTTACGAAACCTTTAGTATGGGTGGTGATGGTATGTCAAGTTACACCAGCTATGGTACAGAATATGTTGCAATGCGCGGTTATGAAAGCGGTTCGCTGACTCCTTATGACTCAAAGATTGGTGCAGACATGGGTTATTTGTACAACAAATTTACTATGGAACTACGCTACCCCTTGTCGCTTGAACAATCAGCAACCATTTACGCACTGACGTTTGTCGAAGCAGGTAATTGTTTTAATAAGATATCAGGTTACAATCCATTTGATTTAAAACGTGCTGCCGGTGTCGGTGTTCGTATTTTCCTTCCTATGTTTGGGATGATGGGTATCGACTGGGCCTATGGTTTCGATAAAATTAATGGTACTCGCAGCGGAAGTCAATTCCACTTCGTACTGGGACAAGAGTTGTAAGATTACAGAGGGTTTAGAGTTTAGGGTCTGGACAATATTTTTTTCATACAATCAACAAATAATAAAAAAAAGGGAAAGTTTAAAACCAATTATAGTACAACTGAAAATTTGGCAGAGATTTTGTAATCGCAAATGGAAAGTAGAAATTTAAGTATAACCTTTAAATGAAAATGAAAATGAAAAAACTTTTTATCACGCTTTGTTTATTGGCAGGAATCACTTTTGCGGGAAATGCGCAAAAATTTGCCATGGTGGATATGGAATACATTATGAAAAATATTCCATCTTACGAAACAGCTAACGAACAACTAAATCAGGTTTCTAAAAAATGGCAATCGGAAGTTGAAATTAAACTGCAAGAGGTTCAAACCATGTACAAAAATTATCAAACAGAACTGGTATTTTTGTCGGAGGACATGAAAGTAAAACGCGAAGAAGAAATTGTAGCGAAAGAAAAAGCAGCACAGGAATTGAAACGCAGCTACTTTGGCCCAGAAGGCGAATTGTACAAAAAACGTGAAAGTCTTATGAAACCGATTCAAGATGAAGTATATACAGCCATACAAGAAATAAGCAAAGAGAAAGATCTGGAACTTGTTTTTGACAAAAGCTCTGCAATGAGTGTGCTTTTTACTTCACCTAAATTAGATGTGAGTGATGCCGTACTTCAGAAATTGGGATATTCAAAATAATTTATTAAATTTGCATTTCGTTTTTAATCTAATATAAACTAATAAAAAGAATAACATGTTCAAAAAAATTGCTCTCGTGCTGATTTGCGCGTTTCCTTTCAGTCTGATGGCCCAGGAAGTTAAATTAGGTCACATCAATTCACAAGAAGTTCTGACTCTGATGCCAGAACGTGCAGAAATCGAAAAGACTTTAGCTGCTTTACAAACTCAATGGGAAGGCGAATTAGTAAAAATGCGTGAAGAATATTACGCAAAAATCAAAGAATTTCAGGACAAGCAAGCTACCATGCCTGCAAGCATTAAAGAAGCTCGTCAAAGTGAAATCGCTGAAATAGAACAACGTATTACTACGTTCAACCAAACAGCAAGTACCGATTTACAAAAGAAACAACAAGAATTGTTTACTCCAGTGATTGACAAAGTTAAAAAAGCGATCAATGAAGTTGGAGCTGAAAACAATTACACCTATATTTTCGATTTAAGTACACAAGGTATTATCTACCAATCGCCTAAATCAAACGATATAGCTCCTCTTGTAAAGAAAAAATTGGGATTGAAATAAAATTCAGTCTTATTATACAAAAAATAGCCATTGATGATTATTCATCAATGGCTATTTTTTTAGCAAATGCCGGATAAAATCTTTCGGATAATATAGCAACATCCGTGGCCCTGAAAAGCGCATGATCCGCCGAATCTCCTCTCGCCGGTTAGTGCGGTAACAATGTACTTTGCAGTCAACGCAAGCCGGCTTACCGCCTCCAAAGACACATTTAGACAGTCGTTCCATCGCATAGTCTCTCAGAGACTCACATTCCGGGCACAAAACCCTGTTTCCATGCTTCTTACGGCAATACAAACTTATCATGTGATCTACAGTTAGTTTTTCGGAACTAATTTTATCCATAAAAAGTAAATAGGTGTATTATTAATAGTAGTTTTGAATGACAGAAAAGTAAAAAAAAAAGAACCTACATGGAGGCTCTTCTTTTTGAATATTGAGATTAAAGAAGTTACTTCTTAAGCTTCAAAAGATTTTCAATTTTACCCTTAAAACTTATATTTTCCATGAATCCAGAAAAATTCTCGGCACCAGGTCCGAAGGCAAAAACAGGAACCGGAACTCCGGAATGACTCTTGGTAGTAAATACTGTTTTCATTTTATCGGAGCCAAATTTCCCATCCAAAATTGTTAACCCACCAGTTTCATGATCGGCGGTAATGATGACCAGTGTATTTTCATTCTTTTGAGCATAATCAAGAACACGCCCAATGGTCTGGTCAAAATCAAGCATTTCCTTTACTACCTGTTCAGAATTATTATCGTGACCAGCCCAATCAATTTGCGAACCTTCCACCATCAAGAAAAAACCTTTCGAATTATTGTCCAGAATATCAATAGCAGCCATAGTAGCATCAGGTAACATTGTACCACGTTCAGGCATACCCGGATTATGATCATCATAGAGCAAACCTGCAAGTTTACCTGATTTAACTGCTTTCACTTCATCCAAAGTATAAGCAACCTGATAATTTTTCGCTTTTAGTTCAGTCGTCAGATTCCGGTCATCAGTCCTGTCTTCAAAATACTTACGACCTCCACCAATAAAAACATCTATATCTGTTTTCATATAATCAGCAGCAATTTCTTCATACATGCCCCGGTTGATTTGATGTGCAATATACGAAGCAGGTGTAGCATGTGTTACAGCACAAGCGACCACAATACCGGTAGATTTATCATTCCGGTCAGCAAGTTCAAGGATAGATTCTACCGCAACTGAATCGGGTCCCATGCCAATCATACCGTTATTCGTTTTCACACCACATGCCAGAGCTGTACCACCAGCACCCGAATCTGTAGTAAAATTACTGTACGAATAGGTCTTGGAGAAGCCGGAGTAAGTGCACCGCTCTAATGCCAATTTGTTACCATTAGCAACCATGCCCGAGTATATTTGGGCAATACCCATACCATCACCAATCAGGAAAATGACATTTTTGGGCTTTTTTTGAGCAAAAAGCGACTCGGAAGAGAAGCTTAAAAGAAGAATGGCCAGACTAAAAACAACTGTTTTTTTCATTGCTTTATATTAAATATTTTGGATATTGGGTAATAGATGTTGGGTACAGAAAATTAAGACAAAGCATTGGAAATACCTAAAAGTTCCATACGTATCAGTTTCAATCTTTCAACAACTTCCTGCTGTTTAGCTACCGAATCTTTTTTCTGACTCAATTTACGTCTGGCACCATCAAGCGTGAGCCTTTGCTCATTCACTAAAAAGATGATTTGTTTAATCAGTTGAACATCATCCAGTGAATAAAATCGTGATCCTTTTGCGTTACGTTTTGGAGTCAGTTGCGTAAATTCCTTTTCCCAAAAACGCAAATTCGATTGATTCACGCTAAACATGTCTGCCACTTCAGAAATAGAATAAAAAAGTTTTTTCATAAAACCATGAATTACTTATCACTTAATAATCTTCAATCGTTGACCAGCCCTGATTCTGGATCCTCTAATATTATTCCATCTTTTTAATTTCGAAACAGAAACTCCATGCCTGGATGCAATTTCGCCTAAATTCTGACCTCGTCTTACTTTGTAGTATATCACTCTCCCCGATCCTCCAACAGAGACAGGGGCAAGAAGAATTTCGGCTTCAACCTCGCTTCGGCGTGTATTAACTAACTCATCGGCTTTATAGGCAACTATCTGAGCATATTTATCAACAAATGTATTGATATAATTCAAAGGTAAACACAAAGCATAAGGTTTGATATTTCCGGGTATTATATCTTTTCTGTATTGCGCATTTAGTAAACGGATTTCTTCAATTGGCAAATTCAGAACGACGGCTATCTGCTCCAGGTGAATTCGTTGATGCACCATAATAGTATCAGTAATGATGGGCATATTAACAGTAGCTGGACATATCTTGTGTTCAGCTGCATAATACAGGGCATAATTAGCCGAAATAAAAACAGGAACATAGCCTTTGGTTTCTCTGGGAAGATAAGGGTAAATGGCCCAAAAGTCACGTTTTCCCCCGGACCTGCGAATGGCCTTATTTACATTACCGGGACCACAATTGTAAGCTGCAATAACTAAATTCCAATCTCCGTAAATAGAATATAAGTCTTTTAAAAAATGGGCTGCTGCATTCGTGGCTTTTACCGGCGACAAACGTTCATCAACCAGACTGTTTATTTCCAATCCATACATACGACCGGTGGCTATCATAAACTGCCATAAACCGGCAGCTCCCATGGGTGATACTATGGTTGTGTTGAGGGCCGATTCGATAATAGGTAAATATTTCAATTCCAGCGGTAAGTTATTTGCACCCAACACTTGCTCAAAAATGGGGAAATAATATTCGCTCATTCCCATCATATATTCAACCTGACGACGCTTCTTAACAGTGTATATTTCAATAAATGACCTTACTGTAGAATTATAAGGCATTTCCATCAAACAAGGCATTTGTGACAAACGAAGTTTATAAATTGAGTCCGAAACTGTCACAGGTATTTCACTTGACTTACAATCTGAGGAATCGGCATATTGTACCATCCACGAATGCAACATTAAATCAAGCGTATTGTCAAACTGAGATGGAATATTTATAGAAGTATCCATCTCTAAATTATCATCGGATTTATCATCAGATATAGTTTCAAGTGTTTGTGAAAACAAACAAGCACAACTAAATGCTAAGAAAAAACCGGTGGAAAATAAAATTCTAAAATTTATCATTCAATATTATTTTTTCATTTAATATTATTTTAAACTAAAACTACATTGCATTCCCAGGGCATTGGGTAACCCAAAACGATTAGGGAAAAAAGCTGGCTGAAAACGCATTGTTAAATCGGGGCTAATGTCAAAATCATACAATTGAGCATCTACATAGGCATCAATCAGGGTTAAGGCATAATATCCTATTGTAACAATAACACTTAAATCGCGATAACGACGGAAACTTTCCTGAGCTGTTTTAAGAGTTCGGGTATAAGTAACTATTCCACCTATACCTCTGCTATCAATAGTTAATCCTTCCGGAATAATTTCTAAAAAGCTGTTCGTGTTGGGATCCGTATCAATAATATCCCGATATGCTGTTCTATATGTTTGATATCGACTTGAATTCCAAGTAATAGCATAAGCACAGCCCAAAAAGCCTCCATAAACAATAGGTAACTTCCAGTACTTTTTATTTAAAATTTGACCGTAACCTGGAATAATAGCACCCATCCACAGAACTTTTACAGGGTCCGGTTTAAATTCTCCCTGTTTCAGCGAATCAGGACTTGATTTAACAGGAAGCTCCGCCAAAGAATCTGTTTTACTACTAAATATGGTGTCTTTTGCTATCCGGAGACTATCCGATGAGGGGTTAGCCAGTACACCGAAAGGTAGTGCAAGCACAAAAAGAACAACTATGAACGAGTATTTATACACTAAAAATGTCCTTTTAAATTTTATCAAACAATTCCATAATGTGTGCCAACTCTTCATCAGTTGAAAAGGGAATAGATATTTTTCCTTTTCCATCGGGATTACAGGTAAAATGAACTTTCGCCCCGAAAACACGGCTCAGTTGGGTTTTCAACTCATCAAATTCTTTGAGTTCCTTCACCGGATTCGCTGCTACTTTCGGTTTTGTATCCAGACTACCTGTTTCTAAAAACAAGCGGACCAGCTCTTCTACTTTTCGTACAGTAAAATCGTTTTTAACAATCTCTTCATATAAACGTAATTGAGCAGCAGGATCATTTAAGCCTAAAAGTGCTCGGGCATGACCCATATCCACTTTTTTATCTTTAATTCCCATCTGAATTTCGGCAGGCAAACGAAGTAACCGAAGGTAATTGGCTATAGTCGTACGTTTTTTACCCACACGTTCGCTCAAACGCTCTTGCGTCAGTTTATATTCTTCCATTAGCCGGTAAAATGTCAAGGCTATTTCAATGGCATTCAAATCTTCCCGTTGAATATTCTCAATCAGGGCCATCTCCATCACCTGTTCATCGGCCGCAGTCTTCACGTAAGCCGGAATAGTCCTTAAACCAAGCAATTTAGAGGCTCTGAACCTCCGTTCACCGGCGATAATCAGATAAGTATCATCATCGTTCTTACGTAAAGTTATAGGTGAAATGACGCCTAATTCACGAATTGAACTTGCCAGCTCAGTTAATGATTCTTCGTCGAAATGACTTCGCGGTTGGTTGGGATTTGCAAAAATCAAATCCATTTTCACTTCACTAATCGAAGATGAACCGCTCGTGTTAATGTGTTCGGTGTCGATTAAAGCACCCAAACCTCTTCCTAATCCTGTATTCTTTGCCATATATGTAATGCTAAAACGCAGCTATTATCAATTTGTTATTTGTATATTAATTATCAATATCCGATGGTGGATGTAGGAATTGATTAATTGTGTAAATTCTTTGCAATCAATTCTTTGGCTAAATCCATATAATTGGCAGAGCCTTTAGATTCAGCATCGTACAACAACACCGGTTTACCGTGGCTGGGAGCCTCACTCAAGCGCACATTACGGGTTATTACGGCTTCAAATACCATTTCCTGAAAATGTTTCTTCACTTCGGCATAAACCTGATTGGCTAAGCGTAAACGGTTATCATACATGGTCAGCAGGAAACCTTCAATTTCCAGAGTGGGATTTAATTTGCTTTTAATAATTTTAATTGTATTCAGTAATTTACTAATTCCTTCGAGGGCAAAATATTCACATTGTACCGGAATCATCACCGAATCGGAAGCGGTAAGAGCATTCACGGTAATCAAACCTAAGGAAGGTGAACAGTCAATGAGTATATAGTCGTAATCCGTTTTCAAGGGAGTAAGAATACTTTCCATCACGTGCTCACGATTATCCATATTCAATATTTCTATCTCGGCACCCACTAAATCGATATGAGAAGGAAGAACAAATAAATTTTCCATTTCAGTAGGCAGAATAGCTTGTGTAGCAGGCACACCGTCAATCAGACATTCGTAGATAGTAAATTCGAGTGTCCGAATATCAATACCTAATCCGGAAGAAGCATTCGCCTGGGGATCGGCATCTACCAATAGCACTTTCTTGCCAAGAAATGCCAGACAAGCTGCTAAGTTAATGGCTGTTGTGGTTTTGCCTACACCACCTTTCTGGTTTGCTAACGAAATAATTTTACCCATAGTAAAGGAATTTGTTGAGAAATGACTTAGATGTAATTCTGTGTTTTAATCTTTTTATCAGGCTTATTAAAAGCCATCCAGGCATTTACAATAAATGTTTTTTCGCCACGTTACGAAAAAAGGATGTAACTTTTATCCCTGCTTGTACCGCACAAGGGGAAACTGACCATCACATCGGATATCCGATAGCTCAAGGTTCTGAATGTCAAAAACATTCGTTTAAACAACTGTTTTCATGTAAAGGTCTTGCAAAGATAAGCAAATAAATCCACCCATTCAAGTTGAAATTGATCGGTAAATATAAATAAGTTTTTTTAAGGCAACAAAATACAAACAACCTTTCATCTCACTAAAAACAGAATACTAAGCAGGATTTCAACTGAAAGAAAATAGATTTCCGAACTATTCTTTCGGGATAGGAACATATTCTATCCAATATCTAATAAATTAGTATTCTGTTATTTAGTTTCTTAGTTATTGATTCTTAGTTCAATCTTCTTTGCGAAAATGCCAGTGAGTGACGAAAACATACAGCATTTAAAGAATTGGCAAGCATTATAATTACGCTCAGGTAAAATGATTATCTTTGCATCCTAATATTAAAAGAATGAAATACCTGAAATATTTCTGCACTCTGCCCTCTTTTTTTAGTTCTCAGGCAATTTCATTACTTATTTAACTGATTATAATTTATTTATCAACAGAATCTAAATCTTCCGAGTTGGAGATTTAATTAAAATAGAACCATAGATTAAAGCATAAAACATGAAAATTCGAGCCAATCGATCTCTCCTTTTTTGGATTTGCCTGCTGGCAGTTCTCATCATTTCCTTTTTCTCCTTCTTCCGCCTCGATTTAACCTCTGATAAACGTTACAGCGTATCCGAACAAACCAAAAACCTGATGCAGAATATTGAAGCTCCACTTCAAGTTGTTGTTTATCTGGATGGCGACCTGAACCCGGGATTTCTCCGGTTGAAAAATTCGACTGCTGAATTATTGGACGAAATGTCGGTATATTCCGACAAGTCAATTGATGTGCGTTTTGAAAATCCGTCGTTAGCTGATAGTCCTGAACAAAGGGAAAAGAAATACGCTGAACTGGAGGCACGCGGGTTGGTGCCAACTGCGGTTTACGAACGTGATAAAGAAGGAAAATCCATACAAAAAATTATATTCCCTTGGATAGAAATAAGTTATAAAGACACGAAGATACCGGTTTCCCTGCTCAAAAACATTCCGCGCAATTCAGGTGAGGAAAACCTGAATGTATCCATCGAAAATCTGGAGTTTGAAATAACCGACTGCATACGAAGGTTAGTGAATACAAAGGTTACGAAAATTGCCTTTATCGAAGGACATGGTGAACTTTCGGAAATGGAAACTTACGACATCAGTCGTTCACTAAGCCGTTATTTTCAAATCGATCGGGGCGTTTTGGCAACAAACGCTTCCATGCTGAACGATTACAAAGTCATTATCATTGCCAAACCCACTCAACCATTTAGTGAATCCGATAAATTCATCATCGATCAATACATTATGAACGGTGGGCGTGTACTTTGGTTAATTGATGGCGTGCGCATAGCACGGGAGAACTTGTCAACCACCGGCCTTTCACCGGCCATGGAATTGGATGTAAACCTCAGCGATCAGCTTTTCCGCTATGGTGTGCGCATTAATCCTGTGGTATTGCAGGATGTTCAGTGCGCCACCATCCCGGTAAATATAGCTCCTGCCAATGCCACACCCCAATTTGAACCCACACCCTGGTATTTTGCACCATTACTCCTTACTTCTGGCGATAATCCCGTTACACGGAATATCACAGAAGTACGTGCCGAATTTTGTTCAGGCATCGATCTGGTGGGAGATAATAAACAAGTAAAAAATCAACTTCTTTTGGCCACTTCCGACAACACTCATATCATCGGCACTCCAACTACCATCGACTTAAGCCAAACACCCAAAGCTACTGACAAAGAATACTTCAACCTGGGCTATGTGCCTGTTGCAGTATCCATGGAAGGTATTTTTGAATCGGATTTCGCCAACCGTATGGAGCCTAAAGGTTTGACAAACGTTTTAGCTTTCCGGAAACAAAGCTTGCCAACCCGGCAAATAGTGGTTGCCGATGGCGATATAATCCGTAATGAAACTACAGGGAAAGGGAAAGAAAGTTCAATTATTCCGTTGGGTTTCGACCGTTATATGAATCAGCAATTCGGGAATAAGGAATTTATTCAGAATGCAGTGCTTTATCTGGCCGATAATGAAGGTTGGATGCAGTTACGTTCCCGCACACTGAAATTGAGATTATTAAACAAAGAAATCACGAACCAGGATAAAACCTTTTGGCAATTGACCAATGTGTTGATCCCAATCGGTTTGCTTTTAATTTTTGGAATTTGCTACCAGATTATTAGAAAACGAAAGTATAGTAAATAGTTTAGAGTTTAGGGTTTAGGGTTTAGAGTTTAGGGTTCTGTCAGGAAATGATATTTTTCTTAATTTCTTCGAGTTCTACCAATTTATTTACAATGGCATAAATGGTAAGTCCCGCAGTGCTGTGGATTTCAAGTTTGCGGGCAATATTCCTGCGGTGAGTAATCACCGTATGAGTAGAAAGAAATAATTCCAGTGCAATTTCTTTATTGGTAAGTCCTTTTACAACACAGCTAATAATTTCTTTTTCGCGTAGACTCAAAAGGTTCGTATCATCCGAAGTTTCCACCTGCGGTGAATTGAATAGTTTTTCAAATTTTTCTTTCAATAACTCTACGCTATCGTAAATACTAATAGTATCATCGTAAATTCGCAATAAATTCAGATCCACAGAGGAGTACAACAATGCAATGCAGCATAGTGCAGGATTCGAGGTTTCCTCCTTGAGTTTAGCAATATCGAAATAACCCCAGTATGAAGGATTAATAATCAAAATATCGGGCTTATGAAGTCGCAAATAGTAATTCAGGGTATCGATAGTAATGATTTCGATAGGTTGAATTCTGAATCCGGGTATACGCTTTAATGCAACAGTAATGCCACTCCGTATTATTACCGAGGGTTCTGCGATCACTATTTTTAGCAGTTCCTTGTTCATCGTTCCGCTTTAATTTTTTGTTCAATAACTTCAACAGCCGGCACGAAAAGATAATCCTCCACCTGATTGTGGGAGGCTAAATCTATTTCGCAAGAGAGAATGTCGAACAGGACTTCGGTGAGCATATGATTGTTTCCTTTGGCAGGATAGTATTTGATAATAATATTTTTCAGTTCTACCAGCTTCGATTCAATCTCGTTATGACGCTCCTGAAATACAGAAATACTATATTTCGGATCCTTTTGTCCTTGAATAAGTTTCAACACATAGCGAAAAACCACTTTATCTTCGTAATCCATATGTTTATGTACTTCAAAAACATATTCGTCGAAAAATTTTATGAGTATAAAACCGTAGGGTATGTTTTGATCCGGAGCATTGACAGCTTCGAGCAATTTATTGCGTATAGCCGGCAATTTAAAATCAAGGAAATAGCTGTGTGCATTTTTCAAATAATCGATAACAGATACGATAGAGACATTATCGTAGTTAGAATCGACTTCAAAATTTCCTTCCGAGAGGAAATTAACCACAGTCAAAAAAGTATCGCAGTCAATGCCGGCCGCTTCACACACTTCCTTCACCGTTTTATCTCCAAATCCCAGCGATAGTCCAAATCGACTGATAACCAAAAGCAAAGAATGATCTTCATTGATCAAATCACTCATTTTTTCGTTTTCCGAAAACTTATGTTGTTTTTGCATGTTCGTGTTGTTTCCTTTTTTACTACTCAATTTGTTTTCTTTACATTCAAAAATATTCGACTGGAATAATCTAATTCCAATCCTGATTCATTTATCTTTTTTATATTTCATTAAAAGAATATTTTCAGAGAAATAAATTTTTAAGTGTTATGATATTACTGCTTAAATAAGAGAAATTTGACTATTAATTACAGGATCTGAATTCAAAGAAATCACTACCAAACGATTATTTTTTATTTTTTTTTATCTTCGTCGTGCATTCCATATCTATTTTCAACGCGCAGCCGCTACAGCCCGAACATTTATCTCCCGGACCGGGTTTGCGAGTGATTGTTTTGAACATTTTCCAGCCTACGTATCCAAAAACGATGATCCCTATTAATATGACGATTATATTTTGCATAATTTTTTAAATTCTTTATCCGCCAGATAACGAAGTCCAACGATCATTATTTACATGGTTTTATGTTTACCAACAAACTTTCTTAGGGCGACCTTAGTTGCCAAATTATCAAAGGAAGTCAGGTTATCCAAACAACTGAAACACCCCAAAAGCCATTAACCAGGCCAGAACCAGGCTATAGCTTGCCGCAAAGAATGCCCATCCCCAACTCTTGGTTTCGTTTTTAATGGCTACTATGGTAGCCAGACAGGGAAAATAAATCAGTACGAAAAGCATTAATCCCAGGGCAATGACCGGCGTAAACGAGGGATCACCATTGGGTTTAATTTCGGATTTCAAGCGCTGCGAAAGCGAACTTACATCGCCATCGGGATCGCCCATATATATTACGCTGAGGGTGCTCACTACAATCTCTTTGGCCGCAACACCCGAAAGCAGAGCTACACTTATTTTCCAGTCGAATCCCAAGGGTGCAACTACAGGTTGAACAAAATGTCCAATCTGACCGATATAGGAATTTTCCTGTTGTTCCATTCGCTCCGGTGAAGTCAATTTTCCAACATTATCAGGTCGGGGGTAATAGCCCAAAAACCAGATAATTATAGAACCTACCAATATAATTGTTCCCATTTTTTTCAGGTATTGCTCACCCTTTTCCCAGGTATGAATAAACATCGATCTCATGGTTGGTACCCGATAAGGCGGTAATTCCATTACAAAAGGAGTTTCTTCCTTGGTGAATAAAAAACGTTTGAAGAGTCGGGCTATGATTACCGCCAGGGCAATACCGGTAGCATAAATCCCGAATAAAACCAATCCGGCATGATCGGGGAAAAAAGCACCGGCCAACAGCAAATAAACCGGTAAACGGGCACTGCACGACATAAGCGGATTAATGAGAATCGTAATCATACGACTGTTCTTATTTTCGATGGTGCGAGTAGCCAGAATAGCCGGAACATTACAGCCAAAACCCATGATCAACGGGATAAATGATTTGCCGTGCAATCCCATTTTATGCATAATTTTATCCATGATAAATGCCGCACGAGCCATATAGCCCGAATCTTCCATAAGCGAGATAAAGAAATAGAGTATCAGTATATTAGGCAAAAAAACAATAACACCTCCTACTCCACCAACAATACCATCCACCAATAAATCGCGCAATGGACCTGCACTCATGGAACTTTGCAACCAGTTACTTAATAAAGATACCCCAGAACCTATCCAGTCCATCGGATATTTTCCAAACGTAAAGGTGGATTGAAACATGATAAAAATGAACAACATAAAAATGGGATAACCCCAATATTTATGGGTTACTAAAGCATCAATACGTGAGGTACGTTTATGTTTATGCTTTTTTTTGCCGTTGGTCCAGGTTTCTTTCAATGCTCCGGCAATGAAACCGTATTTCGCATCTGTAATAGCCGACTCCGTGTCTTCCTTTAGTTCCGACTTGATACGTTTTGCCTCTAATGCACGTAAATTCATTATTTCATCAGCATTGGGCACATGGCTTATAATTTCTTCTACCTCTTTATCATTTTCCAATAATTTTATAGCCAGAAAACGTGTAGAAAAAACATCACGCAAAGAGGAATTCAGGGCAATAGGTTTTTTCAGGCGTTGAATACTCTTTTCAATTTCAGAACCGTGGTTGATGTGAATATGCCTGGCAATTTCGTGAACTTTATGTTCACCCTCAAAATCGGACAAATGATGCTTCTTATCATGTTGATGATGAATCTCTATCTGATGATGATAATCATCAACTAATGTGTCATCTTTTATTACCGGGATCAAAATGCCTTCGGCATCAACCACATCGCTGCCTTCGTAGAGTTTGATGACCATTCGAAATAAATCATCGATACCTATTTTTTTCTTGGCAACCGTTGGCACGAAAGGGATTCCGAGCAATTTTCCAAGCATTTTATAATCCAGCTTATCACCGCTATTTTCCAGTTCATCATACATGTTCAGCGCCACAATGGTGCGCACATTCATGTCAATAAGTTGCGTAGTCAGGTAAAGATTTCGTTCCAGGTTAGTACTATCAACTACATTCACAATCACGTCGGGAGTTTTCTCGGTGATATAACCCCTTACATATTTCTCTTCGGGTGAATAAGCCGACAAGGAATAAGTCCCCGGTAAATCTACCAGCGTAAAGCTGTAGCCTCTAAAATCGAAATGACCTTCCTTGGCATCTACCGTCACACCACTGTAGTTTCCCACATGCTCATGACCACCGGAAGCAAAATTAAATAGGGTTGTTTTTCCACAATTGGGATTTCCCACCAATGCCACGGTGATCTGTTTTCGCCGATTTAAAGCCATTCGCCGGACTTCTTCTTCATCCATCAAACCACTACGATCTTCATCAGTCACCTTCAACAGGCGGGCTTCTTCTTCACTTATTATTTCGATCAGGGCTGCTTCACTTCTTCGCAGCGACACATCATAACCCATTACACGGTACTTAATCGGGTCGTTCAGTGGTGCATTCAGTATAGCCTGCACAACTTTGCCTTTTACAAAACCCATTTCTACTATGCGTTTTCGAAAGCCACCATGACCTAACACCTTAACTATAGATGCTTTTTCACCTGTTTTGAGTTCTGATAATTTCACAAATTTTTTGTTTTTTATTTAGACTACAAAGATACTTATTTAGATTGATTCTAAAGATAGATTATTCATAATAAAAAGGAGTAAAAAACTAATTAAAATAAGAATTAAACATGTTGGGTTATTCTTTCCACAGAGCTAAAGGAATGTTGGATAGTAACAATTTAAGAAGCTATCAAAAAGAAAATTTAAGAAGGGAAAAAAAATAGTATATTTAATTCTCAATTTGTTTCAAAAAAAAAAAAAAAGTTGTTTGAATCACTAAATTACTTCGAAAGGATATAAAATTACGTATTAATTTTAAATGTTTTACAAATATTCTAAAACATAATAACAGTGAGATTGTTTAAATTATTTAAAGTTGTTTGTAATTTTCTTATAAACACAAATAGTATTCAGCCTCGAAGCCATTGCTTTCAACATACGCAACCATCTACATTTCTTTCATTTACGCCATAATATACCTCTTTTGATTAAGAATTTTCATAGTGATAAACGTAAGCTTTTCGTGACTTTTGTTTTTATTGTAATATTCGAATCATTCCACAGAATTAGAGTTAGCCTGTCACTTTATACAATTGGAGGCCGGAAACCAATCAGAGCGGGGCATTACCGAAAAGCCATACAAGTAGGGACACATATAAAAAGAAAAAATAATATGAATACCGAAAATTACGTTCTAAAGGAAAGAGCGCTTAAGTCACTGCAAGGTAAATGGGGTCTGGCAATCGGAGTGAGTCTGATTTACCTGCTAATTCTTGGCGCGTTTAATACAGCACCTCATTACTTTGGGTCTATTCCCACTTTAATTATTACAGGTCCTATGCTTTTTGGATATACACTTTTCAATTTAGCCATAGCCAGAAATCAGGAAACAAGTATAGATTTATTATTTAAAGGATTCAACCGCTTCGGAATATCTTTAGCAGCTTACTTAATCATGTTGTTGTTCGTTGTATTGTGGATGATACTTCTTATCATCCCCGGAATTATTGCCGCCTTATCATATTCAATGACTTTTTTCATCATTGCCGACAATCAGTCAATAGATGCAATGGATGCTCTCAAAAAGAGCAAGGACATTATGAAAGGATTTAAAATGAAACTTTTCATGTTGTGGTTAAGTTTTATCGGTTGGGCAATTTTAAGCATTCTGACTTTTGGGATAGGGTTCTTATGGTTAATGCCTTATGCACAGGTAAGCCTTTCAAATTTTTATGATGACATAAAAATTCATAAGGTCGTTATACCAAATGATCAGGACACACCGGAATATATTTAAGAAAAAAAAACTATTTCCTATGACAAGCTCTTTAAACAAAAGAGAAAAAAAAGAGGAACATAATATCATTCTTTAAATGGATGATAATATGTTCCTCTTTATGATTTAATTCCATACTTTCAAAACTAATCCGACTGAGTTCATCGAACACTTGTCAGGGCAAAAAATATATTCAACTATTTTTCTTAGATGCAAATCGATTGTGTTCATCTACAAACAAACAAACAAACAAACAAACAAACAAACAAATCTTTAAACGAGCAACAACAAACTACCGGATTATTCGCAAGTTTCGAGCTACCTGACAGGCCATATGCAAGGAGGCAACATTCATTTTCCGAAGTATATTGGCACGATGCGTTTTTACAGTCCATTCACTGATAGACAATTTGCCGGCTATTTCTGAAGTCATACAGCCTTCTGCCACTAAGATCAACACCTCCAATTCACGGGAACTTAAACGGTTTTTTTTGTCCAACAGCAAATATTGATCTATTTCGGCCTGTGCATCCCAGGAAGGCGAAAGTAGCCGGTACTGCTCGAAATCAAGCGTATGACCATGCGGCAATTGTACGGTTTCCACAAGAAACAACCAGGGTTCGTCTTCAGCATCACTCATTATCACCGTATAGTCGTGCCAATAAGCCTGATAATTGCCTTTGTTATCTTTAAGCCGCCGTGGGAAAGATAACAGGAATTCTTTACGCCGACCAGGTGGAAGCGACATAAGAAATTTATAACCTTCAATTTCAGATTCGAGGGCAAAAGACAAATCGTCGGGATGAGTCAACAAAATAGTTTGCCGACTGTTAAGCGGTTCTTCCACATCAATCGCCGGATGAATTTGCCATAACCGGTGAGAAGAATTATGGAGTACATGACAATTGTTTTTAAGATCGAACACAGTATAGGTGCGTCCCTGATAGTGTGATAAATGTTCGAGTAAACTTTTTTTAGCCTCCCAATCTGCTTCCATCTGGGGAGTTACTGTACATCGATGTTCCAGAATCAGGTTATTCCGTTCATTTTCAAGGGCAGAAATGGAAGAATGTTTTTTCATAAGAACGGGATATTAAGTGATTAATGAGAAAAGGAACAATCAGGGTTTAAAGAAACAAAGAAAACACTTCTCGCGTCAAGACTGTAAAGAAAGTAAATGAATACCTGAAATTAGACTGGATTAAAATCCATTAACCAGAAAAATTCAGGGCTCAACTAAAATTTTCACCGGCAAAGGTACGTTAAAATTCACAAGTGTAGTTATTGCACATCCATAAAACCGAAACAAGATATTTTCGATACAAGATAATTGAGACTAAATATGCAACTATGTTGAATAAACCTTTCTTCGCTATAGATATAAATAGAGTATTTTATCAGACAAATGATTAAACAGGCAGTTGAAATGAAAAAAAGTTAAACACGGTCATATACACCTTATTATCAATAGTATATTCTGTTTTTACAACAGGATATATATGTATAGAGTTTTTAAATATGTGCATTTATTAAAATTAAATCCGGCTTTTGTTTAGCTTAAAAAGTACTGATCTTGATACGGAGGACAAGACTTTATTTTATCTTATTTAATTTTTAATCCTTTTATTCAATGAATGATATAAACACAACATTAACTAATTAAGAAAATAATTTGTCTTATATCTAACTACAATCGAGAGAGATAAGAGAAAATCCGAAAAGGATGATGAAGGATCATTCATTTTGCAGATTCAATCATAATTTATTAGCTTAATATCAATAAAAATGATGCTTTTTTAATAAATAATTTAATTTATTCAGTCACAAAAAATATTTTTTTGTGATAGACCAACAATATATTATTTTAATTTAGATTATTTGCAATTACATAGAATATATTGTTAATCAATAGAAATATTTTCGTAAGTTTGTAGTGTGAAATATATCCAATATTATCAAATTACATGAAACTCTTATGATATTCAATCAAAAAGGAACAATAAGCTTATCGGAACGTCTTCAATCATTTGCTTTCCAGTAGAGGTCTAATGCGGGGTTGATTGCAATGAAGTTGGAACATAAAAAAAAATACGTGAAGATTAGATCATAAAAAAAATATTTTTCCATTATTATACCAATTGATAATCAGGCAAGAAGATGGTTTTATATTGTAATATATTATCTTTTTTTAATTTAAGCAATAAGTTATCACATCAACTTAAAGGGATTAACATATTCGTTGATTGTACTCATTTTAGAAATACAAAGCTTAGTTTTTAATAAGTGCTAATCCGGATTAGGCTATTGAAAAGAATGAGTGCTTATAGAATTAAAACAATACCCCCCCCAAAAAAATAATGTGGTCAATAATGATTCAAAAATCAAAATTAGTTTTTCGATAAATGGATGCTATTTCATTAGGACTATTTATTCATGCGGCACAAATATAATCTATACATTTTTTTTTAACAACGCATTGAATTCATAGAATTTATAATAATGCACAGAACTGAATCGATATATCTATATGTAGACATAAAAAAAAAGTATGAAATACAAAGCGTCTAAAGACACAACAGTAATAGTCATGAATACTATTGCCTGTTTGATCGTAGTAGTTTCGGGATATTTCAGCATTATGGGATTGATAAATTCACAAGGGAAATTGTCAATAGTTCTAATGCATTCAACGATTTTACTATTAATGATTGGTATCATATTATTTGCTTATTTATTTGCACCCCGGGCATATTCAATTACAGAAAATTATTTAATCATTCACCGACCCATATCAAACAAAGTATTTTCTTTGCAATCTATAGATGACATAAGACAGATTAATAAAAATGAAATGAAAGTTCTGATTCAAACACTTGGAATTACAAGTGTTTTAGGAAAATACTCCAGAAACTATTCCCATCATTTTGGGAATGTTATGTTTTATGCCACCAAACGAGATAATTATGTTTTAATCAGTTTTAACAACACCAAAAAGATTTTAATCACGCCCGATGAACTGAGCATCATTGACTACTTGTTGGAACAGAAGAGAATAGGAATAAAACGTTGGTTTAAAAGTAGCTGGGGATAAATAGATTCAATGTATACTTTGAATACCATCACAAGCATTTTAGCACCAGAAAAGAAATATCAACTAATATTTGTTCACTTACAACTGTTTATCTCTTAAAATAAGAATCAGGTTCGGTAAGAAGGTGAAATTTCAGAAGACAGATAATTAGACAAACTTAAAAATCAAGGGAATTACCAGGCATACATTATTTACTATTTCATTTGCAAAAATGCATTTCAACAACCATAACAACTAAATATATAATTCATATGAGTATTATCGATACTTATCTTTCTGTTGAAAAAATCAAAAATGATTTTATTTTTGTCAATGGCATTAAAGATACTTTTGAAGGAAGTATCAATTTTTCGACCAGAAACAGCCCCTGCGATGTATATATAAGAGCAAACAAAGAAAATGTAGAACAGAATCAGATAGATAAAATTAATCGATTTCAATTAAACTACAAATCATATTATAAAGAAATTGATGCATATATAACCAATCACTTAAAATTGATTGAGCGAAGAAATATCTCAAAAATAATGAATTCGAAGTTGAATTTCGATATCATTGAAATTCCTCAAAAAACTGATCAATACGACCTTTTACTAATTTGCTCTAAGCGCTATAATTCATTCATTTTTAAAAGGATGATAAGTATTCAGGTAAACATTCGCAATGGCAGAATCAAGGAAATAAAAAGGTTGAATAAGCTATTAAAATTCGAATAAAGGGTTAAACCAATCAGACATTGGCTTATAATGCAACTGACTAAGGTTTTCAAACACCGGAAAACCAATGCAGAATATGGATACTTTTCAGGAATTCATAAAAAAGAATATTCACAGATGGTTATAGTCGTTTTATTTTAAAAAATTCTATGCCTTTATTAAATGACTTCATTAACTTTTTGATAAAAAATAATTAGGTCAGACCTAACCGTTTAAAATTTAAATAGAAGCCGTTCACGTCCAAGTAATTTCTTACAACCAAATTTGAAATTAAAGAAGCTCCATGGGTGATAAATCAAAAAAAAAAAAAAATGAAACATTATAGTTTATTTATTTTAACAGCAATTTTCGTTGGTTTATTTTCCTGCAATCAGAAGTCAGAGAAAAAAGCGGGAACAGTGCTTCAAAATGGCTGGAAAGAGTTAAGTGAAAATGGTTACTCAGTTCAATATCCTGAAAATTGGGATTTAAAAAAACCAGAACAAATGACGAGGGCACTGAAAAAGTACCTTAGTCTTTGGTTCTAAATAAAAAAGCAGTAAAAAAAGGTATAAAAAGCCTTATTTTTGCTGCTTTTTTCGTATCTTTAGGTCTCAAATCAAAGCACTTACATGTTA